>Ga0164292_10002241_pt1 | contig 15764 bp, 13 predicted proteins | sample GEODES117metaG_FD_111486 | JGI IMG/M metagenome (GOLD analysis project Ga0164292, IMG submission 111486) | Eutrophic lake water microbial communities from Lake Mendota, Wisconsin, USA - GEODES117 metaG | ecosystem: Environmental > Aquatic > Freshwater > Lake | place: USA: Lake Mendota...
ATGAAGGGTTTGTTCTCCGAACAGTCCAGCGACCTGCCCAACATCAAACGCCAAGACCAACCCGCGGTCGGCTTGCTGGTGTTGCGTTCTTATTTGCTGGCTGGCAACACCGCCCATTACGACGCGGTCATCGAGGCTCTGGAAACCAAGGGTTTGCGTGTCATCCCTGCTTTTTCAAGCGGCTTGGATGCGCGTTGCGCCATCGACGCTTATTTCAAAAAGGGCGATCAGCCTGTGATTCAAGCCTTGGTGTCGCTCACTGGTTTTTCTTTGGTCGGTGGCCCCGCCTACAACGACGCCAAGGCCGCACAAGCCGCCTTGAAGCAACTCGATGTGCCCTACATCGCAGCGCACCCTGTCGAGTTCCAATCACTCGACCAATGGGGCAGCTCCGAGCGCGGTTTGTTGCCGGTGGAAAGCACCATCATGGTCGCCATTCCCGAGCTTGATGGCTCTACCGTGCCCATGGTGTATGGCGGTCGACCCGGTGCCGAGGGCACCAGTTGCACCGGTTGCGAGCGCTTGTGCACCTTCACCAAAGCGCATCAAACGCAGCACATGTTCACCTGTGCCGAGCGCACCGAGATGCTGGCCGCACGGGTGCACAAATTGGTGCAATTGCGTCAAACCGAGCGTGCCAACCGCAAGATCGCGATTGTGATTTTCAACTTCCCACCGAATGCCGGTGCGGTTGGCACTGCCGCTTATTTGTCGGTGTTTGAATCCTTGTTCAACACCCTGCACAACCTGGCTTCACAAGGCTATCAGGTTGAATTGCCCGAAAGCGCTGATGCCTTGCGAGAGGCCTTGTTGAAGGGCAATGCCGCGCAATACGGCACCCAAGCGAATGTCGTTCACCAAATTCCCTTGTCTCACCATATTCAAAACGAGCAGTGGCTCAGTGAAATTGAGGCTCAGTGGGGGGCTGCGCCCGGCAAGCACCTGACCGATGGCCGCAGTTTGTTTGTGCTCGGTCTGCAACTGGGCAATGTGCTGTTGGCGGTGCAACCCGCGTTCGGGTATGAAGGCGACCCGATGCGGTTGTTGTTTGAAAAGGGCTTCGCCCCGACCCACGCCTTCAGTGCCTTCTACCGCTATTTGCGCAAAGATTACCGTGCTGATGCCGTGCTGCACTTTGGCACCCATGGCGCACTGGAATTCATGCCGGGCAAACAAACCGGCTTGTCGGGCAAATGCTGGCCCGAGCGATTGATCCACGACCTGCCCAATATTTACCTTTACGCGGCCAACAATCCTTCGGAAGGCGCGCTGGCCAAACGCCGCGCTGCCGCCACGCTCATCAGCTATTTGACCCCCAGCATCACCGAAGCCGGTTTGTACAAAGGCTTGATTGAACTCAAACAAACCCTGGAGCGCTGGCGCGGTGAAGCTCAAACTGACGCATCCGAGCGTCAATCGCTGATGCAGATGCTGCACGAACAAGCATGGGCCATGGACTTGCAAGTCCCCGCCCAGTTGGATGACGACACCACATGGATCGATGGCCTGCAAGCCCAGCTGTTGGAGCTTGAATACGCCCTGATTCCGGACGGCTTGCATGTGATTGGCCGGGTGCCGACCCGCGACGCCCGCTTGTCCACCTTGAAGGCCATGGCCAAAGCCATGAACATCGAGGCACCCGCGTTGCTCAACCAGTTGGTAGATGAAAACGACTTGCCCACCAACACCTTGAGTGACTTTTCAAGCTCGCAAGTGCAGCAGATTCAACAACTTGTCGACACCAACCGCATGCTGGGTCAACAGCACGAGTTGCAAGGCTTGATGCGGGCTTTGGATGGCCGCTACATCGAGCCTGCCCCAGGTGGCGATTTGCTGCGCATGCCCGAGGTCTTGCCCACCGGTCGCAACTTGCATGGCCTGGACCCCTTCCGCATGCCCAGTGCCTTTGCCGTGAAAGACGCCAAGCACCAAGCCGACAAACTGTTGGCGCGGTATGCCGCCGATGGCCAAGGCTTTCCTGAGAGCGTGGCCATGGTGTTGTGGGGCTCGGACAATTTGAAATCCGAAGGCGGCCCCCTGGCCCAGGCTTTGGCGCTGATGGGCGCAGCACCGCGCTTTGACAGCTATGGCCGCTTGGCTGGTGCGGCCTTGATTCCCTTGAGTGAATTGGGACGCCCCCGCATTGACGTGGTCATCACTTTGTCGGGCATCTTCCGTGACCTGATGCCCATGCAAATCAAGTTGTTGGCCGAGGCCAGTTTCTTGGCCGCCAGCGCCGATGAACCCGAAGCAGAAAACTTCATCCGCAAACACAGCTTGGCTTTCATGCAAGCCAATGGCTGCGACATGGAAACCGCATCGCTGCGTGTGTTTGGCAATGCCGAGGGCGCATACGGCGCGAACGTCAACCACTTGGTCGACAGCAGCTGCTGGGAAGAAGAAAACGAATTGGGCAATGCCTTCACCAACCGCAAAGGCTTTGCCTACGGTCGCGAAGGCCAGCCCGTGCGCAATAACGCGCTGCTGCAAAGCGCGTTGGCCAATGTCAGCCTGACCTATCAAAACGTCGACTCCGTTGAATTGGGCGTGACCAGCATCGACACCTATTTCGACACCTTGGGCGGCATCAGCCGCGCGGTGTTGCAAGCCAAACACCAACGCGATGGCAACCAAGCCAGTGCGCCGCCGGTCTATATCGGCGACCAAACCCAAGGCGATGGCGTGGTGCGCAGCCTGACCGAACAAGTGGCATTGGAAACCCGCACCCGCATGCTCAACCCCAAGTGGCATGAAAGCATGTTGCAACACGGCTATGAAGGTGTGCGTCAAATTGAAGCCCACCTGACCAACACCATGGGCTGGTCGGCCACCACCGGTCAAGTGCAGCCTTGGGTGTATCAACAACTGGCGCAAACCTTCATCCTCGACCCCGAGATGCGTGAACGTTTGGCCAAACTCAATCCAACGGCTTCAGCCAAAGTGGCCGGTCGTTTGTTGGAAGCGTCTCGACGTCAGTACTGGAAACCTGACGCCGAAACAATGAAGGTACTGCAACAGGCAGGCGATGAGCTAGAGGACCGCTTAGAAGGCGTCCAAGAAGGAGTACTTGCATGATGGAAACAGCCACAGTCCCGGTATCCTCAATCAAGCGCGGAGGGCGACCCGATGGTGAAGGCAGTGTCCAAGTTCAGATGGATCCGAACTTGAAAATTGGCACAGCCAAAGTCTTTGCCGTTTACGGCAAAGGCGGCATTGGCAAAAGCACCACCTCTTCCAACTTGTCGGTGGCCTTCAGCAAAATGGGCAAGCGTGTGTTGCAAATCGGTTGTGACCCGAAACACGACTCGACCTTCACACTGACCAAAAAGCTCATGCCCACGGTGATTGACGCCTTGGAAGCGGTTGACTTTCACGCCGAAGAACTGCGCTTGGACGACTTTGTGTTCAAGGGCTACAACGGCGTCATGTGTGTCGAAGCCGGTGGACCGCCTGCAGGCACGGGTTGTGGCGGCTATGTGGTCGGTCAAACCGTCAAGCTCTTGAAAGAGCACCATTTGTTGGAAGACACCGATGTGGTGATTTTTGACGTGCTGGGCGATGTGGTGTGTGGTGGCTTTGCAGCCCCGCTGCAACACGCTGACCGCGCCTTGATCGTCACGGCCAATGATTTCGATTCCATCTTCGCCATGAACCGCATCGTGCAAGCGATTGGTGCCAAAGCCAAGAACTACAACGTGCGCTTGGGCGGTGTGATTGCCAATCGCAGTGACGCCACCGACCAGATTGACAAGTACAACGCGGTCACCGGTTTGAAAACCATGGCGCACTTCCCCATGCTGGATGAAATCCGCCGCAGCCGTTTGTCCAAGTCCACGTTGTTTGAACTCGAAGCCTCGCCGGCTGTGAAAGCGGTGCAAGACGAGTACATGCGCTTGGCTGCGGCCTTGTGGTTGGGTGGGGACCCGCTGCCTGCCGTTCCCATGAAAGACCGCGATATTTTTGACCTGCTGGGATTCGATTGATGGACCACACCAGCTATTTGCAACGACGCGAACAGATCGAACACTATTTCGATCGGACCGCGGCCAAAGCCTGGGAGGTGCTCACTTCAAATGCACCGGTGGGCCGCATTCGCCGCACGGTGCGCGAAGGCCGCGACCAGATGCGCAGCACGCTCATGTCGTGGTTGCCCCCAGACATGCGCGGCATGCGTTTGCTGGATGCCGGTTGCGGGACAGGTGCGTTGGCGGCACTGGCCATGCAACGCGGTGCCGAGGTGGTGGCCATCGATCTCTCGCCCACCTTGGTGCAATTGGCGCGTGAACGCTATGCGCAAGACGCGGTGCAAGGCCCGGGCAGTATCCAGTTTTTGGCGGGTGACATGCTGAGCCCCGTCACCGGAGAATTCGATTACGTGGTCGGCATGGATTCCTTGATTCACTACGACACCCAAGACATCGTCAAGGCTGTGCATGGTTTGTCGCAGCGCACCCGCCGCGCTATTTTGTTCACCTTTGCACCGCGCACCCCTTTGCTGGCCATGATGCACAGCGTGGGCCGCATGTTCCCTCGCTCAGACCGCTCGCCCGCCCTCGAGCCCGTGTCAGCAGTGGACTTGAACCTGGGCCTGGAAACGGTGCTGCAAGGCACGGCCTGGCAAGCAGGTCGCAGCCAACGCATCAGCAGTGGTTTTTACACCTCGCAAGCCTGGGAGTGGCGTCAGGCATGAAGTCCAAGTTCATCAACTTGCTCAAGGCACAAAGCATGAAGTACGTGCCGTTTGCGGATGCGGCCTCGACCGAGTTGCCCATCGGCAAGTTGTTGCGCTTGTCTTTGTTCCAAGCCGTGATTGGCATGGTGACCTCGCTCTTGGTTGGCACCTTGAACCGGGTGATGATTGTGGAACTGGGCATGGCGGCCTGGTTGGTCGCCATGGCTGTGGCCATCCCCGTGGTGTTCGCCCCGTTACGAGCCCTGGTGGGCTACCGCAGCGACACCCATCCCTCTGCGCTGGGATTGAAGCGCATTCCCTACATGTGGATGGGCACCTTGTTGATGTTTGGTGGTTTGGCCATCATGCCGTTTGCCTTGCTGCTCCTGTCGGATCCACCACCCCACACCGAATGGCTGGGCCTCACTGGCGTCACCCTGTCCTTCGTCTTGTTGGGCTTTGGCATGCAAGTCACGCAAACAGCTGGCATGGCCTTGGCCAGTGACTTATCCACCGAAGAAAAACGCCCGCGCGTGGTGGCCCTGCTCTACAGCATGCTGTTGCTGGGCATGATCGGCAGCAGTATTTTGTTTGGGGTGTTTTTGAGCGACTTCACACCGACCCATTTGATTCAGGTGATTCAAGGCTGTGCCGTGGTGGTGGTGGTGTTCAATTTGATTTCCTTGTGGAAGCAAGAAGCACGTGCAGAAAAGCGCGGACCGCGAGAAGACAACGGTTTTCATAAAAATTGGCAACGCATGTTGAATCAACCTGGCATGCGCCGCTTTTTGTGGACAGTCGCGCTGGGCACGGCCGCCTTCAGCATGCAAGACATCATCTTGGAACCCTATGGCGCTGAAGTGCTGGGCCTGGATGTCAGCATGACCAGTTCACTCACAGCCTTGAGTGCAGGTGGGGCTTTGTTGGCCTTTTACTTGTCGTCAGTGCTGCTCAACCGAGGCTTGGACGCCTGTCGCCTGGCCAGTGCTGGGGTGGTGCTGGGGTTGCCCGCTTTTGCTTTTGTGATTTTTTCTGCCCCGCTGTCCTCGGCCTTGTTGTTTCGCAGTGGCACCGCCTTGATCGGTTTTTCGAGCGGTTTATTTTCGGTGGGCATGTTGGTCATGGCCATGTCATTCAGCGAAGAAAAGTTGGCCGGCCTGGTGCTCGGTGCATGGGGTGCGGTGCAAGCCACAGCCTCAGGCATCGCCATGGCGGTGGGTGGTTTTTTACGAGATTTGATTGGCAGTTTGGCCAGCAGCGGTGCACTGGGCAGCAGCTTGGACACCCCGGCCACTGCCTACAGCTTTGTGTACCACATTGAAATTTATCTGTTGTTCGTGGTGTTGATCGCCCTGGGTCCCTTGGTGCGCAACATCCGACAAACGCAAGCACGCTCCAACCGATCTCATTTCGGTTTGGCCGAGTTACCGAGTTAACGACCACTTGATTTTTTTAACGGAGACATGACCATGGAAACTGGTGCAATTACCCAATACGTCGATGTAGCCCAGATCGTCTTGTACATCTTCTGGGCGTTTTTCGCGGGCCTCATCTATTACCTCTTGCGCGAAAACCACCGCGAGGGTTATCCCATGGACAACGGACGCGAGAACGGTCCGAAGATGGAAGGCTGGCCTTCAGTGCCCGAGCCCAAGGTCTACAAATTGGCCAATGGCCATGAAGCCTTGAGCCCCGACCACAACCGAGCCGACGGCGTCTACAAAGGTCAACCCATGCACCCCTGGTTGGGGGCACCCCTGGAACCCGTGGGCGACCCGCTGTTGGCAGGCTTGGGTCCTGGCGCTTGGGCGAATCGCGCCGATGTGCCCGAAATGACGCATGAAAATGAAGTCAAGATCGTGCCCCTGCGCGTGGCCAAAGACCACGGTGTGGCTCCACAAGACACAGACTCACGCGGTCAGAATGTCTATGGCGCTGATGACCAAATTGCGGGCGTGGTGCGCGACTTCTGGGTGGACCGTTCCGAAATGATCTTTCGCTACATCGAGATCACGGTCAAGGGCACAGACAAGCATGTGTTGATCCCGATCAACTTCGCCCGCATCCATGAAGACGCGATCGATGTGCATGCCCTGATGTCGCACCAGTTTGCCAATGTGCCTGCCACCAAGTCGCCCGACCAAGTGACCATGCTGGAAGAAGAGAAAATCATGGGCTACTTTGGCGCAGGCTTGTTGTATGCCGAACCCAACCGCCAGGAACCCTTGGTATGAAAGCGCACCACGAGCATGAGTTTGAAGCGGCCTTGGGCTTGCCAGAAGACTTGCCGCGCAACGAATACATCGTTTGGCAAGGTCGCCCTGAGTGGCGTCAACTCGCCATCGAAGCTTTCCATGTGCGCAAGTTGGCCTTTTACTTTGCTATCATGGTTTTTTTGCAAGGCGTGCACCTCCTGGACGGCGATGCCACTGGCATCGTCATGCTTAAACAACTGGGCACCAGCATTGGATTGGCGACATTGGCCTTGGGCTTGCTCACCTGGAGTGCTTACTGGTCGGCCCAGGCCACCATGTATACCCTGACCAACAAGCGCATCATCATGCGCATTGGGATCGTGCTCTCGCTCACCTTCAACCTGCCACTCAAAAAAATCACCTCGTGTGACTTGCAACTGGCGAAGAAACAGACTGGCAATATTGCACTGGGCATTGCCAGCGAAAGTCCGATTGGTTGGCTGAACTTGTGGCCGCATGTGCGCCCATGGCGAGTGTCTTCACCGCAACCGACCTTGCGTTGTGTGCCACAGGCAGCGAATTTGGCACAACGGATTTTGCAAACTTGGCGACAAGTCAATCCCACCGAGCAATTGCTGTCGGCCCAGACCGAAGCAACGCATGGCAACAGCCAGGCTTGGGGGCAAGCATGAGTCTGGCCCCCACCACTGTCGCGGCTTCCCCTGCCGTACCCATGGTGGTGCGCTGGGTGTTGTTGTGCCTGGTGTTGCTGCTACTGGCTGTGTTTGCGGTTCGACAATCGGGACCATCGGCTCAGCCGGTTGATACGCCTGTGGTGTGGAAGAAAAACCTGCGCTTTGAAGACGGTGCAAAGGGTGAAATTGTGGTGCGTGATGCAGCCACTGAGCAACAGGTGGCCGTGTTTGAAGGCGAACAAGGCTTTATGCGTGGCACTTTGCGTGCCTTGGCACGTGAGCGCAAGAAAAGATCCATTGGCCCGGAAGCGGCGTTCGAATTAAGCGGGTTAGCAGATGGCCAAATGGTGTTGCACGATCCGGCCACGGGCGCGAGCATTCACTTGGCATCGTTTGGGCCGACCAATGCACAGATCTACCGTCAATTGCAATAAAAAATCGAGGACAACACCATGGCCCCAGTGACTGCAACCATTGAAACCGCACGCGATGCGAATGAAAAAGCCATTCAAAGCACGCTCTTGAACCCGCGGTTTTACACCACCGACTTTGCCGCCATGGACCGCATCGATGTGAACCCTGTGCGCAAAGAATGGGACCTGATGATGCAAGAGTACGAGGGTGACAACAACCATGATCACTTTCAGCGCGATGCTGCTTTTGCCGATGAAGTGGCCCTGCTCATGCCGCAACTCTCGCCCGAGATGCGCCAAGAGTTTTTAGACTTTTTAGTCAGCTCGCTCACTTCGGAATTTTCGGGCTGTATTTTGTACAACGAGATCCGCAAGCATGTCACCAACCCAGACATCAAACAACTGATGACCTACATGGCCCGCGACGAATCTCGCCATGCCGGTTTCATCAACCAGTCCTTGCGCGACTTTGGCTTAGGCATCGACTTGGGCGATTTGAAGCGCACCAAGGCCTACACCTACTTCAAACCCAAATACATTTTTTACGCCACCTACTTGTCGGAAAAAATTGGTTACGCCCGCTACATCACCATCTTCAGGCACTTGGAAAAAAACCCCGACAAACGCTTTCACCCCATCTTCCGTTGGTTTGAGCGCTGGTGCAACGACGAGTTCCGTCATGGCGAATCTTTCGCCCTGATCATGCGAGCCAATCCTCATTTGTTGCGCGGTGGCAACCGCTTGTGGATCAAGTTCTTTTTACTGGCGGTCTACGCCACCATGTACGTGCGGGACCACACCCGTCCCATGCTGCACGAAGCCATGGGCTTGGAAACCGATGAGTACGACTACACCGTGTTTCGCATCACCACCGAAATATCCAAACAAGTGTTTCCCTTGTCCTTGGACACTGACAACCCCGCATTCCGAGCAGGTTTGGCGCGTTTGTTTGAAATTTCCAAGGCCAATGACGCGGCCATTGAAAAAGGTGGCGTGTTCAGCTATGTCACCCGCGCCGTCTGCGGTGTACAAGCCCTGTGGACCTTTGGTCGCTTGTTCATGATGGACACCCTTGAGCATGAACTGCCTGTCAACACCCGCATGGCCCCGTCATGGTGAGTGAAGTTGCTTTTGCCGCGCTGTTTGCAGTTGTCTGCTGGTGGTTCGGCACGGGCGTCATTTTGTGGTTGGATCGTCTGCCACAAGCCAGTTTTCGATGGAGCATGTTGGCCTGGACTTTTTTATTGGGCTTGAGCTTTTGGGGTGTCGCAACCAGCATGAAAAGCGTGAGTGATGCCAACGCGTACTTGGGGTTTGGCAGCGTGATCATCATGTGGGGTTGGCACGAACTCGCCTTTCTAACAGGCACCCTCACCGGCCCTCGAAAGATTGCATTGGACGAAGGCGCCACCGGCTACAAGCGCTTTGAACAAGCCTTCATGGTGATGCTGCACCATGAACTGGCCTTGTTGCTGAACTTTGCAGTGCTGTGTGCCATGCAAATAGATCAGCCTAACCACATTGCCCTGTGCACCTTCGCGCTGTTGTGGTGCATGCGGGTCAGCGCCAAATTGAATTTGTTTTTTGGCGTCTCTGAAAACGGCGCAGCCTACCTGCCCGCACATTTGCACTATTTGGCCAGTTATTTCAGACACCGTCGCATGACTTGGTGGTTTGCCATCTCTGTCAGCCTGTCTGTCTTGACGTTGGTTTGGTTGATTTGGCAAACCATCGTGGGTCAGGTAGAGATGACCACTGGTTGGGTCATGTTGGCCAGTTTGCTGAGTTTGGCCATTGTGGAGCACGCCTTGATGATTTTCCCCTTGCCCCTGCAACGCATTTGGGGCTGGGCCATGTCCCGCACCAGTGCCAGTTCCGCCTGAAAGACGCCATGAACGCCACCAGTCACCATGACATGCTCGCTTTGCAACAAGCCTTGGAACTCGGTCGTCGCCGTCCTGTGGCCGTGGTGATTGGCAGCGGCTTTGGCGGCTTGGCGGCCGCCATTCGCTTGAGTGTGAAGGGCTATGACGTGAAGGTGGTGGAAAAGCTGGATGGCCCCGGTGGCCGCGCCTCGGTGTTCAAGCAAGATGGCTTCACCTTCGATGCAGGACCTACCATCATCACCGCGCCTTTTTTATTGGAAGAGTTGTGGGCCTTGTGCGGCAAGTCTTTCAAAGACGACATCGATTTGCGCGCCATGGACCCGTTCTATCGCATTCGGTTCAGCGACGGCACGTGGTTTGATTACAGCGGTGACGAAGCCGCCATGCGTGCCGAGATTGCGCGATTTTCAACCGACGATTTGGTCGGTTATGAAAACTTTTTGGCCGATGCCGAGTTGTGCAAAACCTTGGGCTTTGAAGGTTTGGGTGCGATTGCCTTCGACACGATTGGCGACTTGATCAATGCCATTCCCTCGTTTGCCCGCATGGGCGCATGGCGCAGCATTTACAGCTTGGTGGCCAAACACATCCGCAACGACAAACTGCGCATCGTGCTGAGCTTTCACCCCTTGCTGATCGGCGGCAATCCATTTTCAGTCACCTGTGCCTATGCCCTGATCAATTCGCTGGAGCGCACCTGGGGTGTGCATTCGGCCATGGGCGGCACCGGCGCCATCGTGCAAGGCTTGGTGCGTTTGCTGGAAAGCCGCGGTGTTCCCATTCATTACAACGCGCCCGTCACAACTATCCGCATTGAGAACAACAAAGCCGTGGGCGTGGAGTTGCAAGACGGTCGCTTCATGCCCGCCGACATTGTGGTGAGCAATGCCGACACCGCTTGGACCTACAAACATTTGGTCGCTCCCCAACATCGCCGCCATTGGACCGATCGCAAGATTGACAATGGCCGCTATTCCATGGGTTTGTTTGTCTGGTACTTTGGCACCGATCGCCAATACGCCGATGTGCCGCACCACATGATGGTGCTGGGTCCACGCTACAAAGAACTGTTGACGGATATTTTCAAACACCACCACTTGGCTGACGACTTCAGCCTGTATTTGCACCGCCCGACCGCCACCGATCCGTCATTGGCACCCGCTGGTTGCGACACGTTTTACGTCTTGTCGCCCGTGCCCCATTTGGACAGCGGCACCGACTGGGTCAGCCACGCTGAAACCTACCGCTTGAAAATCCAAAAAGCCTTGGAAGCCTCGGTGTTGCCCGAACTGTCCAAACACATCGTCTCTTCCAAAATGATGACGCCGCAAGATTTCAAAGACCGTTTGTGGTCCTTCAAAGGTGCAGGCTTTGGCTTAGAGCCTTTGCTGTTGCAAAGCGCCTGGTTCAGACCACACAACCGCAGCGAAGATGTGCAAGGCTTGTTTGTGGTTGGGGCAGGCACCCATCCGGGTGCAGGTGTGCCCGGCGTGTTGATGTCGGCCAAAGCTTTAGAAACCGTGGTGCCCCATGCTCATGCGCTCAACTGATTTGAAACACCAAGATTTGCAAGCTTGCATCGACATGATGCGAGGTGGCTCTAAAAGTTTTTTTGCCGCCTCCAAATTGTTGCCTGAACGGGTGCGCAACGCCGCAGTGGCGCTGTATGCGTTTTGTCGTGTGGCTGATGATTTGGTGGATGAAGGCGAGTCCAGCGAAGACGCCTTGCTGGAGCTGAGGCAAAGACTTGATGGCATCTACAGCGGCCAGCCGCAGCCCTTTTTGGAAGACAACGCTTTGGCCCATGTGGCCCAGCAATATGCATTGCCGCGCAACATGTTGGAAGCCTTGATTGAAGGCTTTGAATGGGATGCACAAGGCAAAACTTACGAGACCATCGAAGACGTGCACCAATACGCCGCCCGGGTGGCCGGTAGTGTGGGCGCCATGATGTGCTGGATCATGGGGCCTCGCCATGCCGGGGCACTGGCCCGCGCTTGCGAGCTGGGGGTGGCCATGCAACTGACCAACATTGCCCGTGATGTCGGTCAAGATGCCCGCATTGGCCGACTTTATTTGCCACAAGCATGGCTGCGTGAAGCTGGTTTGGATCCCGCAGTTTGGATGCAAGACCCTGTCCACAGTCCAGCCCTGCAATCGGTTGTCCAGCGTTTGTTGGATGAGGCTGACCGGCTCTATGCCCAAGCCCATCAAGGTATTGCCGAACTGCCCCGCGACTGCCGTTCCGCCATCTTGGCTGCCAGACTCATCTATGCCGAAATTGGCCACCAACTGCGACGCGAAGGCTGCAACTCGGTGAACCACCGCACCGTGGTGAGCGGTACACGCAAGATGGCCTTGTTAGCCCAATCCAAATGGCAGTCGCATTGGGTGACTGCTGAGAAACAAACTGCGCCACCCTTGGCAGCTGTTCGCTACCTGATCGAAGGCTGCAACAGTTCAGAGCCAGTGCTGCCACCCAGTGTGAAATTAGCGTCTCAACGCAGCATGTCAGAAAAAATAGAGTGGCTACTGAGTCTGTCAGAGCGTTTGGAGTTTGAACGGCGTGGACTCACGCCGCCGGCGCAGCACTGATCTGTCCGCAGTATCAGAGGTGGTAAAACCTCGCTCCTTGGGTGTCGCGCCGCCCTTGGTCACTGAGCGCCACCTGAAAGAAGGACCCCACATGAAACTTGCACGCATTCACCACGTGGCCTACCGCTGCAAAGACGCCAAAGAAACGGTGGAGTGGTATGTCAAGCACTTGAACATGGACTTTGTGCTGGCGATTGCCGAAGACCAGGTGCCCAGCACCAAGGCCCCCGACCCCTATATGCATGTTTTTCTCGATGCTGGTCAAGGCAACGTATTGGCCTTTTTCGAGTTGCCGAACTCCCCTGAAATGGGTCGTGACCTGAACACGCCCACTTGGGTGCAGCACTTGGCCTTCAAAGTGGACAGCCTGGAAGAACTGTTGGCCTTCAAAGAACACTTGGTGGCCCATGGCATCGAGGTGATTGGCGTGACCGACCACACCATCTTCAAATCCATTTACTTCTTTGACCCCAATGGCCATCGCTTGGAAGTGGCCTGCGACACCGGCACACCCGAGATGCACCAACAACTCGACGAGGTCAAATGGGCCATGCTGGAAGAGTGGAGCCGAACCAAACGCGCCCCCAAACACGCGGCCTGGATGCATGCCCCCAACTGATGCAGTTGAAGATCCATGCTGGCATACCGCCCAAAGCGGTCAGGCGCGTCTGGGCATGCGCCAAGGCAGCATGGCCTGTACCACCGGTGAGATCAAGCGGTCCGTGTGCAAAGTTTCGTGAAAACTTTCAACAGTCTCACCCAACAAGCTGCTCTCCAGCACCGCACGTTGGTAAAAGGGTGTGTCCTCTAATTGCTGCTTGACGCGCACTGCCGCTTGCGTTCGCATTCTGCGCGCCAACCACCATTTGGTGCGGCTCATCGCCACCGGCTCAGGCGGCTCAAACAGGCTCACTTCGCCTTGCCGATCAAACCGATAGGCCAACACCGGGTTCTCGCCGCTTCTCAAGAGCAAGTCATACATCACCGCTGTGTCGCCATTGGCCATGCGGCTTCGAGACCAGTCCCATTCTTTGAAGGGTCGGTCGATCGGCTCATCACCTTCATTGCTGTCTAAATAAGCATGGCCTTGCCAAGATTGACTGGGATGTTGCAACTGCACATCCACCCGCGCACAGGGCGCAATTGGCCCCCAAGTGTGCTTGCAACCGGGTTCAAGGTGGACGCCAAAATTGAACAACTGCTCGGGGTCAATGCGCACGGTGCCCTTGATGCGCCTGGGAAAGGGTACGCAGACTTCGTCGATGTCAATGCGCAAAGCTTGACCGTCCCAATGCAATTGACTCGGCCCGATATTGAAAGTGTGAGCACTGCGATCGCAATGCGATGCTCCCCGCTCAGTCATGGCCCAGCGGTTGGCTTGCCGGCTGTAGAGCGCGACATTCAAACTGCAATGATTTTCGGGATCCGCGTCAGAGCGACTGCGACGAGCCCATGCATAGTAAGGTGAAAACACACTGCCAACAAAAGCAATGATGGTCAAACCATATTGGCCGCAATCACTCAGTGCGTCAACATACCACCAGAGATAACCCCCCGAGGGGACGTGCTGATCGAAGCAAGGTGAGCCATCACTGCGGCGGCCGCCAGTCGACCCGACATAGCGGCCATGGGTACGCCAGGACCCGGGTGAACGCTGCCCCCCGCCAATATCAATCCGGGCAGGCTGGTCGTGGCGTTCGAACGACTGAAGGCCGACATCCAACCGTGGGTCGCTTGGCCGTAAAGCGCCCCGCCCGTTGCTGGAAAGAGTTTGTGAAAGTCCTGAGGACTGGTGCGTTGGGTGTTCTGAGCCGTGGTTTGAATCTCCAGGCCGCATTGACGCAGAAGTTGAAAGCTCTGGTGTTGGCATTGTTCGATCGCTTCATCGGTCAAAAGTGGTTGGTCTCCAACCGCAGGTGCATTCACCAAACACAGCAAACGTTCGCTGCCTTGGGGTTCTGTGCCTGCGCCCCGGTCTTGCGCACAGACATAGACGGTTGGACTGTTGGGCAATTCTTGTTTTTCAAAAATCGATTTGAACTCCGATTCGTAGTGCTGTTGAAAGAACACATTGTGCCGATCTAAGGCAAAACCTGCGGTCTTGGCGTTGACCGACCAAGTGAGCGCCGATAAAGACCGTTGACGATGTCCGCGCGGGGTCGATTGGGCAGCCGCTGGGCCCAACAAGCCTGCATGCAAGGCTGACACATCGCCATTGAACACCACAGCATCCGCTTCCAATGTTTCGCCATTCAACAAGGTGACACCGCAGACCTTGTTGTGGGCTGTGTGGATGCGTTGCACCGTTTGGCCATATTGAAACTTGGCCCCGCGGGCCAAGGCCAAGCTTTCCAAGCAACGAGGCAAGGCATGCATGCCACCTTCGATGGCCCAGACGCCGTCCATTTCTACTTGCGCAATCAGCATCAAAGTAGCTGGTGCTTGCCAAGGCGAAGAGCCGCAATACGTGGCGTAGCGTGCAAACAACTGGCGCAATTTTTCATGCTGGAAATACCGCCCCAAACTTTCCCACAAGCTGGACATCACGCCCAACGATGCCAAGGTGGCCAGGCCGCGCGGCCCCAACACCTTGGTGAATTGCATCACCGAGGGCAAGGTGGTTTGGATATAGGGGGCTTGCAATGTGTCATAAACCTCGCGTGTTTTCAGGCAAAAGCGTTCGAAGTTGCGGGCCTCGGCCAACCCCGCAAAGCGACCAATCGCATCGGTGGAAGCTTGGACATCAGCGAACAAATCCAAGCTACTGCCATCGGACCATGCGTGCCGAGCCAACACATCCAAGCTTTGCAATTTCAACATGCGGTCAAGTGAGGCGTTGACCGAGGCAAAAATTTCATCAAACACCCAGCGCATGGTGAACACAGTAGGACCACTGTCGATGGCCGCGCCATCCACTTTCAATTGCCGAACCTTGCCTCCAGCTTGCAAGCCGCGTTCAATGACCGTCACGCGCACGCCTTGGTGCGCCAACAACAATGCGCTAACCAGACCACCCATACCGGCACCCACGACGACAACATGGCGTTCAGGCATGCACCACCTCCTCGGCCAGAGACGGGTTCTTGGCGGTGAAGTCTTGCCCTTGCCAAGCACCCGCCATGGACAAAACCCGCATGCGCACAAACATGGACTCTGTGAAAAACCCATGTTTGTAAGCGGCCTGAATGGCAGCATGGTGGGCCCCGCTTTGGGCATAGGCCACCATGGATGCCGTGTTTTTCCAAATACTGAAGGTGCACTGTCTGAGCAATGGCGCTTCGCCCAATCCCATCGCCAAGAGGCATCCA
>Ga0164292_10002243_pt1 | contig 15759 bp, 7 predicted proteins | sample GEODES117metaG_FD_111486 | JGI IMG/M metagenome (GOLD analysis project Ga0164292, IMG submission 111486) | Eutrophic lake water microbial communities from Lake Mendota, Wisconsin, USA - GEODES117 metaG | ecosystem: Environmental > Aquatic > Freshwater > Lake | place: USA: Lake Mendota, Wisconsin...
ATTCACGGCAACCGTACCAGGCGCCGGGCGGTACACCCTCGTCGTTCGCGCCGTGGGCTACGCGAGTGTGTCACAGCCAGTCGCGGCGCGCGCCGGCGCCGAACCGATCGCCATCGTGCTCCGCCCGCAGGCGCAGCTCACGCCGGTGCAGGTGATCGGCGCAACGACCACCTCACGGGACCTGCATCCGGGCGCCGATGCGCTCCTAGGTGCGGTCTCGGTGCTCGGTGGTGAACAAATCGCCCGCGAAAATGTGGCGTTCTCGCAGGAACTACTGCGCAAGGTGCCCGGCGTGTATCGGGCTGAGTTCAATCAGGGCATCGTAAACGGCGACATCGGTCTCCGCGGCTTCAACACCGAGAGCGAGATCGCCAGCACGAAACTGCTGATCGACGGCATTCCGTCGAATCTCAACAGCGGTGTGAGCGAAATGAATGCGATCTTCCCGCTCGAGATCTCGCGCATGGACGTGGTGCGCGGCACGAACGATCCCCGCTTCGGCCTGTTCAATCTCGCCGGCAACGTGTCGGTGGAAACGGCACAGGGCGGCGGCAACTACATCACGTCGCGTTTGCAGGGCGGCTCCTTCGGCACGCAGGAAGCCCAAGTCCTCGGTAATGTCGCAGTTGGCGGCTTCAGTCAGACCATCTTCGCCGGTGCGCGCCGTGCCGACGGCTATCGGGCCAACTCGGCCTCCGACAAGTGGACGGCGTCGGGCAAGTGGTTCTATACAACGGACAGCGCACGCGTTCGGGTGGGACTGATCGCGCGGATGCACCGGCTCGACACGGAAGCACCCGGATACCTGACGCAATCCCAGTCGCGTTCGACGCCGCGATTCTCGCCGGTCTTCAGCAACTCCGACGGTGGCACCGTGGACAGTGATCACGGCAGCCTGCACCTCGACGTGCGGCAAACATCCACGCTGTCGTGGTCGCTCAAGGCCTACACCCAGCGCTTCGATCGGGTGCGCTTCGTGCGCTTCACGGCGGCAGGCGCCCAGCAGGAGCGCATCGAAGACGAACGGCAGGTGGGCACCATTGGTACGGTCACGTGGCGCCCGGCGTCGCTCGCGGATAGGAAAGTCGTCGTCACGGGCGGCCTGGACCTGCAGCAGCAGACCAACGAGCAGTTCCGTTTTCGCACGTTGGATCGCGCACGGCAGGCCACCCTGCGCGATCAGGACTTCACGCTCGACAACACGGGTGGCTTCGTGCAGGTGAGCAGCGCGCCCACTTCATGGCTCACGCTCACGGCGGGCATGCGCGCCGATCGCTTCGACGGCGAGTTCACCAACAACCTGCCGTCGCCCACCACCCTGCCGGTGCTGCAGTTCGGTACGATCACCCAGCCCAAGGTCAGTGCCGGGGTGCGTATCAACGACCGGCTGAGTGGCTATGCCAACTACGGACGTGGCTTCCAGATCGGCAGTGCGATCGCGGCGTACGGTCGTACACCGCTCCGCGCCTCGGTCAACGACGGCGGCGAAGTGGGTCTGGTGAGTGAGCCGCTGCGTGGCTGGACGGTACGCGCCGGATACTGGGAGCAGCGCGCGTCCGACGAGGTACGTCTGCGCTTCGACAACTCCGGGGATTCGGAAAACATCGGCCGCACACGTCGTCGCGGTCTGGACATCGAAAGCACGCTGCGCTTGCCGAAGGCGGTGCAGCTATGGATGGCCGGAACGTCTCAGCGGGCCGTACTCGTCGAGCCCGGGCGCACGAATGCGGCGGTGGCGGGTAATCTCCTCAACCACGTGCCCTCTTGGACGGTGAAGTACGGTGCGGAATGGACGCCCCGTACCGGGCTGACGACGTCGGCGTGGGCGTACGCGCAGGGCGACTACCAGATCGTGCCGCAGAACAACCGCGGCCGCTGGGGCGCGATGCACACCGTGAATGCCGATGTGTCGTGGCGCTGGCGCGCCGCGGCTCTGGGGCTCGGCGTCACGAACCTCTTCGACCGCTATATGGAGTACGTGTGGTGGGATGGGGCGCAAACGCTGCATTCCCCCGCCTCGGGGCGTGCGCTGTTCCTCACCGTGACGCTCGATCGCTGAGTGCAGACTCCCACGCACGGCCGTCCGCGTTTCGACGTCATCGACGTACTCCGAGGGCTGGTGATCGTGATCATGGTTATCGATCACGCCCGCGAGTACTCCGGTGGCATCGGGGTCACCGACCCCATGAAGCTGGACGAGGTGTCGCCGCTCCTCTTCTGGATGCGCTGGCTCACGCACTTCTGCGCGCCCGTGTTCACCCTGCTCGCCGGTGTTTCTGCCGGCATGCAGGCGGCCGGCGTTGACGCCAAGTCGCCGTGGTCGTGGCATCACATCACCCGTGGACTCGTCCTCGTGCTGCTCGAGTTCACGGTGATTCACATCGCGTGGACGTTCTCGGTCGTCTGGCCCATGCACTATGCCCAGGTGATCTGGGGTATCGGCGTGAGCCTGATCATGCTGGGTCTTCTGCAGCGTCTGCCCGTAGCCGCACGCGTGGCACTCGGCGCACTCTTCGTCGCCGGGCACAACGCACTCGATACGGTGCACTTCACGAGCCCGCCGTGGTTGCATTGGCTGTGGGCCGTACTGCACGACCGGCAGGTGATGTCATTGTGGGGCGAGTATACGGTGCGCACGTCGTACCCCGTTCTACCGATGATCGGCTTGGTGCTGCTCGGTGACGGTGTGGGGCGCTGGTACGTGGGGGCGCATTCGGCGCAACGCCGAGCCCTCCTCGCCCGCGCCGGTGTGGCGGCCATTGCGGCGTTCGTCCTGCTGCGCGCCGTGAACGTGTATGGCGACCTGCATCCGGCCATCTACACCGGGGCGCCGCTGCACGATCTCATGGCTGCGCTCAACGTGACCAAGTACCCCATGTCGCTGAGCTTCGTGCTCATGACCCTCGGGCCAACGCTGCTGCTCTGGTCTCGCTGGGACGCCGGCGTGCCAGCGTGGACGGCTCCACTGCGGACGTTGGGGCAGGTGCCGATGTTCGTGTACATCACGCACCTCTATCTGCTGCACGCGCTGGCGCTACTCTGGGCGCTGGCCGCCGGTTACGCCTGGAGTGCGTTCGACTTTCGTCGGGCCATTACGGGGCTGCCACAGGGGTTCGCATTTCCCCTCTGGCAGACGTTCCCGTTCGTGATCACCACGCTGCTGCTGCTCTATCCAGCCGCCGTGTGGTATGCCTCGTTGCGTGCGTCCAAACGCTATCCGATTACGCGCTATCTGTGACGCCAATCAGCGGCTTTTCGCCAGCGTCGCTATGAGCACGGAGAGCCGCTCCACATCGCGCAGATCGAGCACCTCGGCCGGCGTGTGGCTGTACCGGCCGGGCCACGACAACCCCGTATTGGGCGCGCCGTAGAAGGTGAACGCGGTGCCGTCGGTGCCGCCCTGCGTCAGTCCTGTCTGCAGCGGAATACCAGCGGCGCGCGCCGCGGCGACCACACGCGCCCGCACCGCTGGCGGCGAGATGCTGCCGCTCTCGATGGCCCGCAGCACTGGCCCTTGGCCGAGCTTCACGAACGCGAAGTGTGGCGATTCGAGCGGCGTCTCCGAGCTCACGAAGGTGTCGATGCTGTAGATGCGCTGTGCGCTCGCGCCCATGGTGGTGGCCGCGACCTGTGCGCCAACCAGTCCGCCCTCTTCCTGCACCGACCACACCAGCACCACCGCGTGATCGAGCGTGGCCGGGTCGAGGCGTCGCGCGGCCAGAATGAGCGCGGTGCTACCGGCGCGGTCGTCCATGCTGCGACCGGTGAAGCGGGGGCCGAAGAGGCGCGCACTGACCTTGGGGCTGTTCACGCCGAGGCCCACGCGCACGCCGCGGGCCACGAGCGCGGCCGAGTCCATGCCGAACCAGGCAGTGAGCGTGCCCGGCTGCCGCAGACGGGCGCTGTCGCGCGGCACGAAGATCCCCGGAATCGTGTCGGCGCTGCCATCGGCACCACGCGACAGATGCAGCACCGCCGGCTGCCCTTCCCACGCCGAATTCACCACGCCGCCACGCTCACGCAGCGTCACGGTACCGTCGCCGCGAATGCCCGCCACGTGGTACGCGACTTCGTCCATGTGCGCCATGAACACCACCGTGTCTCGCGCGGGGCCGATGCTCACGATGAGATTGCCCACGCTGTCCACCACCGCGCGCTGCTGCGCCCACGCCGGCAGGGCCGCACGGATCGCTTCGCGCACGCGCCATTCGTGCATGGGCACGCCGGGCAGGTCGGCGAGCGACGCGAGCAGCTTCATCGTGGAGGCGTGCGCATCGCCAGCCGCCGGCGTGTCGGCGTGTGCACTCGCCCGACGGCGCCGCGGAATGGTGGCCCAGGTGTTGGTGCCCGTGCTACTCACGCCCGCGGCCTTGGTGACCTCGGCCAGCAGCCATTCGGCTTCGCGACTGTTGAGGCTCTCCACCAGCGTGTTGGCATGGCGCACGGCCGGCGAGAGGACTCGCACCGAATCGGCGCGGGCCGCACGGAAGACCCCGATATTCACCGCGGGGAGTGCGCCGGCGCGTGCCCAGCGCTGGGTGCGCGTGCTGCGCCCGCCCATGAGCAGGGTGATTTCGTCGGCCTTGAACTGCGGCGCGCGCGCGAGCACGCCGCCGAGTCCCGGCCAGCCGAGCGTGCTCTGCGTGCTGATGATGAACATCGTCTCGCCCTGCGTGACCGTTCCGCGCGCGGCCGTCACGAGTGCTGCGCATCCGGCGCGCTGGGCGGCGAAGCTTCCCGCGACCTGCTCACTGTAGCTCCATGCGTCGAGCCGGCGCTGCACCGGGTCGAGCAGTTTGACACCAAGCGCGGCCACCTCGGCCGGTGACGACGCGCCCACATCCACCCACAGGTCGTCGGCGCTCACGACGAGGGAATCGCGGCGGTGCTGCTGCGCGAAGTGCCCGTTGGCGATGGCCGCGACGGCGGTAACGGGACCGCGATCGGTGAGGATCTCGAGCTGCTGCCCCTCGTGCGCCTGATCCCAGAGCGGATGCGCGACGTTACCGACGCGGTGTAATCGCAACAATCCGTCAGCCGTGATCTGCGTGACGGCGAACCCTGCGCGATCGATGCCGCACGCCACCACCCGTTTCGGCGAACCCGATCCCTTGCGCAGCACGAGATTGCCGGCGGCATCGGCCTTCCACGTGCCACCCGTGAACGCATTGAGCGTGGGGATGAGCGACGGGGTGGTGCGCATCTCGAGTCCCACAGGGGCGTCGAACGCGACCCACGACGCGATGGCGGGCTGCTGTGCGGACATGGAGACCGGCGCGGCGAGGGCGGCGGCGAGGGCGAATCGCTTGCTCATGGGAGGGATAGCTGTTGATGGCGATCGCGCGTCACCGCGCTGCCTGGTGCGTCGGGACCGACGCGCTTCACGGCTTGGTTGGGGCTTTTCCGCCACCGCGCGCCACGGCGCGCACGCGGAGGCCATCGCTCAACGATTCGGGCGGGTTCACGACGAGTGCATCGCCGGCCTTCACGCCGTCGAGTACTTCCACCGAGGTGCCAAAGTCGCGGCCGAGGGTGACGGGCACGAGTTGGACCGTGTCGTTTTCGACGCGCGCGACGAGCGTGCCCTCGCCGCGCACGATGAGCGCGATGGCCGGAATGCGCAGCGACGCCCCTGTGGAGGGGACCGTGAACTGCACCTGCGCATACATGCCCGGGAGCAGTGTGCGCGCGCGATTCGGGATATGGAGTTCGGTGAGCAGCGTGCGAGTGACCGGGTCGATGGCGCCGGCCGTGCGCACGACGGTGCCCGCCACGGAGGCATCGCCGGCGTCGCGGACGAGCACACGCGCGCGCATCCCGGCGCGTACGCGCGCCGCTGCGCTCTGCGGCACATTGAGCATCACACGTACGGTGTCGGTCTGCACCAGCGTGAGCAGTGGCCGCGCCGCTGCGGCGGCACCGGCCACCACCAATGCCCCGAGATCGACGGTGCGCGATGTGACCACGCCGGAGAACGGCGCGAGCACCGCACCGAACCGCAGCACCTCGCGCAGGTTGGCCACGTTGGCTCTGGCTGCACGGAGATTGGCCTCCGTGACGTTCGCCTGCGCCTGGCGCTCGTCGAGCTCCTGCGGTGTCACCACCCCCTGCTGTGCGAGCTGCTGCCACCGCCTGAGCGAGGTACGCGCCAGCGCGGCACTGGCCTCGGTCTGTTCGACCACCGCAGCAGCCTGCATCGCCTGTTCGCGCACCTCGGGCATGTCGAGCACGAGCAATGTGTCGCCCGTGCGCACCACCGAACCGATGTCCACGCGGAGCGCCCGTACGAAGCCGTTCGCGCGCGCGAAGATCGGCGTTTCATGCAGGCCGGTGACACTCCCTGGGAGCTCGAGTGGGGTACTCGTGGTGTCCTTGCGCACCTTCTCCGTGAACACCGTGGGCGCGGCGTTCACCTGCTCGCGTTCGGTGTCGCGGGCGCGCGATTGCGCGATGCGCGGGAGTGCTCCCGCGGCGAGCATGCCGCCGAACACCAGAACCAGCACGATGGGGAGCACACGTCCCTGACGGAGACGTGCAGTGGGGTGAGTGGTCATCATGAAACCGGTACAGGAATCGGCGCCGAACCATGGCCGGCCACCGGTGCAGACAGGGGATCAGGGCGCGCACGCCCCGCACGCAAACGGCTGTACACGAGCGGCAGCAGTGTGAGCGTGGCGACCGTGGCGAACGTGAGACCGCCGATCACCGCGCGCCCGAGCGGGGCGTTCTGCTCGCCACCTTCACCAATGCCCAGCGCCATGGGCACCATACCCACCACCATTGCTGCTGCCGTCATGATGACGGGACGCAGACGCGTGGTCGCGGCTTCGAGCGCCGCGTCGAACGCGGAGAGGCCGGCATCCATGCGCTCGTTGGCGAAGGCCACCACGAGAATACCGTTGGCGGTGGCCACGCCCACACTCATGATGGCGCCCATGAAGGCTGGCACGCTGATGGTGTTGCCGGCCGCGAACAGCATCCAGATCACGCCGGTCAGCGCGACGGGCAGGGCGCTGCTGATGATGAACGGGTCGAGCCAGCTCTGGAAGTTGATGACCATGATGAGATACACGAGCACCACGGCGAAGAGCAGCCCGGTCGCGAGTCCCTTGTAGGATTCGCGCATGCTCGCCACCTGACCGCGCATCACGAGGGTCGTGCCCTTGGGGAGCGAGGGGCGAAGGGAGTCGAGCACCATGTCGATGTCGGCCGCCACGGCGCCAAGATCGCGGTGCTGCACGTTGGCGTAGACATCGAACACCGGCGACACGTCGTAATGGCTCACCACGGCCATGCCGCTACCGCGCGAAATGGTGGCGACGTTCTCCAGCAGCTGCGGAGTGGCGCCGCCGGCGCCCGACACCGGGGTCTGCCCCAGCGCCTCGAGCGACGGCACCCGGTACTGCGGCGTCTGCACGCTCACGGTGTACTGCACGCCGTTCTGCGGGTTGAGCCACACGTTGGGTTGCGTCTGTCCACTCGACGACAGCGAGACGAGCAGGTCGCTCGCCACCTCACGCGTGGTGAGGGAGAACGAACCGGCGCGGGTGCGGTCCACATTCACATTGAGCTGCGGTGCCTCGAGACGCTGCTGCAGGTACACATCCACCGCGCCGGGAATCTCGCGCAGCCGCTTCTCCAGCGCGCGTGCCACCACGATGTTCTCGGCGCGGTTGGTGCCCGTGACCTGCACGTTCACCGGGGCCGGCAATCCGGCGTTGAGGATCTGCCCGATGATGTCGGCCGACTGGAAGAATACGAGCACGTTGGGAAACTCGTCGCGCATCACGCGGCGGATTTCGCTCGCGTACTTCGCCGTCTCGCCTGCGCGCTCTTCGCTGAGCACCACCAGCAGGTCGGCGTCGGTGACGCCGGTGGTGGGATTATCGCTGAACGCGAGGTTGGTGAGGCTCGTGCTGGCGATGCCGACGTTGTCGAGAATCGTGGCGACGTCCTGCGGCGGAATGATGGTGCGGATGCGCGCCTCCACGGCCGCCACCATGCGCGCCGTCTCCTCGAGACGGGTGCCCACCGGTGCGCGCAGGTGCAGGCGGATCTGCCCGGCGTCCACCTGCGGGAAGAAGTCGCGTCCGAGCCACGGGACGAGCGCCCCCGCAGAGACGATCACCAGCACGATGCCGACCAGAAGGCGGGCCGGCTTCGCCAGCATGGCGCCGAGCGCGAGCCGATAGCGTACGCGCTGCCCCTCGAACCACTGCTCGAAACCGTGGTGCATGCGGGCGAAGAGCCCGGGACGCTGCGGCAATCCGGCGCGCTTCGCTTCGATGGCGCGCTCGCGCTGCATGGCGAACTTCACGAGCGTCGGCACGAGCGTGCGCGAAATCACGTACGACGCCATCATGGCGAACACGACGGCCATCGCCAGCGGACGGAACAGCGAGCCGGCGGCGCCGCTCAGGAAGAAGATCGGCACGAACACGATGCAGATCGCCAGCGTGGACACCAGCGTGGGCACGGCGATCTGCCCCGCGCCCTGCATGATCGCCTGCTCGATGTCGGGCTCGTGCTCCTGCATGCGGTGAATGTTCTCGATACCCACCGTGGCGTCGTCCACGAGCACGCCCACGGCGAGCGCCAGACCGCCCAGCGTCATCACGTTGAGCGTCTGCCCGAGGGCCCATAGCACCGTGACGCTGACGAGAATCGAGAGCGGAATGGAAAGGGCCACGATGAGCGTGCTGCGCCAGCTGCCGAGGAAGAGCAGGATCATCGCGGCGGTGAGGCACGCGGCGATGAGCGCTTCCACCACCACGCCCTCGAGGGCGGCCTTCACGAACAGCGATTGGTCGGCGAGGACATCCACCTTGAGTGCCGACGGCAGGGCGGCGAGGATACCCGGTAGCGCGTCGCGCACGCGATTCACCACGTCGATGGTGCTGGCGCCGCCTGATTTGAGCACCGTGACCAGCGCGCCGCGCACACCGTCGCGGTGCACGATGTTCGTCTGCACGGCGTACCCGTCGCGCACCTGGGCCACGTCGCGGATACGCACCACTGCGCCGTTCACGACGCGCACCGGCAGGTCGTTCAGTGCCTCCACCACACTGGGGCTGCCGTTCACGCGTACCGCGTATTCGCGCTCGCCGATCTTGGCGGTACCGCCCGGCAGCACGAGGTTCTGCGCGCTGACGGCATCGGCGATGTCGCTGGGTGACAAGCCGCGGGCCTGCAGCTGCGCGGGATCGAGGTCCACGTTGATGAGACGCGACCGACCACCATACGGCTGCGGGACACTGGCGCCGCGCACGGTGGCGAGGCGCGTGCGGATGCCGTTGGTGCCGAGGTCGTTGAGCTGCTGTTCGGAGAGCGAGTCACCGCCCAGCGCGAGCTGCAGCACCGGCACATTGGCCGCGTTGTAGCGGATGATCAGTGGCGCGCTGGCCCCCGGCGGCATGACGCGCAGGATGGTTTGCGACTGCGCCGCGATCTGCGACACGGCACTCTCCACCGAGGCGTCCGGCTGGAAGAACACCTTCACCACGGTGATGCCGGCCAGCGACTGCGACTCGATGTGCTCGATGCCCGTGAGCGTGGTGGTGAGCGAGCGCTCGAATTGGGTCGCGAACCGCCGCTCCATCTCCTCGGGCGGCAGGCCGCTGTAGGACCAGATCACCGACACCACCGGGATGTCGAGGACCGGCAGGATGTCCGTGGGCATCCGCAGTGCCGAAAGAACCCCGAACAGCACCACCAACAGCGCGCCGACGATGAACGTGTATGGCCGACGCAGGGCCAGCGAGACGATCCACATGGGGGATGAGCGGAAGACCCGACGGGGGCAGCGTTCGCACTGCCCGGCACATCCGATTCTACGTGCGATTTCCCGGTTCCGCTCAAACCGCGGAAAGGCGCCCCATTCCCGGGCGACCCCTTCGATGTCCCCGATGCCTCCACATCGAGAAATCAATCGTGGCGCCCATTCGAACCGGCCGTCGGGGGAGCCCATTATTCTCCCATGACCAATCGATATCGTCAGTCCCGGAACGCCCGTCGCCTTGCACTGACCATGCTGGCCGGCCTCGCCCTCACCGTCATGCCGAGCGTGATGCGGGCGCAGCCGTGGGTCACGCGCCAGCAGGACGCCCTCTGGACGGGGGTCTTCATTGACGAGCCGGTCAGCAAGCGCACCGCGCTCTGGTTCGATGGCTCCTGGCGCCGCATGGATCTTGGTGCCCAGCCGCAGCAGCTACTGCTGCGCCCCGGCGTGCAGTTCACGCTGACGCAGGGGGTACGCGTGGCGGCGGGCTATGCCTACATCGCCACCGCACCCTATGGGAGCCTGCCGGCGGCCACCGCCACCCGTGAACAGCGCACGTGGCAGCAGCTCTCCCTGTCACACAAGAGCGGGCCGTTCACCGTCAGCCACCGGTATCGGTTGGAGCAGCGGTGGATCCATCCGCTCCTGCCCGTGTCGGGGAGCGACGAGCGTGAAGCCGGCCCCACCACGTACCAGAACCGGCTGCGGTACATGCCGCGGGCCCAGGCCAACCTGGGTTCCCTCACCTTCAAGACGCGTCCGGTGATCGGCTTCGTATGGGACGAGCTGCTGATGCCGCTCGGCGGCCCCAATCAGACGTTCACGATTGGTCAGAACCGCGCGACCGCGGGGGTGGGGATTCCGATGTCGGCGCGGACACGCGCGGAGGTGGGCTACATGAACCTGTACAACGCCTTCGCCGCGCGGCGGGCCAACGAGATCAACCATACCCTGTGGCTCTCCTGGCATTGGACGGGTCGGTGAGCGCCGCTTTGGCCGCGCCCGGAGTACCGTACGGTACCCCTTCCGGTCGGCTGTAAATACATCTATAATTATATTCCACTTAACAAATATCTTCATGCCACGTTTTCGCAATCAGCCGGTGGACGTCGTGATCGACGTACGCTCGAAGGTCGAGTTCTGGCTCGGGCACCTGCCCGGGGCCCATTGTGTGCCGGTCGATACGCTGCCCGCCGGCCTCGATGGCGTGTCCGGCGCGCGAACGGATGCGCGTCTCTTGGTGTATTGCGCGAGCGGCGGCCGTTCGGCCATGGCCCGCCAGATTCTCACCGATGCCGGGTATACGAACGTCGTGGATGGCGGCGGCATCTCCGCGGCACGGGCCGAATTCGCCGAGTAGGCGATTCTCTCCGGCTCCAATGAGAAACGGCCGCCCGGAATGCTCCGGGCGGCCGTTCTGCGTCCTGCGTCCTGCGACCGGCGACCTACTTGTCCGTGTCTAGCATCGCCTTGATCAGGTCGCGACCATCCTGCAGGTGCGCGCGCGTGGCGCGATCGCCGGTGCGACCAATGGCCGCCGCTAGCTCACGATCGAGCGTGCGCATTTCGTCCTTGAGCAGCGGACGGAAATCCCGCGTGTTCACGACGGCGCCACCGAACAACGCGGCGAGCGCCTGATCCTGCGCACTGGGGGCCGCCGGCTTGATCTTGCTGGCCATCGCTTCGAGGTAGAGCGTCTGCAGACGGCGACGGTACGCGTCCACCGGCTGGCCGGCGTAGATCTCCTTCCAGAGTCCACGACGCAGATCGGTGAGCATGTCCCCGAGCGTGTACACCGACGCCTTGTTGGCCGCGGTGGCCTCGAGTTCGACCATGCGCTGCAGGCGGCCGTTGTTCACCAGGCTGGAGAGCACGCGCGCCTGCGCGCCGGCGACCCGGTTGATGTTGCCGTCGGACTCCAGCTTGCGCAGGATCGCCAGATCCGTGAGGTACGTGGGCGTGGAGAAGACCTGCGCGTTGAGGAAGTTCATCGCTTCCTTCTGGCGCGCGCGCGCCACCGGGGTCCACACCGGGCCGCTCTGGCTCACGCGCTTCTCCTGACGATCCACGCCACCGATGATCTTGGTCACGTGGTTGGCTTCGAGCGTCCACTGTCCGATCACGCCGTCGTACGTATCGCGGAGGAGCGAGAAGTCCTTCGTCTTGTCCGCCGTGGAGGCCGGCTCCACGAGCTTCATGATACGGGCGAGGTTCTTGAAGCCCAGCGTGGTGGCGCGGACGGCGTCGGCATCACCGACGGCTTCCGTCTGCTCACCCGGATCGGCCTGCCCGGCGCTCGCATCGTCGGCGAAGCGGTACCAGGGCACCGTGTCCTGCATGCGCGACCACTCGTCGAGCTTCGTCAGCTCGGCTTCGGGCGTGCGCGCCCCAGCGATGGGCATGTAGCCCCACATCGTCGCGTACTTGTCGTACGGGCCCACCTTCGGGATGAGCGTTTCGAGCGGGAGCTTGTCTTCCGGCTGCGCCACGTAGTTGAAACGGGCGTAGTCCATGATGCTGGGCGAGTGCCCCATCTTCGTCACCCACGTGCGGCTGCGGATGGAGTCGACGGGGTACATCGAGCTGCCCTTGAAGTTGTGGCGGAAGCCCAGCGTGTGGCCCACTTCGTGCGCGACCACGAACTGCACGAGGCGGCCCATGAGCGAGTCGGGGAAGGGGAAGCGCTGCGCGCGTGCGTCGAGATGCCCCACCTGCGAGAAGTACCACTCACGCTGCAGGTCGAGGATGTTGTGGTACATCTGCACGTCGGCGTCGAGGATCTCGCCGGTGCGCGGATCGACGAGGCTCGGGCCCTGCGCGTTGGCCGTGGGCGACGGCAGCCAGCGCACCATCGTCACGCTCGCGTCTTCACCGGAGAAGTCCGGATCGTTGGCCGGCGCCTCGCCGGCCACGATGCCCTTCGCGAAACCGGCCGCTTCGAACGCCGCCTGCCACTCCTCGATACCGGCGCGGATGAACGGCTTGAGATACGACGGCGTGGCGGGGTCCACGTAGTACGTGATGGGCTTCTTGGGAACGCAGAGGTTCCCTTCCTTCTTGTCGGAGCACTCGAGGCGCCAGCGCTTGATGTAATCGCGCGACACCACGCGCTGCTCGGGCGAGCCGAAGTCGCGCTTGGGCGAAATGAAGTAGCCCACGCGGCGATCATAGAGGCGCGGCATCATCGGCTCGTCGGGGAGCCGCACGAGCGAGAAGGTGAACGCTTCCGTGGTGGCCGCACCGCTCCCGCCGGTCAGGCCCGGAATGTTGGGGAGTCCCGGAATGCCGCCGCCCGGCGCCGCCGTGTACGTCTGCACCGCGGTCACGTTCACGTTGCGCGCGAAGGCGCTGAACTTGTCGATGAACGAGCGGCTCGCATCGACCGTGGCACGACGGCCACGCGCGGTGAACTCCTGCGTACCGCCGGTGAACATGCGCGTCACTTCCACGACCGCCGCGCTGTCCTTGCCGTAGGCTTCGACATTGAGCGTGGCGATGATCGGGAAGAACGAGATGAGGTTCATGGCCTGGCGCGACTGCTGCATGCTGTCGCTGGCCATGTTGAGGTAGCTCGCCTCGCGCACCAGAATGCGGTTATCGCGACGCTCGAAGCGGATCACGCGCTCGGGGCCGTACAGGCTGCCGTTGATCGCGTCACTCGTGCCGGCGAGCACCGTGGTGACGAGGAAGTCCTTCCCCTGCTGCGTGGCCGGGATCTCGAAGAACAGACGTGATCCCACCTGGTGCACGTCGAACACGCCCTTCTTGCTCTTGGCGCGCGGCGTGATGACCTGTGCGTACGGGCGCGGGTTGGGCTCGCCCTGCTGACCAAGGGCGCCGGCGAGACCGGCGAGATTGGGGAGGCCACCGGCGGGCGGCTGTCCGGGCTGGCCCGGCGTGGGCTGGCCCGGGGTGGGCAGGCCGTTGGCGGCGGCGCCGGGCGCGGCGTTCGTGGCGGGGCGGTTGGCGGGCGTCGGCGCCGGGGCCGGCTTCTTGGCCGGTTGGCAGGCGGCGATCGCGAGTCCAGCCACCGCAAGCGGCATGGAGCGGAAGCGCATTGGACCTGACGAAAGGAGGGAGGAGAGCCCGCTCGGAACGCGGGACTCCTGAGTCTAGGGGCGGGGTGACGCCGGCGGAACTACTCCACAGGGAACCGGTCAGGCGGCGAGCCGCGGCGGCGACGGCAAAAAAACAGCCGGGGCAGCGGATCCCTCCGCTGCCCCGGCCAAGACATCAGGACCGTCGATCAGTCTTGGGTGTCGAGCATCTTCCGGATCTGATCGCGCGCATCCTCGAGGTGCGCCTTGCTCATGCGATCGGTCGTCTTGGCGATCGCGCTCGCGAGGTCCGCGTCGAGGGCGCGCATTTCCGCTTTCAGAATGGGACGGAAGTCGGCGGTGCCGACCGGCGCCACAGCACCGCGGCCACCCTGGCCGGGGAACGCGGCTGCGGCGGGCGCGGCCGGCGGGTTGATCTTGCTCGCCATCGCCTCGAGGTACACGCGCTGCAAACGGCGACGGAAGGCATCGATGGGCGCCCCGGTGGCGATTTCCTTCCACAGGCCGGCACGGAGATCGGCCAGCATGTCGGCGACGGGATAGACCTCGTTCCTGCTCGTGGCCATCGCTTCCATTTCCAGCATGCGCTGCAAACGGTCGTTGGCCACGATGGCGGCGAGTGAACGCGCCTGTGCGCCGCCCACACGATTCAGGCTGCCGTTCGGCTCGAGCTTGCGCAGGATATCCTGATTGAGCAGCCACGTGGGCGTGGTGTACGCGTTGTCGAGCAGGAACTGGAGCGCCTCCTTCTGGCGCGCCGGCTCCACCGGACGGTACACGGGGCCCTTCTGCCCGACGTACTTCTCCTGCTTGTACTGACCGCCGAGGACGCGCGCCACGTGCCCCATCTCCGTGGCCCACTGGCCCACGGTGCGACCATAGAGCTCTTCGAGGTCGTCGAACGTGGTGCCTTCCTTCCAGGCCGTGGCGCCCTCGAGCAGCGCCATGGTGCGCTTGAGATTCTTCATGCCGAGCGTGGTGGCCTTCACCGCATCGGCATCACCCACGGCTTCCGACTGCTCGCCCGGATCGGCACCGCCCGCCCCGGCATCGCCCGCAAAGCGATACCACGGGATGGTGTCCTGCATGCGCGTCCACTTCTCGAGCGTGGGCTTTTCGTCGTCCGGCGTCTTCGCGTTGGGGATGGGCGTGTAGCCCCACATCACCGCGTACTTGTCGTACGGGCCGACCTTCGGGATGAGATCGTCAAGGTCGATGTTGTCTTCGGGCTGCGCGACGTAGTTGAAACGCGAGTAGTCCATGAGCGTGGGCGTGTGGCCCATCTTCTTCACGAACGCGCGGCTGCGCACCGAGTCCGTGGGGTACATGGAGCTGGCCTTGAAGTTGTGCGGGAAGCCCAGCGTATGCCCCACTTCGTGCGCCGTGACGTATTCCACGAGGCGCCCCATGAGGGTGTCGGGGAAGGGCATCTTCTGCGCGCGCTTGTCGAGATGCCCCACCTGCGTGAAGTACCACGACCGGTTGAGGTTCATCACGTTGAGATACGTCTGCACGTCGGCGTCGATGATTTCGCCCGTGCGCGGATCGCGCAGCGACGGACCCACGGCGTTCTCCGTGGCGCTGGGGAGCCAGCGCACCATCGCCACCGTGGCGTCTTCACCCGAGAAGTCGGGATCGTTCTTTGGGGGCTCGGCGGCCACGATGCCCTTGTAGAAGCCGGCCGCTTCGAAGGCTACCTGCCAGTCTTCGATGCCCTTCCGGATCCACGGCTTGATCCACGCCGGCGTGGCGGGGTCGAGGTAGTACGTGATGGGCTTGATGGGCACGCACAGGTTTCCAACCTTCTTGTCGCTGCACTCGAGACGCCAGCGGCCGATGAAGCGCCGCGTTTCGACGCGCTGCGTGGCGCCGCTGAAATCGCGCTGCTGCACGCCGAAGTAGCCCACGCGCTCGTCGAGCAGA
>Ga0164292_10002244_pt1 | contig 15750 bp, 11 predicted proteins | sample GEODES117metaG_FD_111486 | JGI IMG/M metagenome (GOLD analysis project Ga0164292, IMG submission 111486) | Eutrophic lake water microbial communities from Lake Mendota, Wisconsin, USA - GEODES117 metaG | ecosystem: Environmental > Aquatic > Freshwater > Lake | place: USA: Lake Mendota...
CGCTGCGCGTTCCGCGCCCAGCGCGCGCGGGTCTTGCGAGCGATTCCTCGGTGATCGTGTCCGCTGCGACCGTCTCGCGCGGATAGACCGCCGCCGCCAAGGTGGCCACCAGCAACAGGTGCACGAACAGTTCGGTGCCATAGCCCAGGAGCGAGAGCGGCACCTCACCGACCGCGCGCAGCGCCAGGGTCAGGCCCAGAGCCAGCGCCAGGCCGCCGCTGGCGCGCGCATGGCGCAGGCACAAGGCCATCAAGGTGAATGAATAAACGATCAGCGTGGCCACGCCAACGCTACCGGCACGGGCAGCATCGTCGAGCCACTGGTTGTGGGCATGCGTCGCATGCGGCAGCCCGATCGCGTTGCGGTACTCGGCATCCCACAGCGACAGGCCATAGCCGAAGACTGGATGGAGCCGCCATTCCTCCAAAGCTGCAGCCCAGATTCGGTCGCGCCCGGTGAGCGAGAGCAACTGCGCGCCTTGCTCGCTGGCCAGGAAGTCGGCGGCGCGCTGGTCGAGCGCTCCCGAGAGCAGCAGCCCCGCGCCCAGCGTGACTGCGAGGCACAGGCCCGCGCAGGCCGCGACCAACGTGCCAGCGCGCGAGGGGTCATTGAGTTGCTGGCGCAGCGCTGGCCCCTGACGCAACACCAGCAGGGCCAGTGCGCACAAGGCGAAGGCCAGCCAGGCGGTCTTGGACTGCGCCATGACGAGCACGGCCAAGCCCAGCGCCCAGGCAGCGCGATCGGCCATTGGCCGCGAGTAGGGACGCACCCAGAGCAGCAGCAGAAAGACCTGGGCCAGCAGGCCCTGGGTGACCGCATGGGGTGTCAGTCCCGCCAGCCGCGGCAGGCCGGGAAGCATGCCAGCGGTGTAGCCGACGTCGGCCACCAGTGCTGGCCGCCAGAGCAACAAGGCCAGACCTGCGAGCAGCAGCCCGGTGAGCGCGTCGCGGGCCAGTTGCACGATGCGGTCCTGCTCCTGCGGTGTGGCCAGGCAGCAGGCCAGGCCGGCGGCTGGTGCGTACAGCAGGTCATGACCGAAGACCGGGCGTGCGCCGAAGACAGCGGGCAGGCCCACGCTCCCGAGCCAGTACAGGCAGAAGGCAGCGGCCAGCGGCAGGTAGACCGGCAGCCGCCGCGCCGCATGGTGGGCGATCTGCTCCAGCGAGGCCACCAGCAGCAAGAGCGAGGCGCCCCGTTGCAGCCAGTCGACCAGTGCGGCGCGCGGTGCTGGTGCCACGGCTTCGAGCGCGACCAGGCTGTCGGCCAGGTCGCGGCCGGAGAGGAGCACATCGAAGGCAGGTACTGCCAGCAGCGCCGGAAAAATCCAGGGCAGCAGGCCAGCCTGACGCAGGTTCATGACCGCCCCTCCGCCACGCGCGTGCGGCGCAGCAGGGCCAGCGCCTGGGGTCCCAGCAGGGTGGGCCGCCAGGCGAGCAGGCCACCGGCAGCGGCCAGGGCGGCCGCGCCCCCCCCGAACAGTCGCAGCGCCGCGAAGACCGACGGTGCGTCGACCCAGGCCGCAGGCAGCAGCCAGGGCGCGAGTGCCTGCGCCAGTTCGCGGCCCGCTTGCAGCGCCAGCGCACAGGCGCCGGCCAGCAGCAATCCACGCCCGGTGGCGGGCGCCAGCCGCGCCACCGGGCGACCCAGGCAGACCAGGGCAGCGCGAACCGTGCGCCAGGCGCGGGCGTGCAGCAGCAGCGCGCTGAGCAGCGCCACAGGCAGCAGCGACCCGCCGAACACCCGCTCGCCGAACAAGGCCGTCACGATCCACAGCGGCAGCGCCAGGGCCAGCAGCGGCAGTTGCAGGCCAGCCTCCAGGTGTGATCGGCCGGCGTGCCAGAGCACCGGCGTGGCCAGGGCCCAGGCGGTCCACGCGGGCAGGCACAAGAGCATCACCGCCAGCAGCGCACCGGAGTCCTGCCAGGCCGGTCCGTAGAGGAGGATCACCAGGTCCGGCGCGAGCAGGGCCAGGCACAGCGCGGCGCCTGGCAGCAGGGTGGCTGCACTGGCCATGGCCATCTCCCAGGCGCCCGCAAGCCGACGCAGCGCCTGCGGGTTGAGGGGCGGCAGGGCGGTGCTTGCGCCCGCCGTCGCTGGCGTGGCGGTGCGCGCACCGCGGCCGCGTAGTTGGGTGCCCGCGGCCAGCAGCGCGGGCTGCGCTGCGCCGACCAGCAGGGTCACCGGCACCTGGGCCAGGTTCCAGGCCAGGGCGTACAGGCCGACCGCATGGGCCTGCAGGTAGCGGCCGATGATGAGCCGGTCGAGATTGGCGGCCAGCCAGTTGACCAAGTTGGTGATGAAGACCCGGCCGCCCGTGTCCAGCGTCTGTGCGCGTCCCTGACCGCGCCACAGGGGCCGCAGCGGGTGTGGCCGCAGCCACAGCGCCAGGACCAGCGTGGCGACGGCCTGAGTTGCGCAGGCCGCCGCCAGCGCTTGGGCCTGCCAGCCGGCCAGGGCCAGGGGCAGGCCCACGCCCAGGTAGCCCAGCGCGTAGGCGGCCAGTTGCAGCAGGCCCTGGCGACGCTGGTCGAGCGCGCGCTGCATCAGCGCCAGCGCCGTCCCCGCGCAGGCGCTGCACAGGCAGGCGATGGCCATCCATTGCAGCGTGGGCGCCAGATCGGGCGCGCGAAAAAACGCCGCCAGCGCCGGCGCGCCCACGACCATCGCCGCCGCGCAGGCCAAACCGGCGCTGGCCTGCCAAGTAAAGGCCAGGCGGATGTCGTCGTCGTCAATGTGGGGGCGCAGCAGCAAGCCGTAGGCGAAGCCGTTGCCCGCGAGGAAGCCTGCGAAGGTCAGCAGCGCCAGGCCAAGCGCGTACACGCCATAGGATTCGGGGCCGAGCAGGCGGGCCAGCAACACTTGGGCGACGAGCTGCAGCCCGATCCGCGCCAGCAGCGTCAGCGTGCCCCAGCGCAGGGCCTGGCCGGCCCTGGCAGACAGTGTGGCCATGATCGGTTGCGTCCGCAGGTGGAGGGGGCCGTGGGCAGGCTCAGTGGTCCTGGCGACGCCAGACGATGCCGGCCATCAGCGCGAGCGCGCCCAGCCAGACGCCGGCGCCGGGCGAGGTCATGGCATCGGTCACCGTCGCCTGTGCGTTCAGGCATTGCGCGCTCACGGCCTGGCACAGCAGGCCACCGAGGAGAAGGGTGAGGCAGTTCTTCATGGCCGCGTCCCGTGGTCGTGTCGCCCATGGTGGGCAGGGAGCGCATTGTTCGGGCGAGGACGCCGCCAGGCTCGTCGGAGAAGCGCCCGACAGGCTGGCCCGTCCGGGTCAGGGACGGGGTCAGGAGAGAGGCCGCGGCGGGGTGCGCTGGCTCGTGCCTTGGCGCGTCTACCCGCGCCGGCCGAGCGGCAAGCGCAGCAAGCCGGTGGCCATGGCAGTACCGAGCGCGATCACCAGGCCGCAGCCGACCATGCGCAGGGTCAGCGTTTCGCCGAGGAAGACGATGCCGTAGACCAGCGCGAACACCGGAATCACGTAGGGCACGGTCAGGGCGCGCGCCGGCCCGAGCGACTGGATGATGCGGAAATACAGCACATAGGCCAGCCCGGTACACAGCACACCCACCGCCAGCGCCGCTCCCCAGGCGGAGGCCGAGGGCATGCGTGGGGGCAGGTGGGTCAGGGCGGGCAGCACCAGCACCAGAGCGGCGCCCATCTGACTGCCGGCGGCTGTGGCCAACGGTGGCACCTCCGAGAGGTAGACCTTGGTGAAGGAGGCGGCCGCGCCGTAGCACAGGCAGGCCACCAGGCAGGCCAGGATGGCGGCAACCTGGATCAGGCCGTCGCTGCTGGCTGCCGGCCCGCCACCGTGCCTGTCGCCGGCCAGCAGGGCGACGCCGGCAAAGCCGATCAGGAGGCCCAGCGTGCGCGAGGCATTGGGCCGGTCCTTGACCCAGGCCCAGGCCACCAGGGCGCCGAACATCGGCGTGGTGGCGTTGAGGATGGCCGAGATGCCGGTCGGGATATGCATCACCGCAAAGCTGTAGAGAACAGCCGGCAGCCCAGAGCTGAGCAGGCCCACTACCACCAGTGGCCAGGCATGACGGCGGATCACGCCCATGTGTCCCCTCAGCGCAGCCAGCGGCAGCAGGCAGAGGGCTGCCACTCCTAGCCGGACGGCGGCGGTGGGCAAGGGGCCGAAGTCGCCGACGGCCAACTGCATGAACATGAAGGACGCACCCCAGAGCGCGGCCAGCAACAGGTAGTCGAAGAGTGGGCGCAAGGGCATAAAGGGGGCCGGGGGTGGGGCGCGAGGTGCGCATGGCTGGGCCTGACGCGGTTGCGGCAGCAACTGCGCAAGGGCCTCAGATCGCCGCGCCTTCCAGGGCCAGCAGCGCGCGCTTGCGGTCCAGCCCACCGGCATAGCCGGTGAGCGCGCCTCCCGCGCCCAGCACCCGGTGGCAGGGCACAACGATGCTGACCGGGTTGCGGCCCACCGCCGCGCCCACCGCGCGGGCTGCCTGTGGCGCCCCTACCCGGCTGGCCAGTTCGGCGTAGGAGGCGGTGTGCCCGGGGGGAATGTTGCGCAGTGCTTGCCAGACCTGGCGCTGGAAGGGTGTGCCGTGGCTGAGGTCCAGTGGCAGGTCAAAGCCTGGCCTGCGGCCAGCGAAATAGTCTTGCAGCTGCGCCTCGGCGGCCTGCAGGAGGGCATGGCGAGGATGGGCAGGCTGATGCCCCAGGCCGCGCCAGGCGGCCAACGGACCGTGGCGTTGGCCTTCAAACCACAGCCCCGCCAGGCCCGTATCGCTGGCGGCCAGCAGCACCCGGCCCAGGGGCGTGACAAGCAGGTGTCGTGGCAGGTGCGCGGCCCACAGGCTCACCGAGGCGCCATGTCCTGCTGCGCCTGTCTCCGCCAAGCTTGGCTCTGCTGTTAGGCCAGTACGCGCCACCGCCGCACCACCGGTCTGGCGGCGGCGCATGAGCATGTTGGTGAGGATGACTTGGCGCATGCTTTGATGATACGGGCCCGACCCGGGGCGGCGCACCATCCCTGCGACAATTCGCGCTGTCTCCGGGGCACTGCCCCGGCCGACCCGGCTCGTCGCCTCCAAGGGCACGAGTCCTCTGCTGCGAGCGACCATGACCCCTTACCCGCCGACCATCTTCAAGGCCTACGACATCCGTGGCATCGTCCCCACCTCGCTGGACGAGGGCGTGGCCCTGGCCCTGGGCCGGGCCTTCGGCGCCGCCGCCCGTGCCGCCGGCGAGACCGTGGTGGCGGTGGGCCGCGATGGCCGCCTGTCGGGCCCGGCGCTGTCGCAGGCCCTGGCGCGCGGGCTGCAGGCCGCCGGTGTCGACGTGATCGATGTTGGCATGGTCACCACCCCCATGCTGTATTTCGCCGCCAGCACCTTGTGCAGCAGTGGCATCCAGGTGACCGGCAGCCACAACCCGCGCGACTACAACGGCTTCAAGATGGTGCTGGCCGGCCGCGCGATTTATGGCGAAGAGATCCAGGCGCTGCGCCGGGCGATGGATGCAGGCGTGCCCGACGCGCCGCAAGCAGGTCAGCTGCGTAGGGCCGATGTCGAGGCTGCCTATCGTGACCGCATCGTCTCGGACGTGAAGCTCGCGCGTCCGCTCAAGCTGGTGGTCGATTGCGGCAATGGCGTCGCGGGCGCCAGCGCGCCGGCGATCTTCCGCGCCCTCGGCTGCGAGGTCGTCGAACTGTTCTCTGAAGTCGACGGCAATTTTCCGAACCACCACCCCGACCCGAGCAAGCCCGAGAACCTGCGCGACCTCATGGCCGCCCTGGCGCGAACCGGCGCCGACCTGGGCCTGGCCTTCGATGGCGACGGTGACCGTCTGGGCATCGTCACCCCCTCGGGCCAGAACATCTACCCCGATCGGCAGATGATGCTGTTTGCCCGCGATGTGCTCTCGCGCGTGCCCGGCGGGACCATCGTGTTCGACGTCAAGTGCAGCCAGCGCCTGGCCACCGAGATTGCGGCGGCCGGCGGCCGGCCAGAGATGTTCCGCACCGGTCACTCGCTGATCAAGGCGCGCATGAAGGAAATCGGCGCGCCTCTGGGCGGCGAGATGAGCGGCCACATCTTCTTCAAGGAGCGCTGGTTCGGCTTTGACGACGGCACTTATGCCGGTGCCCGCCTGCTGGAAATTCTCTCGCGCGAGGCCGATCCCGGTGCCACGCTGGAGGCCTTGCCGACCAGCCATTCCACCCCCGAGATCAATGTGGCCTGCGCCGAAGGCGAGCCGCATGCCCTGGTCGAGCGCCTGGTGGCCCTGGCCGCCAAGCTGCCGCAGTTTGATCCGCCGGCCGAGCGCTGCACCCTGGACGGTCTGCGGGTCGACTGGCCCGACGGCTTCGGCCTGATTCGTGCCTCCAACACCACGCCGGTGCTGGTGCTGCGCTTCGAGGGCCAGACGCCCGAAGCGCTGACCCGCATCGAAGGCGAGATGCTTGCGCTACTTCGCAGGGTCAAGCCCGACGCGGTGCTGGGCCCGTCCGCCCATTGAGCGATGGCACTCTCCCCCGAAAGGCAGCGCCCGGCTTGAAGATCCTGATCGTCAAACTCTCGTCCCTGGGCGATGTGGTCCATGCCATGCCCGCGGTGCAGGACATCCGGCGTGCCTTGCCGGACGCCCAGATCGACTGGGTGGTCGAACCGGCTTTCGCCGACTTGGTCCGCCGCTGCGAAGGTGTTTCCCGTGTGGTGCCCCTGGACCTGCGGCGCTGGCGCCGGGCGCCCCTGGCGTCCGAGACCTGGCAGGCAGTCGGCTCGTTTCGCGCCTGCCTCCGCGAGGAGGCCTACGACCGGGTGATCGACCTGCAGGGCCTGACCAAATCCGCCCTCGTGGCCTGGGCCGCGCGCCTGGCGCCTGAGGGGTGCCGGGTGGCGCTGGGCAACCGCACCAGTGGGTCCTCCTTCGAGGCCCCCACGCGGTGGGTGGCGCACCAGGCGGTCTACATCCCGCCGCGCATTCATGCGGTAGATCGCTCACGGGTGCTGTGCGCCCACGCGCTGGACTACGTGCCCGACGGCCCTGAACAATTTGGCCTGCGGGCGGTGGCGCCGGCCCTGGCCTCGCGGCCCGAAGTGGCCCTGGTGCACGGCACCTCGCGCGACGACAAGCTCTGGCCCGAAGCACAGTGGGTAGCGCTCGGCCAGGCGCTGCACGCGCGGGGCTTCGACCTCGGCCTGCCCCATGGCAGCGACGCGGAATTGGCGCGCGCTGAACGCATCGCCCAGGCCCTGGGTCCTGGCGCCCGGGTCTGGCCCCGGCTGGCGCTGGGCGAGTTGGCCGACCGCCTGGCCGCCTGCGCCGGAGTCGTCGGCGTCGACAGCGGTCTCTCGCACATTGCTACCGCGCTCGATCGGCCGCATGTGCAGATCTACAACCACGACACCGCCTGGCGCACCGGACCGGTGGGCCGGCCACGCCAGCGCAGCGTATTTGCGCAGCCCCAACCGGGCCTGGAGCCGGTGCTCGCTGCCTGGGACGAGGTGGCTGCCGCATGAACCTCGCCCGCTCGCTGTACTCCCTGGCGGTACGCAGCGCCCAGCCCCTGCTGGCGCGCAAGGTGCGCCGCCGCGGTCTGGCCGAGCCGGGGTACTTGGCGGCCGTGGGCGAGCGCTTCGGCCGCTACGAGCAGCCCCTGGCTGCCGGCGGTCCCGGCGCGCTCTGGATTCATGCAGTCTCGCTGGGCGAGACCCGTGCCGCCGCCACCTTGTTGCAGGCGCTGCGCACCCTGGAGCCCGGCCTGCGGGTGCTGCTCACGCATGGCACCGCCACCGGTCGTGCCGAGGGCGAGCGCCTGCTGCGGCCCGGTGACGCACAGGCCTGGCTGCCCTGGGACACGCCGGAGGCGGTGGAGGCCTTTCTTGCCCACTTCCAGCCCTGTGCCGGGGTGCTGATGGAAACCGAGGTCTGGCCCAACCTGGTGGACGCCTGCGCCCGCCGCGGGGTGCCTCTGGCCCTGGCCAACGCGCGTTTATCCGAAAAGTCCTTGCGTGGCGCGCAGCGGTTGTCGCCCCTGTCGCGGCCTGCCTATGGCGGCCTGGCCGCGGTGTGGGCCCAGACCGAGGACGACGCGCGCCGCCTGCGTGACGCGGGGGCGGTGGTAAGTGGGGTGTTGGGCAACCTCAAGTTCGACGCCGCACCCGATGAGGCCTTGCTCGCACGCGGGAAGGCCTGGCAGGGACTACGGCCGGTGCTCATGTTCGCCAGCTCGCGCGAGGGCGAGGAGGCGCTGCTGTTGCAGGCCCTGGCCACCTCTCCTGCTGCCGTGGCTGGCCATTCGACCACGGTGACACCGCGATGGCTCATCGTGCCGCGCCATCCGCAACGTTTCGACGAGGTCGCCGGCCTGCTGCGCGCCGCGGGCTGGTCAGTGTCGCGCCGCAGCGCCTGGCCCGCGCAAGGCCCGGACGCCGAGGCGCTGGCGGCCGACTGCTGGCTCGGTGATTCGCTGGGCGAGATGGCGCTTTACTTTGGCATGGCGGACGCCGCCCTGCTGGGGGGAAGCTTTGCGCCGCTGGGCGGGCAGAACCTGATCGAGGCCGCGGCCTGCGGCTGCCCGGTCCTCATGGGACCACACACCTTCAATTTTGCCGAGGCCGCTGAATTGGCCGAGGCGGCGGGCGCCGCCCTGCGCTTGGCAGACCTGCCGCAGGCCCTGGGCGCCGCCTGGGGCTTGCTGGCCGACGATCCGCGCCGCAAAGCCATGGCCCGCGCTGGTCAGGGCTTCGCCCAGGCCCACCAGGGTGCGGCGCGAAGCAGTGCGGAGGCGATCTTGGCGCTGCGCCACACAGCACAGCGGACAGGTCGCCCTGCGTGATCAGGGCTTGACCATCAGCCCGCTGATATTGGTCAGATCTTCAGCCTGCAGGTTGCCGGCCACTTGGCGCAGTTTGAGGTTGCCCATCAGCACGTTGTAGCGGGCCACCGAGAGGTCCCGTTTGGTCTGGAACAGCTGGCTCTGCGAGTTCAGCACGTCGATGTTGATGCGCACCCCGACCTGATAGCCCAGGCGGTTGGCGTCCAGCGCGCTTTGGCTCGAGGTTTCGGCCGCTTCCAGCGCGCGCACCTGACTGCCACCGGAGACCACGCTGAAGTAGGCGGTGCGCACGCTCTGGCCGGTGTCGCGGCGGGCCTTTTCCAGGTCGGCCTTGGCCTTCTCCTCCAGGGCCATGGCCTCTCGGATACGGTTTTGCACAGAGAGGCCTGAATAAATCGGGATGCTCAGGCTCACGCCCAGTTGCGTGTTGTGCGTGGTGCTGGTGCTGGTGCTCGTGGCGCTGCCACCCAGGCTTCGGCTGAGAGAGCGCGAGGCCGTCATGTCTAGTGTGGGGAGATGTCCGGTGTTGGCCTTCTGCGCCTCCAGCCGGGCCACCTCCAGCGCTTGCCTCAGCTGCGCGATCCCGGTGCTGGTCTGTTCGGCCTGTTGCACCCAGGCCTCCGGGTCTGCCGGCACGGGCTGCGGCATTGCCGTTGGCAGGGCCAGTGCCAGCGGCTTGGCATCGTTGACGCCAGTGACGGTGTCCAGGGCGATTCGCTTGACCCGCAGGTCGTTTTCAGCCGCAAGCTCCTGGGCCGAGACCAGGTCGAAGCGCGACTGAGCCTCGCGGGTGTCCGTGATCGTTGCTGTGCCCACCTCGAAGTTCCGGCGGGCCGAGGCGAGTTGCTCGTTCACGGCGGTCTTTTGCGCGCGCACAAAGGTCAGGGTGTCTTGGGCAGCCAGTACGTCGAAGTAGGCTTGGCTCACGCGGATGATCAGGTCCTGGGCCGCCGCCTGGAGCACGGCCTGAGCTGCCTCGACCTGCTTTTGACCTTGCTCGAACGTGATCTTGTTGGCGGGCCGGTAGAGCGGGTGCGTCACCGAAATCGCGGCATTGGCAGAGTCGAAGTTGCGGCTTGTGCTGCTGCCGGTCTTGGGAACGTTTTCGTAAAGCGAGGTCGTTGCGCCTGCGGTGGCGCTGACCGAGGGCAGGAGGCCGGCGCGGGCTTGCTCGGCGCGTGCCTTCACTGACTCGAAGTTGGCGCGTGCCGACTGCCATGCGGCGTCCTGGCCCCGTGCCGACTCGTACAACGCGGAAAGGCTTTGGGCCTGCGCAGGGGCCGCAAAGGCGGCTGCCATCGCCAGGGGCAGCAGGCGAAGAGCGTGGCGGGTCAGTTGGGTCATTGTCTGTCCTCGGGTGACTCGGGTCATCGGGTTGTCGGGTTATCGGGTGACTTTGCAGTGCCGCCGGGTCTCTTGCCTGGCTGGCTTGCGCAGCGGGCTTTCAGAACTTGAAGCGTGCCAGCTCCGGGAAATGGGCCAGGCGCGGCGCCACCGTGTCCCAGCGCTGGGTCTCGGTGAAGCCGACTGCACCCGTGCGGGTGATCAGGGTGGCGCGCATCATCGGCTCGTCGCCAACGATGGCGATCAGCCGGCCACCGACCTTGAGCTGGTCTTTGAGGATTTCGGGCACCTGGGCGACCGAGCCACTGAGCACGATGACGTCAAACGGGCCTTCTGCAGGCAGTCCGCGGGCGCCGTCGGCCTCACGGACCTCGACGTTCTTCACGCCCGCGCGGACCAGGTTGGCGCGGGCCACGGCGGCCAATTGCGGGTCGATCTCCAGCGAAATGACGGAGGCGGCGCGAGCGCCGAGCAAGGCGGCCATGTAGCCCGAGCCCGTGCCGATTTCGAGCACCTTCTCGTGCGGTTGGGGAGCGACGTCCTGCAGCATGCGGGCCTCGACCCGCGGCGCCAGCATGCAGCGGCCGCTTTGGCGCGCTGCCTTGGCGTCGGCCACCAGCGGAATTTCCATGTCGACGAAGGCCAGGGCCTGGTGCGAGGCGGGGACGAAGTCCTCCCTGTGCAGCACGGACAGCAAGGCCAGCACCTGCGGGTCGAGCACATCCCAGGGGCGGATCTGCTGCTCGATCATGTTGAAGCGGGCTTGTTCGATGGACGCGGGCAGGGTCATCAGGTTCTCTCGGGTTCTGGTGTCGTGCGGGCTTGGGCGCCTCAGGGCGGGTTCGGGCCGGCCGAAACAGGGATTTTAGGTTCGCCGGGTGACCGCCCCAACAGGCGGCGGACCCAGTTGGCCAGATCGTCCATGTAGCAGTAGGCCACTGGTACTACTACCAGGGTCAGAAGGGAGGAGGTGATGACCCCACCGATCACCGCCTGGCCCATGGGCGCGCGCTGCTCCGAGCCCTCGGACAGGGCAAAGGCCAGGGGCACCATGCCGAAGATCATGGCCAAAGTGGTCATGAGGATGGGGCGCAGCCGCACCCGGGCGGCCATCAGCAACGCCTCGGTGCGCGCCAGGCCGTCCTCGCGGGCTCGAATGGCGAAGTCGACCAGCAAAATGGCATTCTTGGTCACCAGGCCCATGAGCATGATGACGCCGATGACCGAGAACATAGACATCGCCGAGCGGAACATCAAGAGAGCCAGCACCACCCCAATCAGGGTCAGCGGCAGCGATGTCATCAGCGCCAGCGGTTGCACGAAGCTCTTGAACTGGCTGGCCAGAATCATGTAGATGAAGATGACCGCCAGCGCCAGGGCAGAGACCGCGTAGGCGAAAGATTCGGACATGTTCTTGGTCGAGCCGCCGAACTGCCAGCGGTAGCCCGGGGGCAGGCTGATCTTGGCCATCTCGGCCTGGATGTCCCGGGACACCTCGCCGACCGAGCGGGCATAGGTGTTGGCGCTCAGGGCCACCTCGCGGGACAGGTCGCGCCGGTTCACCTGGGCGGGGCCGGTGCCTTCGCGCACTTGAGCCACCTGCTCAAGCCGCACCACCCGCGGGCGGCCGTCGGCCTCCAGGCCCACGGTAAAGGGCAGTCGGGCCAGGTCCTGGGCGGCATTGCGGGTATCTGGCGCCAGCCGCACATTGACGTCGTAGGTCTGGTCGTCGGGCGCGCGCCAGTTGCCCACCGTCTGACCCGCCACCAGGATGCGCAGGGGCGCGGACACCTGACCCACCGACAGGCCCAGGTCGCTGGCTGCCTCGCGGCGCAGGATGACTTCGATGACCGGCTTGGGTTGCTTGGCGCTGGTGTCCAGGTCCACCAGTCCGGGCACCGCGCGCAGCCGGTCGGCCACCAGACGGCCGAGGCGGTCAAGCTCGGCCTGGTCGGGCCCCAGCAGTGACATTTCGATCTGCTTGTTGCCGCCCACTGACTCGCCGGCGCCGGCATGGGTGACCGTGATGCCCGGCACCTGCTTGAGCCGATCACGCAGCAGGGCGGCCAACTGGTCGACGCTGCGCTGGCGGTTCTTTCGGTCGGTCAGGCGGATGTAGGTGGACGCGTAAATCTTGCCCTGGGCGGTGCCGGTGTTGATGGTCGTTACCGTGTAGCGGGTCTCGGGCAGCTCACGCACGATGGCGTCGACCTGGCGGGCCTTGGCCTCGGTCAGCTCCAGTGAGGAGCCCACGGGCGTGTGGTAGTTCACGCTGAGCTCGGAGAAGTCGGCCTTGGGCACGAACTCGGTGCCCACGAGCGGCAGCAGCATCACGCTGGTCACGAAGATCGCCACCGAGCCCAGTACCGTGGTTCGTTTGTGCCCCAGCGCCCAGCGCAGGATGGCCTGATAGAAGTCTGCCAGCCGTTCGGTGCCGCGGTCGAAGGCCCCGGTGACGCGGCCCAGCGTCTTTTCATACAGGGTGCGGGGCGCCTCGCGCGGCTTGCCCTGCTTGTCGATCTCCGGGTCGTGCCAGACCGAGGAGAGCATCGGGTCCAGGGTGAAGCTCACGAACATGGAGATCAGCACCGCCGCCACGATGGTGATGCCGAACTCATGGAAGAACTTGCCGACGATACCGCCCATGAAGCCGATCGGCAGAAACACCGCCACGATGGACAGCGTGGTCGCCAGCACCGCCAGACCGATTTCCTGGGTGCCCTCCATCGCCGCCTGGAAGGGCGTCTTGCCCATTTGCACATGGCGCACGATGTTCTCGCGCACCACGATGGCATCGTCGATCAGCAGGCCCACGCACAGCGACAGCGCCATCAGCGTGATCATGTTCACCGTGAAGCCGAAGGCATACATGAACAGGAAGGTGCCGATCAGCGCAATCGGCAGGGTGAGGCCGGTGATAACGGTGGAACGCCAGGAGTTGAGGAACAGAAAGACGATCAGCACGGTGAGCGCCGCACCCTCTAGCAGGGTCTGGCGCACATTGGCCACCGACACCCGGATCGCGCGTGAGGTGTCGATGATCGGCTCGAGCCGTAGGCCCGGCGGCAGCTCGCTGGCCATGGTGGTCAGCATGGCGTTGAGGCCGTCGACCACCTGGATGGTGTTCTCGTCCTGCGACTTCTGCACCGTGAGCAGCAGGGTACGCTGGCCGTTGTAGAGGGCCAGGTTCTCCACCTCCTGGGCGCCGTCGGCCACCCGCGCCACCTGGTCGAGCCGAATAGGCGTGCCATTGCGTCGGGCCACGATCAGGCGGCCGAAGTCCTCGGGCCGCTCGACCCGGGCGTCGATCTGCACCACCCGCTCGCGGTCCAGGGCGCGCACCGCGCCCACCGGTAACTCTTGGTTCTCGCTGCGCACCGCAGCCGCCACCTGGTCGGCGCTGATGCCCAGCGACTCCATCGCCTGCGGGTTGAGGTAGAGGTTGATCTCGCGCCGGGTGCCGCCCACCACGGTCACCGAGCCCACACCGCGCACATTCTCCAGGCGCTTTTTGAGCACCCGGTCGGTCCAGTTGGTCAATTCGACCGCGGACAGCGACTTGGCGCCGGGGGTGCTGGTATCGCCCGTGGGTAGCACTGCCACCGACCACACCGCTTTGCTGGTGGGGTCGTAGCGCAGCACCCGTGGCTCCTTGACCTCGGCGCGCAGCCCTGAGCGGATCGAGGCGATCTTTTCGCGCACGTCCTCAGCCGCCTTGCGACCGTCGATGTGCAACTGGAACTCGACCACCACCACCGACTGCCCCTCGTAACTGCGCGAGGTCAGGCCGTTGATGCCGGAGATGGAGTTGACCGCCTCCTCGATCTTCCTGCTCACCTCGGTCTCGACGATCTCGGGTGCAGCACCTGGGTATTCGGTGGAAACCACCACCACCGGGAAGTCGATGCTGGGGAACTGGTCAACCTTGAGGCGCTGGAGCGAGAACAGTCCCAGCACCACCAGGGCGGCCATCACCATGACGGCGAAGACCGGGTTGCGCAGACTGACGCGGGTGAACCACATGGGGCGGGTCTCGGGTCAGGGAGCGCCGCGAGCGGCAGATGCGGTGCTGGCGGATGTGCCGCCTGCGGGTGCGGACCCGGATGCGGGCGCCGTCCCTGCTGCCATGGGCCGCGTCAGGCGCGTGGCCACGCCCTCGCGCAGGGCGCCAACATGGCCCAGGAGCACCTGGGCGTCCTCGACCACGCCAGTGACGGCCACCACCTCCAAGCCCGCCGCCTCACCGCGTGCGCCCAGGGTGACCAGCCTGTGAGCGACTCGCCCGGCCTCGAGCACCTGCACATAGGGCTGAGGCTTGTCGGTGCGCACCGCCCCCAGGGGCACGGCCACCGAGCGGACCTGGCCGGTCTGCAGCTGCCCTTGCGCGAACAGACCCGAGCGCAGGCCAGGCGCCGTGCCCATCGACAGGTACACCGGCACGCTGCGGGTGCCGGCCTGGGCGGCGGGGTTGATCCGCACCACCCGGGCCGTGAGCGGCGTGGGCAAGCCTTCGACCGACAGGCGTGCCACCTGGCCAACGCGCACCTGCACCGACTCGGCGGCGCCTACGCTGGCCTCAAGCTCAAGCCGGCTGGGGTCAACGACCTCCACCACCCGTGCGTCCACGCCCAGGCGCTCGCCGGGCTGAGCCAGGCGCTGGGCCACCACGCCAGCGATGGGGGCCCGCAGCACCGTGTCATCCAGTGTCTTGCGCGCCAAATCGACCGTCGCCAGGGCGGCCTTGTAATTGGCCTGGGCGCCCGCCAGAGAACTGGCTGAGGCTTCGAGCGCGGTGCGCGAGATGAAGCCCTGGTCGACCAGGGCCTTGTTGTTGTCGAACTGTCGTTGGGCGATGTCGATCTGGGTGCGCGCGGCGTCGGACTGCTCGCGCGCCTGGGCCAGGCGGGCCTGGTACTCGGCTGGGTCGATGCGGGCCAGCTCCTGGCCCTGGCGCACGCTGTCGCCCTCACGCACCGCCAGGCCTTGCAGCTCGCCCGCCACCCGGGCCTTGACCACTGCCGAGTGGACCGCCCGCAGGCTGCCGGTGATCGCGATGCCTTGCGTGAGTTCGAGGCTACGGGCGCGGACCAGATCGGTCTCTGCGAGTTCGACCACGGCCTCGACCGGTGCCGAGGCCGCTGCTTTTGCTGCTGTTGACCCCGGACCTGCTGTGGCCGCCTTGCGGCCGCCCAGGTAGTGCCAGCCGCCGGCTGCTGCTGCCAGCACCAGCGTCGCCAGAACGGCGAGGGCGAGGGTGCGCCGCGTCATGCCTGCCCCCCGGACAAGGGCTGCCCGGGCCGCTGCAACAGGCCCTTGAGCAGGATCTCGGCCTGGGCGGTGATGTAGCGCCCGGGATCCATGGTGAAGGCCGCCGGTACGCAGGCGCCGAAGGAGTGCTGGTTCATCTGCAAATGGATCATGGGAGCGATGACGCTAAAGACTGCGTAGTCCAGGTCGGGAATGGCAAACTCGCCGCGGTCGACGCCGCGCTGGAGAATGCGCCGGATCAGCAGAGTCCCCGGAAGGATCACCTGCTCCTGGTAGTAGGCCGCCAGGTCTGGAAAGTTCCGAGCCTCGCTAAACATCAACTTGGTGATGCCCGA
>Ga0164292_10002245_pt1 | contig 15749 bp, 12 predicted proteins | sample GEODES117metaG_FD_111486 | JGI IMG/M metagenome (GOLD analysis project Ga0164292, IMG submission 111486) | Eutrophic lake water microbial communities from Lake Mendota, Wisconsin, USA - GEODES117 metaG | ecosystem: Environmental > Aquatic > Freshwater > Lake | place: USA: Lake Mendota...
GACGGAACCGTCGGTTTGAATTTTCTTTGGACCCCGGATTACTCCACCATTTGGTCCGCCAAAGTATGGTTGGCAGCCGCTGGCCAAATCTTCTTTACCCTGAGTGTGGGCATGGGCTCCATCCAATGCTATGCTTCGTACGTGAAGCGCAAGGACGACATCGCCCTGAATGCCATGAGCGCCGGTTGGATGAACGAATTTGTGGAAGTCGTGTTGGGAAGTTCCATCTTGATTCCCATTGCTATTGGCTACTTGGGCATCGATAAAGTGGTAGAGCTTACGCAATCAGGAGGCCTGGGGCTGGGCTTTAAGACCTTGCCCTATTTGTTTGCCCAATGGGGACCAACGCTTGGTATGTTTGCCGGCGTGGCGTGGTTTGGTCTGTTGTTTTTTGCCGGTATTACCTCCTCTTTGGCCATGGGAACTCCGGTTATGGCCTTCTTGCAGGACGAATTCGGCTGGAAACGCAATCCTTCCGCGTGGGCCTTTGGTGCCATTGTTTTGGTTTTGGGAGCGCCGACCGTATTGTGGTTCAACGAGGGCGTATTTGACGAGTACGACTACTGGGCGGGCACGGTGAGCTTGGTTGTCTTTGCTTTGATGGAAGTTATTTTGTTCGCGTGGGTTTTTGGCATGGAGAAAGGCTGGGCAGAGATCAATCAAGGAGCCGATCTCCGCATCCCAAGTGTTTATCGATTTATAATCAAATACGTAACGCCCGTAATCTTGTTGGGGGTTTTTGTGGGGTCTCTCCCGGCCATTTACGACAAAATCACCCAGCCGGCCAATGCCTATGTGGTAGGTGCCCGGTTGTTGTTATTGGCCCTCTACATTGCAATATCCCTGGCTGTTTACGCCGCTTACAAAAAACGCCGCAACGCCATTATTCGTTAAACGATGAACGATTCTGCCTTTTTCACCATGATTGCGGCCCAGGGATTGGTGACCCTGTTTACCGTGTACTTCTTTGTATTGGTTCTCCGAACACCTCCCAGGCCGGAACCGGATTCGTTTGAAGAAAACGACGAGCGCGACTAAACCATGCGGCTCCGGTTCCCTGTTCGTTCGCAGCGCATAGGGACGGGTTTGATCCTGGCCGGAGCCTACATGTGGATGGGGCTAAACGTTTGGTTTCGACCAGTCGTACCGCCTCCGGAGCCCACGTGGTTTCCCGTGCCGCCCGAATCGGACCAGGACCGTCCGCGGGAGAGGGAGCGCTTCCCCCGCTCCAACTCCCGCGACTTCCCATCGAACCGTCGCCCACTAGGCACCCGGGACACAAATGTGGTTTGGGTCCAACGACCCAAATTGCGCTATCCTGTGGTCCCAGTAGACGCGAATGCATTGGACAGTTTGGGCGTTCTCGAGTGGGGCGTTTCGCCATTTTCGGTTGCTGCTTTCTTTCGGGCACGACGAACATGGAGAGGGTTTGTATCTCCCGATCAGTTCCCCAATTCTGCTTCTATTTGGCCCATCGCCTGGACGTTTGGCCCTTTGCCTCCGCCCAGGGTGCTGCATACCCTGTCCAAAGAGGAACTGGGAAGGCACCCGTTGATTGGCTGGGAGCGCGCAGCCGCTTACCACCGCTACCGAAGCCGGGTCCGTCCCGTTCGGTCTTGGGGGGAGTTGCGTGCCCTCTCGGGTTGGGGAGAAGTAGACGAAACCTTGTTGCGCAGATACTTCGTTTTAAGTCGGAAAGATTCCTTATCTTTGCACCCTTAATGAAAGGAGGTGTTTTAGCATGTTGGTAGTTCAAATCAAAGAAGGAGAAGGCATTGACCGCGCGTTGAAGCGTTACAAACGCAAGTTTGACAAAACAGGTACGATGCGCCAACTGCGTGCCCGCCAGGCATTCCAAAAGAAGTCGATTTCTCGACGCATGGAAGTAATCAAGGCGGCCTACGTCCAGACGCTCCGTCGCGCAGACATGGAATAACCTCCTCGTCCATACGATAATCAAAAGCCCCGTTGGTTCCCAACGGGGCTTTTTTGTGGTACATTTCCCCCTGCTAACCAGGTTTCAATCGCGCCGCCCTCCCATGTCCCCCTCACTTTCTCCCCAAAAAGCGATGCATGCCGCCGATTCGTTGGAATTTGCTTTGGAGGCCTTTGTGGGCCACTTGGAGAGGGAGCGTCGGATGTCTCCGGCCACAGTAGAAGCTTACCGCAGGGATTTGTACTTTTTTGTGACGTATTTGCGGGAGCAATACGAAGTGCAGGAACTGCCTCCCATTCAGACCATTCATGTGCGCTCTTGGTTGGCCGAAGCGGCAGATGCGGGCTTGACGGCACGCACCTTAAACAGGCGATTGTCCGTCCTGCGCACGTTCTTTTCGTTCGCCCAAACCCGATGGGAGAATGTGCCGCAGCCGGCCTCTTTGCTGCGCGGACTCAAAGTCCCCAAACGGGTGATTCGGGTTTTGCGAAAGGAAGAAGTCAACGACTTGCTGGATCCTCAACGTTTCCCCGCGGGATGGAAGGGGGAGCGGGATCGGTTTTTATTACTCACGCTTTACACCTTGGGTATCCGCCGCGCGGAATTGCTGGGTCTCCGATGGTCAGACGTCGATTTGTCTGCTCGCTCCGTGCGCATTGTGGGAAAAGGGGATAAGCAAAGGATTTTACCCGCCATGGAAGGCTGGTTGGAGTCGCTGCGGGATTTCCAAGACCTGTCGAGAAACGAAGGGGTTCCTATGGAATCTTGGATCTTCTGGGAGCATCCGAAGAAAAAAATGACGCCCAAAGGCGTTTATACCGTTGTTCATTCGTACCTTCAAGGTGCAAGCAGTGTTGAAAAGGCCAGTCCCCACGTGATGCGGCACACCTTCGCAACCCACTTGTTGGACATGGGCGCGGACTTGGCGTCGATTCGAAGTCTCTTGGGGCATGCGAATCTCTCGGCCACCCAGGTGTATACCCATGCCTCCATTGAGCAGTTAAAGTCCGTTGTTCAGCGGGCGCATCCTCGAGGCCGGGAGGGAGAGCGTCCTTAAATCCCCAATCTTATGCATGCCATTGTTCATGCCGTCGACGTCAAAAACAGCGATCGTTTGTCTGGATTGATTGCTGAGAAGTTCAACAAGCTCGGGAAGTTCGCCCTGGAAGCGATCCGCGGAGACGTGTACTTGCGAACCGAGCACAAAGACGGAAAAATAGTAAAAGTGGTCGAAGTAAAAGTGCAGCTCCCGGGGGGCTCTGTAGTCCTCAAAAAGAAGGGACTCACCTTCGATCAAGCGGTGCATTCTGCGTTCCGTGCCGCATCCCGGTGGGTAAGTAAAACAAAATCCCGCCGAAGGTCCCATTAATTTTAACTGACCCTTTGCGGGGATTGGAAAATTTCCTACATTTGCAGTCCGTTTCAAAAAGCGCTTTGTTGCTTTAGAAACGGAACGTTCTACGAAAGAAACTGCAAAAGAGGGAATTTTCCTTTTTTACTGCCGGCATAGCTCAGTTGGTAGAGCTGCTGATTTGTAATCAGCAGGTCGGGGGTTCGAGTCCCTCTGCTGGCTCGACTCAGAGCAGTTTTTTTCGACTTTTTGGTTGCAATCATTGGGGAGATACCGAAGCGGTTAAACGGGGCAGACTGTAAATCTGTTGGCTACGCCTACGTAGGTTCGAATCCTGCTCTCCCCACAGTCGATTCATTGCGGAAGTAGCTCAGTTGGTAGAGCATCAGCCTTCCAAGCTGAGGGCCGCGGGTTCGAGCCCCGTCTTCCGCTCTAGAGTCGCACTGCCGATGTAGCTCAGGGGTAGAGCGTTTCCTTGGTAAGGAAAAGGTCGCGGGTTCAATTCCCGCCATTGGCTCGAATTCATTCTCTCGCTTCAAATTCAATTAACTAAAACACCATGGCAAAAGAGAATTTCGTGCGGAACAAACCGCACTTGAACGTCGGCACCATCGGTCACGTTGACCATGGAAAAACGACATTGACAGCTGCTATCACGACCGTTTTGGCGTCTAAAGGCTTGTCTGAAAAGCGTTCTTTCGATTCGATCGACGCAGCTCCTGAAGAAAAGGAGCGTGGTATTACCATCAACACGGCTCACGTGGAGTACGAGACGGCTAACCGTCACTACGCACACGTTGACTGCCCTGGACACGCTGACTATGTGAAGAACATGGTTACCGGTGCTGCCCAGATGGACGGTGCCATTTTGGTAGTAGCTGCTACCGACGGTCCAATGCCTCAGACCCGCGAGCACATCCTGCTTGCTCGTCAGGTAGGTGTACCCCGTTTGGTGGTATTTATGAACAAGGTGGACATGGTCGACGACTCTGAATTGTTGGAGTTGGTTGAAATGGAAATCCGCGACTTGTTGTCTTTCTACAAATTCGACGGCGACAGCACTCCCGTGATCCAAGGATCTGCTCTGGGTGGCTTGAACGGCGAAGAGAAGTGGGTTGACAAGATCATGGACCTGATGGAGGCCGTTGACACGTGGATCGAGGAGCCTGTTCGTGACAACGAGAAGCCTTTCTTGATGCCTGTTGAGGACGTGTTCTCAATCACGGGCCGTGGTACAGTTGCTACCGGTCGTATTGAGACAGGTGTTGCCAATACCGGCGACGCTGTAGACATCATCGGTTTCGGCGACGAGAAGTTGACTTCTACCATCACGGGTGTTGAAATGTTCCGCAAGATCTTGGATCGTGGCGAAGCAGGTGACAACGTAGGTTTGTTGTTGCGCGGTGTTGACAAAGCAGCCATCCGTCGCGGTATGGTAATTTGCAAAGGCGGTTCCGTAAAGCCTCACAAGAAGTTCAAGGCTGAGGTGTACATCTTGAAGAAAGAAGAAGGCGGTCGCCACACTCCTTTCCACAACAGATATCGTCCACAGTTCTACTTGCGTACGACTGACGTAACGGGTGAGATTATGTTGCCTGCTGGCGTTGAGATGGTTATGCCCGGTGACAACTTGTCTATCGAGGTTAACTTGATCGCTCCTGTGGCCATCAACAAAGGTCTTCGTTTCGCTATCCGCGAAGGTGGCCGTACCGTTGGTGCCGGTCAGGTTACGGAGATCATCGAATAATTCATTCATTCATCGGGAACGAGGTGTTCCGGGGTCAAACCCGGAGCACCTTTTCCCACTTACGGGTGTAGTTCAAGGGTAGAATAGAGGTCTCCAAAACCTTTGATGGGAGTTCGAATCTCTCCACCCGTGCAAGGCAATACGATCGTTATGGAAAAATTAAGAACTTATTTGAAATCCTCCTACGAGGAATTCGCCAAGCTTTCCACCTGGCCTACATGGGCGGAACTCCAAAAGAGTACGTTGTTGGTTATTGTGGCTTCTGTGGTTTTTTCTTTGGTCGTGTTTGCCATGGATAAGTCCTTAGCGGGTGCATTGGATTTCTTGTATTCCTTATTTGCGTAAGTCCAATAAAAAAAAGCGATGAGCGAGTCGGGAAAAAAGTGGTATGTCGTTCGGGCCATCAGTGGCCAGGAGAACAAGGTTAAAACCTACATTGAGAATGAGATGGCCCGCGTAGGGTTGTCTGACTTGATGGGGCAGATCTTGGTTCCTACAGAGAAAGTTTACCAGATTCGCAACGGGAAGAAAGTGCTGAAAGAGCGCAATTTTTTTCCGGGTTACATCATGGTTGAGTTGGTATTGACCGGCGAAGCGGTCCACACCATTAAGAATGTTACCGGGGTCATTGGATTTTTGTCCGAGGCTAAGGGGGGTGAGCCTACTCCTTTGCGTCAGTCCGAGGTCAACCGCATGTTGGGCAAGGTAGACGAATTGGCAGAAACGGCTGAACACATGGCTGTTCCGTTTGTACTGGGCGAATCGGTTAAAGTGATTGATGGACCTTTCCGCGATTTCACGGGAACGGTTGAGAAAATATTTGAAGAGAAGCGCAAGCTGGAAGTAACGGTCAAAATCTTTGGTCGGAAAACACCGCTTGAGCTGAGCTTCATGCAGGTAGAGAAAGAAGCATAACAACGGTCGGAATTCCCGTTGCGGTCCCGAGTGGGCTTCCAACACAAGTGACCAAAGAATTCCACAGAGAGTTAACCACGTAAGAACAAGAAAATGGCGAAAGAGGTAAGCGCAATGATCAAGCTGCAAGTTCGCGGTGGTGCTGCCAACCCTTCCCCTCCCGTAGGTCCTGCCTTGGGTGCGAAGGGGGTAAACATCATGGAATTTTGCAAGCAGTTCAATGCCCGCACGCAAGAAAAGCAAGGAAAACTCTGCCCAGTTGTCATCACGGTTTATGCGGACAAGTCTTTTGACTTTATCGTTAAGAACCCACCCGTACCCGTACAGTTGTTGGAGGCTGCCAAATTAAAAGGCGGATCTGCCGTTCCCAACCGGACGAAAGTAGGTAAGGTAACATGGGATCAGGTCAAGGCCATCGCAGAAGACAAGATGACCGACTTGAATTGTTTCACCTTGGAATCTGCCATGAGCATGGTCGCAGGAACAGCGCGAAGCATGGGCATTACCGTGACAGGCCAAAAGCCTAATTAACCTGTAACACGACCCAATCATGGCAAATGTGACGAAAAAGCAAAAAGAAGCTGCTGCGAAGGTAGATGCCAATAAGCAGTATGTTTTGGCCGATGCAGCTGCATTGGTAAAGAGTGTGAGCACAACCAAGTTTGACGGATCGGTTGATCTGGCCGTTCGCTTGGGTGTTGATCCGCGTAAAGCGAACCAAATGGTTCGTGGCGTGGTGAGTCTTCCTCATGGAACCGGTAAGGCGGTACGTGTTTTGGCTTTGGTAACTCCTGACAAGGAGGCCGAGGCAAAGGCGGCCGGTGCTGATTTTGTGGGCATGGACGAGTATTTGGACAAGATCAAGAACGGTTGGACCGACGTGGACGTGATCATCACGGTTCCTGCGGCCATGGGCAAGCTTGGACCTTTGGGACGTATTTTGGGTCCCCGCGGTTTGATGCCAAACCCCAAAACCGGTACGGTAACCATGGAAGTTGGCAAGGCTGTCAACGAAGTGAAGTCCGGTAAGATCGATTTCAAAGTGGATCGCTACGGTATTGTACATGCCAGCATTGGCCGCGTCTCTTTTGACGCTGACAAGTTGCGCGAAAACGCCGAAGAGGTTCTGAAAACATTGGTTCGCTTGAAGCCGTCTGCGGCCAAAGGAACCTACATCAAGAGCATCTTCTTGAGCCCTACCATGGGTCCAGGGGTAGCTGTAGACATCAAAACCTTCTAATTGAATCCCCATGACGAAAGAGCAAAAAAATCAAGCGATTGAGGAATTGGTGGGTGTGTTGGAAGGTACCAACATTGTTTACCTCGCCGATATCGCCGGCTTGGACGCCGAATCTACTGGCAACTTGCGCCGCATGTGCGCCAAGCAAGGGATTCAGTTGTCCGTGGTGAAGAATACCTTGTTGAAGAAGGCCATGGAGCGTTCGTCGAAGAATTTTGACGAGCTCTACGACCAACTTCACGGGAATACGAGCATCCTGATCGCTGAGCAAGGCAACGCCCCTGCTCGTTTGATCAAAGAATTCCGCAGAACATCGGACAAGCCTCTGTTGAAGGGTGCTTACATCGACGAAGCGGTATTCGTAGGCGATGCTCAGCTCGATGCATTGGCAACGTTGAAGTCGCGCGAAGAATTGATCGGCGATATCATCTTGTTGTTGCAGAGCCCGGCCAAAAACGTCATCTCTGCCCTGCAGAGCGGCGCCGGCCAAACCGTTGCGGGTCTTCTCAAGACTTTGGAGACACGCAACGCCTAAACCCAGTACGCACTCAGCTTCCAACTGTTGCAATTTAAATAACGTTAAAAAATCCCTACAATGGCGGATATCAAATCCCTCGGTGACGCTCTGGTGAACCTCACCGTTAAAGAAGTAAGCGAATTGGCCAACTACCTGAAAGAGGAGTACGGCATTGAGCCCGCAGCTGCTGCTGTGGCTGTTGCAGCTCCTGCTGCTGGTGGTGGCGCTGCTGCTGCTGAAGAGAAGACCTCTTTCGACGTGATCTTGAAGGACGCAGGTGCCTCCAAGTTGGCTGTTGTTAAGTTGGTTAAGGAAATGACTGGTCTTGGTCTGAAAGAAGCCAAGGATGCCGTTGACGGTGCTCCTGGTAAGATCAAGGAAGGCGTTTCCAAAGACGAAGCCGAAGCCCTGAAAAAGCAGCTTGAAGAAGCTGGGGCTGTGGTTGAATTGGCGTAATCCAATTCCCTCCCTTTTCGGTTTAGGTCCTCGGGGCGCATGCCCCGGGACCTAAGCCTTTTTTGCATTATTTCCATTTCTCCCTTTACCTAAGCGGTGAGTTCCATGGCGAAAGCAACCCCTCGGATTAATTTCTCGTCCACCATAGCGCCGGCAGACAGCCCGGACTTTCTGGACATCCAAATCAAGTCGTTCCGTGACTTTTTTCAAATCGAAACAAAGCCGGACGACAGAAAGCTCGAAGGACTTTTTAAAACCTTCGCAGAGAACTTCCCGATTACGGACTCCCGGAATCAGTTTGTTCTGGAGTTTATCGACTACTTCGTCGATCCACCCCGCTATTCCGAAATGGAATGCATCCAGCGGGGTCTGACTTTTAGCGTCCCCTTGAAGGCGCGTCTTAAATTGTATTGTACCGATCCTGAGCACGAGGATTTCGAGACCATCGTGCAGGACGTTTATTTGGGAACCATTCCTTATATGACCCCACGCGGCACGTTCATTGTGAACGGTGCTGAGCGGGTTGTGGTATCGCAGTTGCACCGTTCTCCGGGTGTTTTCTTTGGACAGAGCTACCACGCCAACGGCACCAAGCTGTATTCGGCGCGGATCATCCCGTTCAAAGGAAGCTGGATTGAGTTTGCTACAGACATCAACAATGTCATGTACGCGTACATCGACCGGAAGAAGAAGTTGCCTGTGACCACGTTGTTCCGTGCCATTGGTTTTGAGCGCGACAAGGACATCCTCGAAATCTTTGGCCTGGCCGAAGAAGTGAAGGTATCCAAGGCTGGCTTGAAGCGGGTATTGGACCGCAAATTGGCTGCCCGTGTGCTGAAATCTTGGCGCGAAGACTTCGTTGACGAAGACACCGGAGAAGTGGTATCGATCGAACGCAACGAGGTCATCTTGGAGCGCGACACCGTTTTGGAAAAGGAGCACCTTGACCTTATTTTGGAGGCCGACGTGCAAACCATTTTGTTGCACAAGGACGATGTAGAAGCAGGCGAATACGCCATCATCTACAACACCCTTCAGAAAGACCAAACCAACTCCGAGCGCGAAGCTGTGGAGTACATCTACCGCCAGTTGCGCAATGCGGAAGCTCCCGACGAGGAGACCGCCCGCGGCATCATTGACAAGTTGTTCTTCTCTGAGCAGCGGTACAACCTGGGCGACGTAGGTCGTTACCGGTTGAACCAAAAGTTGGGATTGAACATCGACAATGCGGTGCAGGTCCTGACCAAGGAAGACATCATTTACATCGTTCGCTACCTGATTGAGTTGATCAACTCGAAGGCCGAAGTGGACGATATCGACCACTTGTCCAACCGCCGTGTCCGCACGGTAGGAGAGCAGTTGGCCAACCAGTTTGGCGTGGGCTTGGCCCGTATGGCCCGCACCATCCGCGAGCGGATGAACGTCCGGGACAACGAGGTCTTCACACCGATTGATTTGATCAACGCCAAGACGTTGAGCTCGGTGATCAATTCGTTCTTCGGAACCAACCAGCTCAGCCAGTTCATGGACCAGACCAACCCGTTGGCCGAGATTACGCACAAGCGTCGTCTTTCCGCCCTCGGACCCGGTGGTTTGAGCCGCGAACGCGCTGGATTTGAAGTACGGGACGTACACTATACCCACTACGGTCGGTTGTGTCCCATCGAAACGCCGGAAGGACCGAACATCGGTCTGATTTCGTCCTTGTGCGTTTATGCCAAGGTGAATTCCATGGGCTTCATTGAGACGCCTTACCGGAAGATTGAAGGGGGCAAAGTAAACTTGAACGATGCGCCCGTTTACCTTTCTGCTGAGCAGGAAGAAAACCGGGTCATTGCCCAGGCCAACGCCATTTTGAACGCAGACGGCACCTTTGTGAGCCCCCGCGTGAAAGTGCGCGACGAAGGCGACTTCCCCATGATGGAGCCTACGCAAATCGACATGATGGACGTAGCCCCCAACCAAATTGCCTCGATTTCCGCGTCGTTGATTCCTTTCTTGGAGCACGATGACGCCAACCGGGCTTTGATGGGATCGAACATGATGCGGCAGGCCGTGCCGTTGTTGCGTCCGGAAGCCCCCGTGGTGGGAACCGGATTGGAACAGCAAGTTGCCCGCGACTCCCGTGTTTTGATCAACGCCGAAGGGTTGGGTACGGTGCAGTATGTGGACGCAAACGAAATCCACATCGCCTACGACCGCACCGAAGAAGATACCCTGGTGAGCTTTGAAAGCAACGTCAAGGTTTATCCGTTGGTGAAGTTTTTGAAAACCAACCAGAGCACCACCATCAACCTGCGTCCCATTGTGGTCAAAGGAGAGCGCGTGGAAGCCGGTCAGGTTCTGTGCGAAGGCTATGCCACACAAGGAGGTGAACTGGCCTTGGGCCGCAACCTTTTGGTAGCATTCATGCCATGGAAAGGATACAACTTTGAGGACGCTATCGTGATCAACGAGCGCGTGGTCCGCGAAGACATCTTTACTTCCTTGCACATCGACGAGTATTCGTTGGAGGTGCGGGATACCAAATTGGGCATGGAAGAGCTAACGGCGGACATTCCGAACGTGAGCGAAGAAGCCACCAAAGATTTGGACGAGAACGGTATTGTTCGCGTGGGAGCAGAGATCAAGCCAGGAGACATCTTGATTGGTAAGATCACCCCCAAAGGCGAAAGCGATCCTTCTCCCGAAGAGAAGCTGTTGCGCGCCATCTTTGGCGAGAAGGCCGGCGACGTGAAGGATGCTTCCTTGAAAGCTTCTCCTTCTCTGAGCGGGGTGGTAATTGACAAGAAATTGTTCAGCCGCAGCCTGAAAGACAAGAACCAGCGCAAAAAAGACAAAGAGGAATTGGAGTCTTTGGAGTTGGAGTTTGCTTCGCAGTTGGAAGCGCTTCGTGTGAATTTCTTGGACAAATTGGGGCAGTTGGTAGCCGGCAAAACCAGCCAAGGCGTAACCAACGACCTGAACGAAGAAATCATCCCGAAAGGCACCAAGTTTACGCAGAAGGTTTTGAACGCCGTTGAGGACTACACCCACCTAACCGGTGGAGTTTGGACTACCGACGCCGACAAGAATATCTTGATTGACAAATTGTTGCACAATTTCAAGATCAAGGTAAGCGACTTGACCGGTGTGTACCGCCGCAAGAAATTTACCATCAGCGTGGGCGACGAATTGCCCGCGGGTATTGTGAAGTTGGCCAAAGTAACCATCGCCAAGAAGCGCAAGCTGAAGGTGGGTGACAAGATGGCCGGTCGTCACGGAAACAAGGGTATTGTAGCCAAAATCGTTCGCGAAGAGGACATGCCGTTCTTGGAAGACGGAACACCGGTTGACATCGTGTTGAACCCCTTGGGTGTACCTTCTCGTATGAACATCGGTCAGATTTACGAGACCGTGTTGGGTTGGGCCGGCAAGAAGTTGGACCGCAAATACGCGACTCCCATCTTCGACGGCGCTTCTTTGGACGAGATCGGTCACGAGCTTGTGGAAGCAGGCTTGCCCGAATTTGGACACACCCATTTGTACGACGGTGGTACCGGCGATCGCTTTGATCAAAAGGCCACGGTTGGAGTCATCTACATGCTGAAGTTGGGCCACATGGTGGACGACAAGATGCACGCCCGTTCCATCGGACCGTACTCGCTTATTACCCAGCAGCCGTTGGGCGGTAAGGCGCAGTTTGGTGGACAGCGTTTCGGTGAGATGGAAGTGTGGGCGTTGGAGGCCTTTGGCGCATCCAACATCCTGCGCGAGATCTTGACCGTGAAGTCGGATGACGTGGTGGGCCGCGCAAAGACCTACGAGGCCATTGTGAAGGGCGACCGCATGCCGGAGCCGGGAATTCCCGAGTCGTTCAACGTACTGTTGCACGAATTGCAGGGCCTCGGCTTGAAAGTTTCCTTGGATTGAACGCTTGAACGAAGAAAATAAACGCATTCCTATGCAATCGAAAGTGGATCACAACCCGGGTTCTTTTGACTCAATCACCATCAGCTTGGCCTCTCCCGAGTACCTCTTGGGACGTTCCAGCGGTGAGGTGTTAAAGCCGGAAACCATCAACTACCGTACGCACAAGCCCGAACGCGATGGCCTGTTTTGCGAGCGAATCTTTGGTCCTGTAAAGGATTTTGAGTGTGCTTGCGGAAAGTACAAGCGCATCCGATACAAAGGGATTGTTTGCGACCGGTGTGGGGTAGAAGTAACGGAGAAGAAGGTACGTCGCGAGCGCATTGGCCACATCTCGTTGGTGGTGCCGGTTGCGCACATTTGGTACTTCCGTTCCTTGCCCAACAAAATTGGCTATTTGCTGGGTCTTCCCAGCAAGAAGTTGGACATGATCATTTACTACGAGCGGTACGTCGTTATCCAAGCCGGTCAGGCCGTGGATGCCGAAGGCCGTGCGTTGGAGATGCTGCAGTTCCTCACCGAAGAAGAGTACCTGGATGCCTTGGACCGCTTGCCGAACCAAGACAACCACTACTTGGACGATACCGACCCCAATAAGTTCATCGCCAAGATGGGTGCCGATGCGTTGTTGATGCTGCTTCAGCGTTTGGACTTGGCCCAGCTGTCTTACGACCTGCGCCACCGCGCCAACAACGAAACCAGCCAACAGCGCAAGCAGGAAGCCCTCAAGCGTTTGCAGGTAGTTGAAAATCTGCGCGAGGCAAACGAGCGGATGGAAAACAACCCCGAATGGATGATCATGAAGGTCATTCCGGTTATTCCGCCCGAATTGCGTCCCTTGGTGCCGTTGGACGGTGGCCGTTTTGCTACGTCCGACTTGAACGATTTGTACCGCCGCGTGATTATCCGCAACAACCGTTTGAAGCGTTTGTTGGAAATCAAGGCTCCCGAAGTGATTTTGCGCAATGAAAAGCGCATGCTGCAGGAGTCGGTAGACAGCTTGTTTGACAACACCCGCAAGGCCAGCGCTGTGAAGACAGAGAGCAACCGCGCATTGAAGTCGTTGTCCGACAGCTTGAAAGGCAAGCAGGGTCGTTTCCGCCAAAACCTTTTGGGTAAGCGGGTAGACTACTCGGCTCGTTCGGTTATCGTTATTGGACCGGAATTGAAGTTGCACGAATGCGGTCTTCCCAAGGACATGGCGGCTGAATTGTTCAAGCCGTTTGTTGTTCGCAAGTTGATCGAGCGCGGAATCGTGAAAACGGTTAAGTCTGCTAAGAAAATCATTGACAAGCGCGAGCCTGTAGTTTGGGACATCTTGGAGAACGTCATGAAGGGCCATCCGGTCTTGTTGAACCGGGCTCCAACGTTGCACCGCTTGGGCATCCAGTCGTTCCAGCCTAAATTGATTGAGGGAAAGGCCATTCAGCTGCACCCCTTGACCTGTACGGCTTTCAACGCTGACTTTGACGGCGACCAGATGGCGGTTCACTTGCCTTTGGGACCTGCTGCCATTTTGGAAGCGCAGATCTTGATGTTGGCATCGCACAACATTTTGAACCCGGCCAACGGTTCTCCGATCACGGTACCTTCTCAGGACATGGTCTTGGGTCTGTACTACATGACCAAAGCACGCAAGCACACCCCCGAGCACCCCATCAAGGGCGAAGGCAAGGTGTTCTACTCCCCTGAGGAGGTGATGATTGCCTACAACGAAAAGGCCGTCGACCTGCACGCCATTGTGAAGGTTCGTACCCGCACCTTGGAGAACGGCGAAAACGTCATCAAATTGATTGAGACCACGGTAGGACGCATCTTGTTCAACAATGTGGTTCCGGTCAAGGTTGGATTCATCAACGAATTGTTGACGAAGAAGGCCCTGCGGGACATCATTGCCGACATCTTGCGCCGCACGGACGTGCCTACTACGGCCAAGTTCTTGGACGATATGAAGCACTTGGGATACACCAACGCCTTCCGCGGTGGTCTGTCCTTCTCCTTGGGAGACATTGTGGTGCCTAAAGAAAAAGAGACCCTGATTGCAGGTGCCAATGAAGAGGTAGAAAACATCTTCATGAACTACAACATGGGCTTGATCACCAACAACGAGCGTTACAACCAGGTGATTGACGTATGGACGAACGCAAATGCGCGTTTGACCCAAGCGGCCATGAACCACCTGATCAACGACCGCCAAGGGTTCAATCCGATTTACATGATGTTGGACTCCGGTGCACGGGGTTCTAAAGAACAGATTCGCCAGCTTTCGGGTATGCGCGGCCTGATGGCCAAGCCCCAGAAGTCCGGTTCAGGCGGTGGGGAAATCATCGAAAACCCGATCATCTCGAACTTTAAGGAGGGTCTTTCCATCTTGGAGTACTTTATCTCTACCCACGGTGCCCGTAAGGGTCTGGCGGATACCGCCTTGAAGACGGCGGACGCCGGATACTTGACCCGTCGTTTGGTAGACGTTGCGCAGGATGTCATCATCAACGAGGACGACTGCGGCACACTGCGCGGACTGGAAATCAGCCCGTTGAAGAAAAACGAAGAGATTGTAGAGTCGCTGTTCGACCGGATTTTGGGCCGTGTAGCGTTGAACGATTCCATCGATCCGTTGACCGGAGAGGTGTATGTTGCATCTGGACAATTGATCGACGAGGTAGCGGCCAAGGCCATTGCCAACTCGCCCATAGAGACGGTTGACGTTCGCTCCGCCCTGACCTGCGAAAGCAAGCGCGGTATTTGCGCCAAGTGCTACGGCCGCAATTTGGCTACCGCCAAGCCGGTACAAACCGGTGAGACGGTTGGTGTGATTGCCGCCCAGTCCATTGGAGAACCCGGTACCCAGCTGACCCTTCGTACCTTCCACGTAGGCGGAACCGCCGGTAACGTTTCGGAAGAAAGCCGCTTGACCACCCGTTTTGCCGGTATTCTGGAATTGGAAGAAGTACGCACGGTTAAAGGAGAAGACGCCGAAGGCAACACCATCGACATCGTTATCGGTCGTACCGGTGAGGTGAAAGTGGTAGACGAAAAGACCGGCATTGCCGTTCAGACGTCGAATATTCCTTACGGTTCGTCGCTCCGCGTGAAACACGGGCAGAAAGTGGCCAAGGGCGAAGAAGTATGCTCGTGGGACCCTTACAATGCTGTTATTGTTGCGGAAACCTCCGGTATCATTGCCTACCAAGACATTGTTCAAGGCGTTACCTACAAGGTGGAAATCGACGAACAAACCGGTTTCCAAGACAAGGTGATCTCCGATTCTCGGAACAAGAAGTTGGTTCCTACCCTTCAGATCCGCGACAAGAAAGGGGTGGAGCTCAAGCACTACACCCTTCCTTTGGGCGCTCACCTGATGGTGAACGACGGCGAAGACATCAAGGCCGGTAAGGTGTTGGTGAAAATCCCGCGCAAAGGAGCCAAGGCCGGTGACATCACCGGTGGTCTGCCCCGGGTTACGGAATTGTTCGAAGCACGGAATCCATCGAATCCCGCCGTGGTTGCGGAAATCGACGGAACGGTGTCTTACGGCAAGATCAAGCGCGGCAACCGCGAAATCATCATCGAGAGCCGCACGGGCGAGCAGCACAAGTACTTGATCAACTTGAGCAAGCAGATCCTGGTTCAAGAGAACGACTACGTGCGTGCCGGCCACCCGCTCAGCGACGGTGC
>Ga0164292_10002246_pt1 | contig 15748 bp, 17 predicted proteins | sample GEODES117metaG_FD_111486 | JGI IMG/M metagenome (GOLD analysis project Ga0164292, IMG submission 111486) | Eutrophic lake water microbial communities from Lake Mendota, Wisconsin, USA - GEODES117 metaG | ecosystem: Environmental > Aquatic > Freshwater > Lake | place: USA: Lake Mendota...
GGTCGTGCATCCTTCCAGAGGTTCGGAACGGATGGTGCGCGGATCAGGCCACTTTGGCTCTCACGCTCCCTCCCTCCGCCGGGGTCAACCGGATCAGGTTCAGCGGGTCGGGGCCATCAGCCCCCCTCTCAGCCAGTCGCGCTGGCCCCCCGGGGAATAGGTCTGGATTAGGCCTGCTGGCTCCAGTTGGCAAGGCCGCGATCGGTGCCGCACAGCTTGTCCCAGAAGCGGAAATAGAGGCCGTAATTGCAGTTGTAGTGGCGGTGGTGGGCTTCGTGGTGGCTGGCGCTAATGAAATGGCGGCCGAACCAGCCGTTGATCCACGAACGCGGGAACATTTCCCAGCCCATGTGGTTGGTGACGCCCATGATGGTGGCGATCAGCATCACCACGCCCAGCGCGCCGATGTGGATGGGAATGATGAACATCAGCGCGGGGATGAGGATGGCGCCGGAAATGGCCTCCCACGGGTGGAAGCTCATCGCAGCCCAGGCGGTGGGCGGCCGGCTGGCGTGGTGGACGGCGTGGGCGGCCTTGAACAGGCGGGGCAGGTGCATCCACCGGTGCGTCCAATAGAACCAGCTGTCGTGCAGGAACAGGTAGGTGAGGATGGACAGCGGCCACCAGACGGCCTGCAAGGGGCCATCCACGCCCACCATGATTTGCGTGAGGCCCCAGCCGCGCCAGGCTTCAATCGCGAGGCCGGCGGGGATGGCATAGATGACGGCGGAGATCAGCGACCAGCGGATTTCGGCGCTGATCTGGCGGCTACGCTTTGCCGGATCGGCTGGCCCTGCCTGAACGCCACGCCGCTGTGTGAGCCAGGCAAAGCCGCCCGAAACCGCGAGGTAACGGACGGCGATGATGGCGGCCATCGAGACGACGGCAAGAACGAAGGTTACGGCGGTGGTCACGCCGGCGGGTTTAGCGCGCCGGCATCAACCCGCCAAGCGGCAGCACGTCGCGGGCGTTGGGGCGGATCAGAAGCTCACGATGCCGAAGATACGCAGCAGCCAGACGATGACGGCGATGATCACGACGATGTTGATGATCGACTTGATGGTGCCGTCCATCGGGATCTTGTTGTTGACCAGCCAAAGCAGCACGCCAACGACGATGAGAACGATAATGGTCTGAATAAGCATGTGTTGCCTCGCGAATAGTGGATGCGAGACAGGATAGGGCTTTGGGCGGGAACTGCGCGTTGTGGCTTCTACGGGCGGAGGAGCACCACCATGGGGAGATCTACGCAGGGCAGCAATGCGGGCTGAACCGGGCTGCGGGATCGATCAGCGCGGGAAGGAAATGGTGGAGCAGAGGGGGATCGAACCCCTGACCTCAGCAGTGCGATTGCTGCGCTCTCCCATCTGAGCTACTGCCCCGCACCAAATCCTGATCCCCCGTTCGGGAGGGCCGCCGATATAGCGCGGCGGCGGCACTTTGCAACGGAGAAATCAGTCGAACCCGTGCGCCAGATACTGCTCGGCAATCGCCGCGTGCAGGGCGGCGCCGCGGGCCATGGCGCTTTCATCAAGGTGCATGTGGGTGCTGTGGAGACCGCAGCAGGCGCGCCAGTCAGCGCCCTGTTCGGCCACGCCGAGGAAGAACATCGCGCCCGGCACTTTTTCCAGCACATAGGCGAAATCTTCGGCGCCCATGATGGGATTGGCCAGCGTTAGCCAGGCGTCCTCGCCGAACAGGCGTTTCGTCACGGTCTCGCCCAGCGCCACGGCGCGGCCGTCGCAGTTGGTGACAGGGAAGCCGGGGATGATCTCCACCGTGGCACTGGCGCCGTGGGCCGCCGCGATGCCCTGTGCGAGGCGCGGCAGGCCATCGTGGAGTTTCAGGCGCGTGGCCGCCGAGAGCGTGCGCATGGTACCGAACAGCAGCGCGGTGTCGGGAATCACATTGTCGGTAGTGCCGGCGCTGATCTGGCCGATGGTGATGACGGCGGGATCGAACACGCTGATCTGGCGGGTCACGAACGTCTGCAGCGCCAGCGCGATCTCGCAGGCGATGGGGACGGGATCGAGCGCGTCGTGCGGCATGGAGGCATGGCCGCCGCGGCCGGTGATGACGATGCGGAGCTTGTCGTTGCTGGCCAGAAGCGCGCCAGTGCGGCCACCCACAACGCCCCACGGCGCATTGGGCATAATGTGCAGCGCGAACGCCGCATCAGGGAGCGGATCGATCAGGCCATCATCCAGCATGTAGCGAGCGCCGTGATGGCCTTCCTCGCCGGGCTGGAACATGAACATCACGCTGCCGGCAAGGCTCTCGCGCCGTTCGCACAGCAGGCGCGCAGCACCGGCCAGCATCGCCACATGGGAATCGTGCCCGCAGGCGTGCATGGCGCCAGGAATGGTGCTGGCGAAATCCAGGCCCGTTTCCTCTGGCATCGGCAGCGCATCGGTATCACCGCGCAGCAGCACGGTGCGGCCGTTCGCGGGGCCCTTAAGGGTGGCGATGATGCCGGTGGTGGAAGGGCCAGTGCGATATTCGAGCGGCAGGCCGGCGAGCGCGGCCATGATCTTTTCGGCCGTGCGCGGGTTGTGCAGGCCCAGTTCCGGTTCGGCATGAATGGCGCGCCGCAGCGCGGTCATGCCGGGCAGGGCAGCTTGTGCGGGGTGTGTCCAGTCGATCATGCCGCAAGGCTAGCGCCTTCCCTTGGACAGCGCCACACGCTAGGCGCAGGTGATGCAGCATGACGCAATCATTCTGGGCGCTGGCGGTGCCGGCCTGTTCTGTGCGCTAACCGCCGGGCAGATGGGCGCGCGGGTGCTGGTGATCGATCACAACCAGGAACCGGGCAAGAAGATCCTGATTTCCGGCGGCGGCCGCTGCAATTTCACCAATATTGGCGCAGTGCCGGATCGGTATCTGAGCGAGAACAAGCACTTCGCCCGCTCTGCCCTGTCCCGCTACACACCCGCCGATTTCGTCGATCTGGTGCGCCGATACAATATCGCCTTCCACGAAAAGACGCTGGGGCAATTGTTCTGCGATGGTTCGGCGAAACAGATTGTTGCCATGCTGATGGACGAATGCGCCGCTGGCCGTGTGGATTTCGCCTTTGGTGCGGCGATCAGCAATGTGAGCCATGCTGATGGCCGCTTCACCGTCACCACCAGTGCCGGCATTTACAGCGCGCCGAACCTGGTGATCGCCACCGGCGGGCCGGCGATTCCCAAGCTTGGCGCAACGGGCTTTGCCTACCAATTGAGCAAGCAGTTCGGGTTGAAGATCATTCCGCCGCGCCCGGCGCTGGTGCCGTTCACCCTACCGCAGACAGAGAATCTATTCCGTGAACTGGCCGGCGTGGCGGCCGAAGTGGTGGCGAAAGCGGGCAAGTCTGCCTTCCGCGAAGCCGCGCTGTTCACCCACAAGGGGCTTTCCGGCCCGGCAATGCTGCAGGTGTCCAGCTACTGGCGGCACGGCGAAGCGATCGCGGTCGATTTCCTGCCCGATGCGCCGACTGATTGGTTGATCAGCGCCAAGCGGCAACGCCCCAAGGCGGGGTTGAAATCCGTGCTGGGCAGCGCACTGCCGGAACGGCTGGCCACCGCACTTGCCGACACGCTGGGGCTTGGCGGCGACATGGCCAGCCAGAAGGATGCGGCGCTCACCGCTGCCATGCAGCGCCTCAAGGGATGGGCCTTCCGCCCTGATGGCACCGAAGGCTTTGCCAAGGCCGAAGTGACCGCGGGCGGCATCGATACCGCCGGGCTTTCTTCCCGCAGCATGGCGGCCAATCACATTGAAGGGCTGTTCGCCATCGGCGAGGCCGTAGACGTTACCGGCTGGCTGGGGGGCTATAACTTCCAGTGGGCCTGGGCCAGCGGACACGCCGCCGGGACGGCAATCGCGGAGAGAGTGCATTCATGATGAGTTATGACGAAGTGGTGATGGGCCGCCGTTCCATTCGCGGTTTCAAGCCCGATCCGGTGCCGCTGGAGCTGATTAAGGAAATTCTCACCATGGCGATGCGCTCGCCATCGTCGATGAACACCCAGCCGTGGAACTTCACCGTGGTTACGGGGGAACCGCTCAACCGCATCCGCGCCGGCAATACCGAACGCAACATGGCCGGCGTGCCGCACAGCCGCGAATTCCGTACCGGCACGGCGTTTGAAGGCGTCCACCGCGAACGCCAGATCGGGGTGGCCAAGCAGCTGTTCAGCGCCATGGGCATCGCGCGGGATGACGCGCCGGCCCGCATGGACTGGGTGCTGCGCGGCTTCCGCCAGTTCGATGCGCCGGTGTGCGTGATCATCACCTATGACAAGACACTTTCGGGCAGTGACGACACGCCGTTCGATTGCGGCGCGGTTTCGACCGCGCTGGTCAACGCCGCCTGGTCGCGGGGCCTGGGCGCGGTGATCAACAGCCAGGGCATCATGCAATCGCCGGTGGTGCGCGAACATGCCGGCATTGCCGATGATCAGGTGATCATGAAGGCTATCGCCATCGGCTGGCCGGAAGAGAGCTTTCCGGCCAACGCCGTGGTGTCGGAGCGCAAGAGCGTGGAGGAAGCGGCGCGGTTCGTCGGGTTTTGAAGCTGGTTCGGCGGCATCGTGATAATCCGCCATCGGCTGTCGCTGCCTGAACTAATTTCGCCTCGATGTTTCCAACGGGCTGGTATCGAGATGTTCCAATATTCGCTTTAGCGCCGCGATGTTGCGTTCGTCTTCGGCACTTTCAAGCGCATCGTGCAGCACTGCGCGGATGTCCTCCGCGCCGACCGGCTCCATTTGCCAATCTGGATACAAGCGCTCCCGCTTTTCGACGCTGCGGTCCAGCTGGACGATGTCGTAGTGGCGCTTGTCGTCATAAAGACTGGCGATCAGACCTTCGACCTCGTGGGGCGGCCCTTCGATCCATTGGAAAAACACGCCGCTGCCGAATACAAGCACTCCAGTGACATCGCGGGCCATGTTGCGGCGCTGAGACCACTCGATGATGCGGCCAACCTCGACATCGTCAACGCCTGCGGCGGCACGGCTGCAGTAAACAAAAGTGGCAAGAATTGGCGCGGCGTGGTCCGCGTCTGCGTTACCGGGAAAACCATACTCATCGAACACAAATTGGATCGCCTTATTTGGGCCGAAGACGCCGATGCGCCAGAAACTTCACGGCACGGTAAAGCATCTTTCCAATTTTCGTAAGGACGCAATCAGGCCCCCTTGCACTTGAAACCATCATCGCCCTGCACTTGATGCGGGGCCTGGCTTGAATTTCAAACGCCGTGCGCCTTGAAGTGCGCCAACAGCTTGCCCCATGCATCCTTGCCGGCCGCTGCGTTGTAGCTGGGGCGGTAATCGGCGAGGAAGCCGTGATCGGCGTCCGGATACAGCACGATGCTGCTCTTGCTGCCCCTCAGCTTGGCCTGCATCGCCTCCACGTCGGCCACCGGGATGCCCTTGTCGAGCGCGCCATAGAGGCCGAGCACCGGCGCCTTCAGATCGTCGACCACATCCATCGGGAAGCGGCGATTCTCGGGGCCGGGGTTGCCCTTCAGGCCGCCATACCAGGCGCCGCCGGCCTTGAGTTCCGGGAAGCGCGCCGCGGCCATCCAGGTGATGCCGCCGCCCCAGCAGAAGCCGGTGATCGCCAGTTTCTTTGGCGAAACGAACTTCTGCGTGCCCAGCCAGTCGAGCGTGGTTTTCGTGTCGCCCATCACCTGCTCCAGCCCGGCCTTGGCGACGATGGCGCGGATGGCGGGGAAGTCCTTCAGCGTCGGCAGCGTCTTGTCCGGATCGCCGCGGAAGAAATATTCCGGAGCGACAGCGACATAGCCGGCCTTGGCAAAGCGGCGGCAGACATCCTTGATCCATTCGTGCACGCCGAAAATTTCGTTCACCACGATCACGGCGGGGTGCTTGCCCTTCCCCGCCGGGCGGGCGACGAAGGCCGGCAGGCCGCCGGGCAGGGTTTCCCAACCGGTCACCAACCCATCGGCGGGCGTGGTGATCGGTTCGGCCTGGGCGGCGATGTCGAAAACGGCATAGCCGGCAGCGGCCAGCACGGCGCGGCGTGAAAGCGCCAGATCATCGGGTTCGGTGCCTTCGGGACGGGTGAGCGTGGCCATGATCCGGTTCCTTGCTGATGATGCCGGGCAGGATAAGCGCTGGCCGCGGCCTTGCAAGCAAGCGGGTCTTGCGGCGGCGGCAAAGAAGATTACATTATGGCAATCTTGGCTGCAAAGGTGCCACCATGCTGATCCCGCTTGTTTCGCTTGCCCTTGCTGCCGCCCCGGCTGCGGCCGTTCCGGGCAAGCCCGCCCCGATCGATGCCGCGATGACAGCCCAGCACCGCGGCTGGATTGATGATCAGGCGCGCTGGAATGCCCAGCACATGGCGGCGGCGCGCCGGCTGGAGACCGTTGCGGCGGCGCTGCGCCGGCACGACACCAGTTTCGATCAGCATGGCAGCGAGTTGCGCGACCATGAACGCCGCATCATTGCCAATGGCCACGGCAAGGACGACAAGGCCCGGCACCTGGCGCTGTCGGCAGCCCATGCCCAGGCGGCGGAGAGCCACCGCCGCCTGATGGCCGAAGTTGCCGATCTGGAACGCACCATTGCGGAGAATCTGGCGGCGGGCCGTTTTCCGCCGCGCTGATGCGGGCTGGTTTGCCGCCGTTCAGAGCAGGAACATCCCGGCGGCCGATAGCGCCATCAGCAGCACGGCGCCCCAGCCCAGCCAGCCCTGCGCCCCGCGGGCCCGGAACTTGCCCATCACGTCGGACCGGCTGGCCAGCGCCATGATCGCCAGCATTACCGGCACGGCCACCAGCCCGTTGACCACGGCCGACCAGAATAGCGCCTTGATCGGATCGATGCCGATCAGATCAAGACCAAGGGCGGCGCTGACGGCGAGGAAGATGACGCCATAGAAGCCGCCGGCTTCGCGGGGTTTCAGCTCCAGTCCGGCGCGCCAGCCCATCACTTCGGAAAGCGCATAAGCGGCCGAGCCCGCCAGCACCGGAACCGCCAGCAGGCCGGTGCCGATGATGCCGATGGCAAACAGCGCGAAGGCGAAATCGCCGGCGATCGGCCGCAGCGCGGCGGCAGCATCGGCGGCGGTGGCAATCGTGGTGGTGCCGGCGCCATGCAGCGTGGCGGCGGTGGCGGCGATGATGCACAGCGAGATGATCATGGTGACTAGGAAACCGCCGGCACTGTCTTTCATCAGCCGGCTCAATTCGTGCGGCGCGGCGCGCGGGCGTTGCAGCAGCGGGCGTGCGTGCTCCAACTGCATTTCCTCCAGTTCCTGCGCGCTCTGCCAGAAAAACAGGTAGGGGCTGATCGTGGTGCCGAGGATGGCGACGACGGTGGTGGCACTGCCGGCCGGCAGGCTGGGCCACAGCCCGGCCAGGGCTGCGCGCCAGTCCACGCCCACCGCCAGCACCACCAGCACATAGGCAAACAACGTCAGGGTGAGCCATTTCAGGATGCCGACATAACGATGATAAGGCACGAATATCTGCAGGCCTAATGACAGTGCGGCAAAGCCCACCATCAGCGGCAGCCGCGGCAGGCCGGTGACCAGCCGCGCCGCTTCGCCCATGGCCGCGATGTCGGCCGCGATGTTGAAGATGTTGGCGCCCAACAACATCAGCACCACCGCCCACACCGCGCTGCGCGGCAGGTGGGTGGAAAGATTGGCGGCCAACCCCTTGCCGGTGACGCGGGCGATTTCGGCGCAGGTGAACTGGAACGCCGTCAGGAACGGCCACGCCAGAACCACTGGCCACAACAGCGCAAAGCCATAGGCGGCGCCGGCCTGAGAATAAGTGGCGATCCCGGAAGGATCATCATCGGCGGCGCCTGTCACAAGCCCCGGCCCCAATGCCGAATGATAGGCCGGCTTCTTCAGCCGGTGGGTGAGGGGGGGCGCCGCTGGGTCATGGCCGATGGCGGATCAGCCCTTCCTGCATGAGGGTGGCGACGGGGCGGCCATTGATATCGTGCACGATGGCCCGGTTGATGCCGCGACCGCCCCCAGCCATGGGTGAATCCTGATCGAACAGGTGCCAATCGTTCATGTCGGGCGTCTGATTGAACCAGATGGCGTGATCGAGGCTGGCCGATTGCAGCGCCGGATTGGCCCAGCTGATGCCGTGCGGGGCCAGGCAGGTATCGAGCAGGGTCATGTCGCTTGCATATGCGAACAGGCAACGTTGCAGCACCGGATCGGCGGCCTGTTCGGGCGTCAACGGCGCGACCAGCCGCACCCAGTGCCGCTGTTGCGGCGGGCGTTTCTGCGGATTGAAGAAATCATCGTCGCTTTCCACCGCCCGTACGTCCAGCGGGCGGTCGCGGGTCAGCCAGATGGTGCGCCAGGGTTCGGGCGCGTGTGGTGCGTTGCGGCGGGCCCATTCCGAATCGCTTTGCAGTCCGTCGGGGTGCGGCACGTCGGATGGCGGGGTGATGGCGTGTTCCAGGCCGTCTTCCGGCACCTGGAAACTGGCGGCCATGTTGAAGATCGGCCGGCCTTTCTGGATGGCGACGATCCGCCTTGTGGTGAAGCTGGCACCATCGCGATCGCGCTCCACCTTATAGACGATGGGCAGTTTCGGATCGCCGGGCCGGATGAAATAGCTGTGCAGGCTGTGGCACAGACGGCCTTGTTCCACAGTGCGGCTGGCGGCCATCAGCGCCTGCGCAACCACCTGGCCGCCATAAACTCTGATCCATCCCTCATCGGTGGATTGGCTGCGGAACAGATCGGTTTCGACCTCCTCCAGATTGAGCAGGCCGAGCAGACGGGTAACCGCGCGTTGTGGATCAGGAGTGGGGGCTTCGATGTCCATGCGCTCTCCCTAGCCGATTTCCGCTTGTCCACAACATCCAAGCATAACTCTGCTTGACAGGGCGGCGCACCGTCCATATCAGCGCGGCTCCACAGCGCTTGCGGGTGTAGCTCAGTTGGTTAGAGCGTCGGCCTGTCACGCCGAAGGTCGCGGGTTCGAGCCCCGTCACTCGCGCCACTGTCCCCACCAGGACGTGGCCATCAAAGCCGCTGGCGCCGTGGAAATCCGATCAATTGCCCGATTATTTGAGCGGTTGCAGCAGCAGCCGATCGAGCCATTGAGCGCGTGGTGCGCGGAAATAGGGCAAGCCGATGGCCATGTTGCTGTGCCCTTCGCGGGGCTGGGCCGCCAGTGAGGCGAACAAGCGGTCCCACAACGACAGGTTGAAGCCGAAATTGCGGTTCATCTCATCGCCGTGGATGCTGTGATGCACCCGATGCAGATCGGGCGTCACCAGCAGCCAACGCAGCCGCTGCTCCAACGCGGGCGGCAGGCTGACATTGCCATGATTGAACATGGCGGTGGCATTCAGGATCACTTCAAACAGCAGCACCGCCAGTGGCGGCGCGCCCAATGCGGCCACCACGGCCAGCTTGATCAGCATCGAGACCATGATTTCCAGCGGGTGGAAGCGCAGCGCTGTCGTCGTGTCGAAGGCCGGATCGGCATGGTGCACCCGGTGCAGCCGCCACAGCCACGGCACGGTATGAAACAGGCGATGCTGCCAATAGATGGCCAGGTCGAGCAGGATGATCGCCAGCAGCACTGTCAGCCAGTGGGGCAGGGGCAGCAGTGCAAACAGACCGATTCCGCGCTGTTCCATGTGCGCGGCAAAGCCCACCGCCAGCACCGGGAATGCCAGCCTCAGCACGAGCGTGTCGATGCCCACGAGGGCCAGATTGTTGAGGCGGCGCACCGCATTGCCGGCTGTTGGCGCCCGTCTCGGCGCCAGTTGTTCCCACAGCAGCATGACCGCCAGCACGCCGGCAAAGGCGGCGAGGCGGATGATGGGTTCGTTCGCCAGCATCAGGCGACTTGGGTGCGCAGCTTATCCCAGCGGTCGAGTTCGTGGGCGATGGAGGATTCCACCAGCGCCTCCCACAGATTTTCGGCCAGCCCCGACGGCAGGCCGGCAGCGGCGGCTGCGGCGCTGGCGTTGGCGATCACCTGGGCCTTGCGTGCTTCGTCGCGCACATCGCTGCGGCTGGGCTTGATACGGGCGGCGGCGTTCATGTACCCGAAACGGCGCGCGAGCAGCGCCACCAGTTCCTGATCAAGCGCATCAACCCCCGCGCGCACCTCCACCATTGTCTGGCAGGCTTCTGGCGGCAACACGGTCATTTCTGCCTCCAGCGGCCGGTGTTCATCCACAGGAACAAGGGCTTCAGCGGCGCCACCCAAGCGATGCCGGCCACCCCATAGGCCAGGGTTTCCATCCAGCGCGGCAGGCCAATGAGTTGATCGGCCAGCACCGAGACGATGAGGGCGTAGATCGCGATATAGGCGATCAATCCCAACATGCCGACAGGCTTGCGCCAGCTTGGTTCGGGCGGGATGCGATGGGGAGCGAGGTCCATGAGCGGCCCCTAACGCGATTTGCGGCAATCGACCAGACGCTGCGGCGTCGCAATCATGTCCAGCGGCATGTCCCATGGCTCGGCCATGAGCGTCGGCGCAATCTGGCATTCCCAGGCCAGCCCGATGGCCAGCACGGGTTGCCGGCGGCGCAAGGCGGCAAGCGCGCGATCATAATAGCCGCGTCCCTGGCCCAGCCGCACGCCGGAGAGGGTGACGGCCAGCAGCGGCACCAGCAGCACATCGGGATGCACCATCGGCGCCGTGGCTGGCGGCTCGGGGATGTTCTGGAAGCCGGGCTTCAGTTCGCTCCATTCGGCTTGGTGAAAGACGATATCTGGCCCGGCGATGCGTGGAAAAGCGTGCGGGCCGATGCGTTTTTCGATCCACATGGGATCGATCTCGTCACCCACCGCGGCATAGCTGCCGGCCATGTGCACAAGGGTGAGTGCAGGCGCGACAACTTCGGCCAGGTTGCGCTCCAATGCCTCGCGTTCCCCTTTGGGCAGAGCCGCGACAAAGGCCTTACGGGCAGCGCGATACTGGCGGCGCAGGTCGGTCTTGTTCACGCAGTGACGCTCTCGGGATAGTGTGGCGGGACCACCATGGGCCGTTGGCCTTGAAGATCCTCTGACGCCAGAACGTCAGGTGGGAACCAGTTGTGGTGAACCAGGGTTCACCCAGTGCCAGCCCCCGATAGGATGATTATCGCCTCAGGGATGCTTGCTCGCTCGTACCGGGCAGTGCCCGCCACCTGTTTATATAAGGTAGAAGGCCCGGAAGCTCAAGCAAAGCCTCGCCATGGGTGTATTGCTCGGCGCGTTACCGCGCCTCAGGCGCGGGCGAGCTGTTCCATCCGTTCGACGATGCGGGCAAGGCGGGTGATGTCCACCATGGGCGCCGCAGCGACAGGCGGCGCAATCCCGGCGCGGGCATCGGCCAGCTCATCGGCCAGCATCAACGCGGTCATCACCAGCAATTGGCCTTCGGGCACGCTGCCCAGCGATCCGGTGATGCGTTCAGCGCGGGCGGCGATTTCGTCCCCCAGGCGGGAAATGCGGTCCTCATCGCCGTCGCGGCAGCTGATGCGATAGGTGCGGCCGGTGATGGTGAGCAATGCCTGGCCCATTTTCGTCACTCCTGCCCGATGAGAGTGTCGAGGGCGCGCACAGCTTCGGCGGCGGCGGCTTCGATCCGCTGCAGGCGTGCACGGTCATCAGCAGCGGTGGCCGCTTCAGCGCTTCGGCGAGCCTCGATCGCGGCCAACGCCGTTTCGAGTCGCACCAACAGGCTCATCAATTCCGAAATCGACCTGCTCCCCAGCCGGCTCAAGGGCTTGCGGCGTGTTTATAAGACGGGATGTCAGCCCGGGTCAAGCCGGCTGCGTGCGGCAATCACGGTGAACCGCAACTGGAAGGTTGACGCGTGCGCGAAGGGTAGGCCAAAGCCGCCCGCAACAAACAGTCACCACCGGGAATCGCTCCCGCCCGTACCGGCCACAGCGCCAGTGCGGATGGTTTACAGGAACGGCCTCATGACCGATCTCGCACGCTGCGCCAATGCCATCCGGGCGCTGGCCATGGATGCGGTGGAAGCTGCCAACAGCGGCCACCCTGGAATGCCGATGGGCATGGCCGATGTCGCGACCGTGCTGTTCGCCAACCATCTGAAGTTCGATCCCAAGGCGCCGCGCTGGCCGGATCGGGATCGTTTTGTGCTGTCGGCCGGCCATGGTTCGATGCTGATCTATGCGCTGTTGCACCTGACCGGCTATGAGAAGCCGTCGCTGGATGACATCAAGCGCTTCCGCCAGTGGCATTCCCCATGCGCCGGTCATCCGGAAAACACCGAGCTGCCGGGCGTTGAATGCACCACCGGGCCGTTGGGGCAGGGCCTGGCGATGTCGGTGGGCATGGCGATGGCGGAGCGGCACCTGAATGGCGTGTTCGGCGATGCGCTGGTGGATCACCACACCTGGGTGGTTGCCGGCGATGGCTGCCTGATGGAAGGCATCAGCCAGGAAGCGATTTCGCTGGCCGGCCATTTGAAGTTGGGCCGCCTCAACGTGATCTGGGACGACAACAAGATTTCCATCGATGGCCCGGTGAGCCTGTCGTCCAGCGAAGACATGGCCGGGCGCTTCGCCGCCGCCGGTTGGCATGTCGTGGCTTGCGATGGCCATGATTTCGCCAGCATTGATGCGGCGCTGGCGGCGGCCAAGGCCGATCCGCGGCCCAGCCTGATTGCGGCCCGCACGACGATCGGCAAGGGGGCTCCGACCAAGGCCGGCACCAGCGGCAGCCATGGCTCGCCACTGGGCGCCAAGGAGATCGAAGGCGCCCGCGCCGCGCTGGGCTGGGAATATGGCCCGTTCGAAATTCCCACCGACATCAAGGCCTGGTGGGAAGGGCTGGGGGCCCGTGGTGCTGCCGCCCGTGCCGATTGGGAAGCGCGCCTCGCCGCTGATCCTAACGCCGGCGAATTCAACCGCCGCATGGCCGGTGAGCTTCCCGTCGCCGATCCGATGCCGGCCTATCTGGCGAGCCTGGTCGCCACGCCTCCCAAGGTTGCCACGCGCAAGTCCAGCGAGATGGCACTGGATGCACTGGTGCCGGCGCTGCCCGAACTGCTCGGCGGTTCGGCGGATCTGACCGGTTCGAACAACACCAAGGCCAAGGGGCAGCCGCTATTCACGGCGGCTGATTACGCTGGCCGCTATGTCCATTACGGCATTCGCGAATTTGGCATGGCCGCCGCGATGAACGGCATGGCGCTGCACGGCGGTATCATCCCCTATGGCGGCACCTTCCTGGTGTTCAGCGATTATATGCGCAACGCCATTCGCCTGGCCGCGATCCAGCAGATCCGCGTGATCCACGTTGGCACGCACGACAGTATCGGGCTGGGCGAGGATGGCCCGACCCATCAGCCGATCGAGCATCTGGCATCCTTGCGCGCCATGCCCAATCTGGCGGTGTGGCGGCCGGCTGATGCCATCGAGACAGCGGAAGCCTGGTCCTTTGCCCTCAAGGACGAAAAGCGCCCGTCCATCCTGGCGCTGTCGCGGCAGAATTTACCGCCACTGCGGGATGACGTGACCGAAAATCGTTCGGCGCGCGGCGCTTATCGCCTGAAGGCTGCCACCGCGCCGCGCCAAGTTGTGCTCGTCGCGACCGGTTCAGAAGTGCATATTGCTGCCGAAGCTGCGGCGCTGCTTGAAGCCGATGGCATTGGCTGCGATGTGGTATCGATGCCGTGCTGGGAAGTGTTTGCGGCGCAGGACGCAGGCTACCGCACCGATGTGCTGCCGGGCGATGCGCTGAAGGTCTCGGTGGAAGCCGGCGTGACCATGGGCTGGGAACGCTGGACGGGAAGCGACGGTCTGAATATCGGCCTCGATCATTTCGGGGCTTCGGCGCCGGCGGAACGGCTTTATGCCGAATATGGTTTGACCGCGCCGGCGATTACTGCGCGCGTCAAGGCCCGGTTGGGCTGAAATTCAAGAAGGATCAATGACATGGCTGTGAAAGTTGCAATCAACGGTTTCGGGCGCATCGGCCGCAACGTGCTGCGCGCCATCATCGAATCCGGCCGCACCGATATCGAAGTGGTGGCGATCAACGATCTGGCGAGCCCTGAGGCCAACGCCCGCCTGCTGGCGCGAGATAGCGTGCATGGCGCCTTTCCTGGCACGGTGAGCGTGGATGGTGATGCCATCGTTGTGAACGGCAAGCGCATCGCGGTCACCGCCGAGCGTGACCCGGCCAAGCTGCCCCATGCCGCCATGGGCGTGGATATTGCCCTGGAATGCACTGGTTTCTTCACCGATGCCGCCAAGGCCGGTGCGCACATCACGGCCGGCGCCAAGAAGGTGTTGATCTCCGCGCCGGGCAAGAATGTTGATCTGACAGTGGTTTACGGCGTGAACCATGACAAGCTTGAAGCCAGCCACAACATCGTTTCCAATGCGTCGTGCACCACCAACTGCCTGGCGCCGGTCGCCATGGTGCTGGACCGCGAGTTCGGCATCGTGAAGGGACTGATGACGACGGTGCACGCCTATACCAACGATCAGAAAATTCTTGATCAAATTCATGATGATCCGCGCCGTGCGCGTGCTGCTGCCCTGTCGATGATCCCCACCACCACCGGCGCTGCCCGCGCCGTGGGCGAGGTGCTGCCGCAGTTGAAGGGCAAGCTGGATGGTTCGGCGATCCGGGTGCCGACGCCGAATGTGTCGGTGGTCGATCTCACCTTCGAATCGGCCCGTCCGACGACGAAAAGTGAAGTGAATCAGGTGCTTGCGGAGGCTGCTGCGGGTGAACTGAAGGGTGTGCTCGATTTCACGGTGGAGCCGCTGGTGTCCATCGACTTCAACCACAGCCCGGCTTCGTCCACCGTGGACAGTCTGGAAACCGCCGTGATCGGCGGCAACATGGTGCGTGTGCTGACCTGGTATGACAATGAATGGGGCTTCTCCAACCGCATGGCTGATACCGCCGTCGCCATGGGCAAGTTCCTGTAAGAACAATGGCTTCGTTCCGCACCATCGATGATATGCCGGCGCTGGCCGGCAAGACCGTGTTGGTCCGCGCCGACTTGAACGTGCCGATGGCCGATGGCCATGTGAGTGATGACACCCGCCTGCGCGCCGCCGTGGCGACCATTGCGGCGCTGGCTGACGGCGGCGCCAAGGTGCTGGTGCTGTCGCACTTCGGCCGGCCCAACGGGCGGGATGAAAAGAACAGCCTGAATCCGATTGCGCTGGCACTTGGTGCCGCTCTGGGCCGGCCGGTGTCCTTTGTGGCGGATTGCGTTGGCCGGCCGGTGACGAACGCTGTACGGGCGCTGCCGGCCGGTGGCGTCGCGGTTCTGGAGAACACGCGCTTCCATGCCGGCGAGGAAGCCAATGATCCGGCCTTCGTCGCCGAACTGGCTGCGGCTGGCGATTTTTACGTGAACGACGCCTTTTCGGCCGCCCACCGCGCCCATGCCAGCACCGAAGGCCTGGCGCATTTGCTGCCGGCCTTCGCCGGGCGGACGATGGAAGCCGAATTGAAGGCGCTGGAAGCTGCGCTCGGCAGCCCGAAGCGGCCGGTGGCGGCGATCGTGGGCGGCGCCAAGGTTTCGAGCAAGATCGACGTGCTCACCCATCTGGTGGAACAGGTCGATCACCTGATGATCGGCGGCGGCATGGCCAACACCTTCCTGGCAGCGCGCGGCATCGATGTTGGCAAGTCGCTGTGCGAGCATGACCTGAAGGACACCGCGCTCGACATCATGGCGCGGGCCGAAAAAGCCGGCTGCACCATCCACCTGCCGTACGACGTGGTGGTGGCGAAAGAGTTCAAGGCCCAC
>Ga0164292_10002248_pt1 | contig 15742 bp, 14 predicted proteins | sample GEODES117metaG_FD_111486 | JGI IMG/M metagenome (GOLD analysis project Ga0164292, IMG submission 111486) | Eutrophic lake water microbial communities from Lake Mendota, Wisconsin, USA - GEODES117 metaG | ecosystem: Environmental > Aquatic > Freshwater > Lake | place: USA: Lake Mendota...
ACGAAACCACGAAAAAATATGCTACCAAATTAAGCATTTCATATCTAGATCGACTCAAATAAAAAGGGAGTCGAGCCGCGTAAAAGACCCTAAAAGAGTTCCGCCTCTTGTCGGCCTCCATGTTCAAGGGTAGAGTAACAAGGGAAATTCCAGAAACCACAAGTGTTGCAATCGCCAACCCCCAGCCCTGGCCACGTATTGCGGTAATTACAGATATTAGCGCACCACCTAGTAAAAAAAATTGTGTATAAAATATATCAATCGATGACCATAACTTTGTGGCGGTTCCGATCCTTATGTTACTAAAGAAAAGTGGTTCAACCCTTGGCATTTCCGATTGATTGATCTCACGGTTGTGGTTCTGGGGCTTGGCTGTCTTAGTCGTCTCAGTCAAAGAGTGGGATTCTGTTCGCAAGGGAAAACCACCTCGGTCGGATGTTGGACCCTGTTTGATTCTTCGATGCAGCGACTCGATATTTACCCTACCGATGTCATTGCCCTGTCTATCACACACAATAAACCAGCTTGTGGTTTCTCGTGACATTTCGAGCGATGGAGACAAACCCTGCGCTAAGCCTTGCGCCCAAAGTTCCTCTACTGCTGCCTCAAATAGTGAATTTTTCTTATCATCTTCCGTGCTGCTTAGGTTCTTGGAATCACCCGGCCCTACTTCAACCGGTTCTGTAGCGATCCGACTGTTGGTAGCGATGTCAGCTTCTGTTTGGCTCGGAGCAGCGCTGCTGGTTTTAGAGAGACCAGTTAGAAGACGGTGTGCTTCTTCGCTAAGGATAGAGAGATCGTTGTTGTCAGGCTCTGGCATTGCCACACGCTAAGATTGAGGATCTAAGCTTAGATCAGCCTTGCCCACGGGCAAAACGTGATTCATTGTTGATGTAACGTTCATCACATAAGGGGCTTTGGCATTGTCAACGCTAAGCTGGCTCGTATGCATAGCCAAACGGCAGGCGACGCTGAAAAGCCTTAGACCTTTTGTATTGCAGTGGGTGTAAGCCGTTGTGATTTATTTAGACTTCTCAGAGCCCAGCCTTTTGGTTGTCAAACTGACTGAGCTTACATCGATTGACCGCATCTTTATACTGGCGGTCAAAACGATCCCAACGAAAACTGCGAGGATCATAACGGCTGTGGCTGCGGTCTACGGCTGAGTGTGTGGTCACACGAGTCATCGGAATTCCGTACATAGCCTGCCATAACAAGACTTGGCCTGCGAGATTGCGGTATTGAGCATCGGTATAGCCCGAGTGGGCATCGCTATCTTCACGGCCATCGTCTGGGGAAACCAGACTGACGTGCAGCGCTATGTTGTTGATCGATCCGACCGCACCTGGCTTGGCTCGCTGAGTGGCATCACCAAAAGCAGACATCCCTGATCCATAGGCGCGCTTCTCGTCAGGAACGATACGCCAACGATTGCCTTTACGGTCGATCAAGAGGTGGTAGCTTGCCTGTTGATCATCTTCTGGATGGGGCGTCTTGAATAGATTAACTGTCTGCTTGAGATCAATCACAGTCTCGTGCAGCACGATCAGCTGCGGCTTATGACTTAGGGCCCTACCCCAGTGATCTCGATCCTGGCGATCTCCATAGTTTGTGCCATGAGCAAGAGCATTCTCTTCTGGTGATAGTGTAAGCATTTTTCTGCAGAATTCTATAGATGTCTTATTCATCGGTGGGAAACCTGAGTCAACGAGCTCAGAGAGAGGAGGTAAAATAGGCTCTTGAAAGTCTTTTTCCTTGTTGCCAAGCTGCTGATAACTCTCAATCAACTTCTGAGTCTCGTTTTCTTGCGACGGGAGACGGCTTGGCAGGAAGCCGCAGCCACAAAGGCTCAGCATAGTAGCAACCGATGTGCAGCGAAGAAACGAGTTCATTTACTGTTTGCGATAATCCCAGATTTTCCACCGACCTTCCTCTTCTTTGAGGATGTAGACCCAATCTCTTGTGCTGGATGAAGGGCTGCTGCCTTTGGGCGAATGGAGAGTGGAATCCTCAGTTACAGATACAATGATAGATGGCATTGACGGTGAGGGACTGAATCCGTTGACACGATTGACTCGAATCGTTGAATAGGTATAGTAGCTATTATTGTTCTGAAGCCACTGGATTGAGCCATTCTCTTTGGTGAGATCTGTCCATAACGGCCCTGCTGCAACAGTCTCATCGGCCAGGTCAGCATTAAACGGTGGAGCAAAAATCTGAGATTTAATCGTAAGCCACTTCTCGACAATTGCGCGGGCTTGAGGCTCTGTCAGGCCAGAGTCATCAGCTGAGGGTGCAGAATTTGGCAGTGGTTGAATTGTGGTGCTGCTATCCGGTCGTTGTGATTGGGTTAGTGGCTGCGGAGATTTCTGGGTTGTTGACTGTGGGTCCTGTGCTTGCTGAGGTACCTCCCGCTGAAACACCATCACAATGGTGCCAAGTGCGATCAGGCCAAGCGGGAAACAAATGAGCAAGACGAGAAGCGCCTGCTGATTTGTGAACCCACTGCTGCCTGATCTGCGCAGGTCTTGGGAAGAAGAAAGCTTTAGCCTGCTCATTGCTCATCCTCATCTGTAGGGACGACTTCGCCCGCTAGGGCAAGTAGCTGTTGATAAGCTGCAGCCAGCATACAGAAGCCTACTGGTATACTGACGAAGCCTCCGAATAAGCATGCAAGATAGCCCAGCGTGACAATACCTCCAACTGCCAATAGAAAAAGGCTTATATCAAACCAGTGTGGCGTCACCAGGCGACGGCTGCTATTGAGAGCATCGACAAACGACTGTGGTTTATCGACAAGCGCCATCCCAGCGAAAGCATAAGCAATAGCCAAATAAATCCCAGGAAGGATAAAAGCAAGTAGGCCAAGCACAACGGCGATACTGCCAAAGAGCTGGAGTCCGATGAGGTTGGGCACCTCTGTCGTCTTGCTGAGAAGTTCGGGTATTGCCAGGTTCAGGCCACGTACCGACTGAAGGCCCCCGTTCAGAAGTGCAATTGAACTGACAAGGCCTACGATCGCTTGAAGCAGCGCGATCCCGATCAATAGAACGGCGATCCCGCCAGTTGAGCTAGAGTTATTGACGGATACAGTGGTTAGGCCATACTGAACTGCTTGGAGTAGTGCAAGCACTACCGCCGCAAGCACTGAAAAGGCCACAAGGGTGCCAGCATTGCGCTTGAATCCTCTCCAGCCGTCACGAAATGCGCGACTTGCCTTGAACGAAGCTATAGCTGGCATGGTATCTGGAAAACCCCTCTTCACAATGCTACCCCAACACCGACGGCGTCTTGAGCGATTTGCAGTTCCGATCGGCTGCTTGGCATCTGCTGCCCTCCATAGCGCCTTGTTTATACAGATATCGCATAGCGGCTCAGCTTTTGCCGCTTGGGATCTGCGCCATGCGGCTGCCGTGGAGGACCTATTGAAAGAGTACATCAGTACGCTACCGCGAGGCAGAGACGTGCCGCCACCCAGGCTTTTCATCTATCAGGGGAAGGCTTTCTCTAGAGCATGTCCCAACTCTGGAATTGATGCTCCGGCCTACTGTCCTGGCGACCATACTGTCTATCTTGAGACCTCGCTTGGTAATCAGGTAGCCGAAAGCTTTGGTGATTTTGGTGCTCTCTCAATCTTGGCCCATGAGTTCGGCCACGCCTACTTAAACAAGCTCCGCAGGCACCCGCAGGGGAAAGAGGGAGAGCTAGCAGCTGATGCCTTTGCGGGGGGATTTGCCCGGTATGTGGAAGGGCGGGGGTTGTTGGAGCCAGGCGATGTTGGAGAAGCGCGTGCGACTTTTGCTGCAGTCGGTGACTATCAAGTTTATCATCACGACCATCATGGTACTCCTAAGGAACGTCGTCAGGCCTTTGACGATGGGTATTTGGTCGGATTTCGCCTCCCCGGTGAGAGTGGCCCGCTGCCATCAACACCCCCTGTAATTCAGCCGCAGAGTCCAGGCCAAGAGGTAGGGTCCAGCCCGCAGGGGCAAGCCTTACCTCCTGCGGCTCCTGCTGAATCGCCATCTGCTTCAGCCCTGCCGATTCTGGGATTGGGCTTGGGCGTTCTTTTGTTTGGCCTTATCCTTGCCGGCGTAGTCACGATGGTTAACAGAGCAAAAGATAGCGACCTCTAGGCAGCCCCCCGCATCGCCTCCATTTGTTGCGACCACTAAACTAGGCATTGCGGCAGAAGAGGTATAGTATTTCAATACTCCTAGGTGCTTACGGTTGTCCTGCATGAGCCTCCTGCGCAGTTCTGGACATGTTCTTGCTGTAGGCGCTGCTACCACACTCTTGGCTGCCTGTCTAGCGTCAGCACGACTGCCTAGGTGTATTCAAGGCAGTGCGGCACCAACCTCGGAGCAGCAGACGCTATGGGATGGGGTTGCTGCTGCTGCTGAACTTGACATGGCGATTGACGGGAGCGGCTCGATGTTGGGGCTTACCGGTTCCGACAAAGCATCCACGAGCTGGAAGGCCCTGATCAAAGGTGTCACACTGGCGGCCAGCTCGAACGGATTGACAGTCATACCGCAACGGGTTGGCGGTGGTGCGAGTCAAAGGGTCAGCAGCCCACTCTTGGCTGCTGACCCTTGCTTCTTCAAGGGATGCGGAACCTTCAGGTCGGTCAGTTCCAGCCTGGACTCCCTCTGGAAAGCTCCTGGACTCAGTAAGACGAAGATACCTCTACGGCTCGTGATAAGTGATCTTGAGGTTAATGATGGTGATATTGCCGCCCTCGTTGGTGCGATACGGCCACATGTCAAACAGGGAGCGGTGATTGGTGTTCTTGCTGTGCGACTGCCATTCCAAGGTCGCGTTTTCAACAGCCAGGGTGCTGCAATCCATGATGGCGCTGCCAAACGCCCGATCTACATTCTGGCAACGGGACCCCGTAGTCAGCTCCATAGCCTGCTTACCGAAGTCAGGACGAAAGCAGCCCTTTCTGGAGTTCCAACGGACTCGATGCAGCTCACTTTTTTAGATGATCAGGCTAATGCGCCCACGTTGACAGCAAAAGCAGTGGCAGGGCTTACGCCCGCTTCCATCACTACAGGTCTCCCGATCCGACTAGCAGGAACTACATATAGCCCCTCTGGGGATAGCTCTTATCAATTCGCTAAGCTCTATGCTAACGCAGACGGAGTAACCATCAGTAGTGGTGCTAACGCCAGCCTTGCTAGTCAGCGGCCTGATTTTGGTCTTGCACGCCTGCAAACTATTCCCCTTGCGGGTGATTCACCAGGACTGAATGGTCTGAGCATCCAGGGGTTCCAAATGGTTGGACAAGAGCTGTCCGTGGCGATCCGAATTCCCAAGAATCTATCCGGTAAAGCTTTTCGTGTTGTCGTTCCGAGGGGGCAGCTCCCAGAGTCCTGGTGGGTTGATTGGAGTCGGCAGACGCCAGCCGCTGCTGTTGCTCATGATCAAACCGACGGACTCTTGCTGCTCTTGACCAGCCTTAGTAAGCTAATGGTGTCACCGTCAACTACACCAGCCGCTTCTCTGTGTCTGGCATTCAGCCGCTGACCACACCACCACGATTATGCGAAATCTGCAATGGATACTGCTGGCGGCTTGTGTGGCCCTCGGCATAGGATGGATCTTTATCGCCCAAAACTGGATCTTTCTCAATCTTTTCCCTGGGTTGCTTGTTGGACCCGGGCTGAACTTGACAAATTTCTTGCAGACAGGTAGCAGCCCTGCATTTTCAGTCTTCTGGTTTGGCTGCATTGTCGCTCTGTTCATCTGGATATTCGTCACGTCATCGGCAAGTCCTCGAAGTTCTGCACAAACGCGCCAGATGCAACCAATGTGGTGGCTAGCAGCAGCCCTGTTGACCCTATTTGGCTGGCTCTGTCTTGGCTGGTTCACGATCTTTCAGTGGCAAGTCTCTGGTACGAGCCCGGAAGCCTCAGGCCCTAACTTCTATCCGGTTCCGCCCGGTGGTTGGTTCATTCTGATGGGCTTCGTCCTTATAGACGTGCTCCTGCTGTTCTGGTTACCGACTCTACTTGCTTCACCGCGTACGTATCGCCTTGTAGTACCCGGTGCCGTCACCCTTCTTGGAGGCCGCTGAGATGAAACACATTTTTGCGATCGGTGTTGGGGGGACTGGAGCCAAGTGCATCGAAGCATTGGTTCACCTTCACGCTTGCGGTCTGCTGATTGATGACGATGGCAACCCTGCACGCCTCGGGGTGTTTTTGGTGGAGCCTGATCAGCAGAGCGCACTGTTAGTACGTGCTCAGACTGCGATCAATCGCTACTGCGCCATGAGTCGAGCGATCGGCCGTAACAGTGATCTTTTTGGACGGGCTGAACTCAGGGATTACGGGCAGTGGAGTCCCCTCACAACATCCTCAGGTGCCATCAGCCTTGACCAAGTGTTTCCCAAGGCTGTCTTGCGCACCCAGGCGCCTGGTGTCGCTGCTTTGTTTGATTGCTTATTCCCACCTGAGGAGCAGCGAGCGGATTTGGAAGTGGGATTTCGCGGGCGACCTCCGATCGGCTCCGCTGTGATGAGTCGAATCAATTTAGAGAAGGAGGCTCAAGTCGGCCAGTGGCAGCAGATGCTTGGTGATATTCAGACAGCAGCTGGCAGCGGCGAACCACCCATAATCTATTTTTTTGGAAGTGTATTTGGTGGCACGGGTGCATCTGGAGTTCCCACACTAGGTCAGTTGCTTAAGAATTGGCTCAAGCGTCAGGGGCTAACCAGCATTCAGGTTCAAGCGTCATTACTACTTCCCTACTTCGACTTTGATGGGATGGCTGACGATGACACTGGTGTTCATGCTGAATCCCGTAACTTCCAGCTCAATACCGATGCCGCTTTGCAGTACCTACGATCAAGTGGCAAAGCTTGTTTCGACCGTGTCTATTTGGTTGGAAGTGATATCAAAGCTCGCTACGGCTTCAGCATTGGAGGAACCTCGCAGTCGAATGCTGCTCACTTGGTAGAGCTCTTGGCTGCTCTTGGAGTTCGCCATTCCGGAAAGAACAGTGGTGGATATGCCCATGTTCTTAGCCGAGCCAAGCCTCAGGCCGTTGGCTGGGAGGATCTTCCCGACGATGAGGCTGTCGGCGAAGCGTTGGCACGTGGCTCACGTTTTGCCGTGGCATGGCGAAACAATTTTAGCCACGAGATCGGAGATGCTCAGAAGGTTTCTATGAGCACCTTCCTTAGTGGCGCTCCATGGGCTGGAAAGTTCTTCCACCCGGCAGGAGCCAGCTTGAGCACAGGAGGCCGTCCGGGTATTCGTGACAAAGAGCAACTGACCGTTCAGAGTGCGATTGATCAGTACTGCGATACCTTCCTGCAATGGCTTAATCAGATTGCAAGCAACCTTGGGAGTGGTTTTCGTCAGGAGCTCTTTTCTGCCGACTTGCTATCGCCTAGTGATCGGTTTGAATACAGTCTGAGCAGGATTGTCCAGGGCAAGGCAAGGCCGCGTAGGCCTGAATCTGCAGACACAGTCGAATCCATCAAGGTTCAAATGGATTGTCTCCCTTCCCAATCTCTTCCACACCGTGGCATGGCAGGACTGGCAGACTGTCTTTGGGCTCTTGTTGTCTGATTTCTCGCTTATATCTTTTCTCACTGACTGTATCCATCAACCCAAGACATGACTTCTTCTCAACCGCAGGATATTGTTCAGATCCCCTGGTTCCCTAAAACGAACCCACCGCTCGCCGGAGGTGCTCAAGCGGGGGAATGGCAGCCTCGCGATCAGCAGAGTCTTGGCACAATCGCCAAGAGCCTCGTCTATGAGGTCTCGACCACCCGGGTTAATTCACTGCCATCTCCCTGGTCGCGTGCTTTGCAGTTTGAGCAGGCCGTTCTCAATACACTCTATCCCACCCGTGATTCCCTGCTTGAGGAGCTATTTGGTGGCCTGGCTTGTATTGGTCTCTGGGAGATGTTTGGCCTGCGCCTTGAAGCGCAACGTGTGGCATTGCTTGAACACGCTGAACTTCAGGACGATGCTGTCGGACCATTTTCTCGCAGCTTAGCCAGCGCTCTTCCCGATGGAGGTATGGCACTTTCGCGTCACCCAGAAGGGCGTAATCCATGGGAAATTGTGTATGTCTTTACCCTGCAGGGTATAGTGGTTGGTTTTAGCTCTCCAAGCACTCTATTCTGTCCTGCTGTCCACTTACCCCAGCCCATTCAGGGAATGAGTTGGACGGGTAATGGTCGCTTTGCCAATCCTGTCGACTTCCTTGGCGTCTCTCAGCGTCAGGCTCTCGCCGATTGGTTCAGTCATGTGAAGAATGAGATGCTGAGAGCCAAGGATCTTCACAGTCAGACTACTGCGGGGCAGATGGCAGCGGTCCTTGATGGCTTCATTGGCAAACTGACTGGTGGCCGCGTAGGCACACCGACGCTGTCAGACTCTGCACGCGTTGCCGACTTACCCTCCAATCCCGTTGCCTTGTCCCTGCTCTCAAGGCCGGCCAAGGGTGGCCTCAGCGCCAGTCAATCCACCCTTGAACTCGGTGATCGGCTCAAGTCCCCACTTCCTCATACCCCTGTCAATCAGCCGGTTGTGTTGGTGGATTCTGATATGCCTAACAAGCTTGGTGTAAGCGCAGCCGACATCTGTCTTTATAAGTCAGCCACGCTTGAGTCGATTGGATTTGATCCACAGCGGCTGGAGCGCCAGTACGGCAATGAGATTACCGTTCTTACTCCAAATCAGATATTCCTGGATGAGTTATATCTTGTATCAGGAGAGCAGGCTCTGATGAACTCATGGCTGCCAGCTCGCCTGGAGGGTGTCCCTCGGGTGAATGGTGAAGCCGTCACACCCCTGCTGCCTTTGCGTCCTGAGATTCGCCGACTGTTTAGTAGCAGAGAGCTTCAAGACCGCTGTGAGCTTCGGGTGATTCAGTCAAGCATTAGTAGTGAGCTGGAGGTTCGGCTGACTCTGCCTCTGCACGGGCAGCGAGACGGATACCTAGTCTCTCGCTCCTATCCCCTCAAGGAGCAGAACTTGGTCGCTGAGGACCTACCCGTAATTACCCTCTGGCCCTATGTGAGTGACGCGCATTGGAGTCTTTACTACCTTTTCTGTGAAGACAGCCCTACCGCCTTGACGGTGGATGGTTTTTCTGACTATGACCGCAAACTTGGCCGAGATGGTCAGCAGGTGGTGAAATATTTCACCACCACTCATTTCCCTGACCTTGTCCGTCTTAGCGAAAGGGGCCAGGATCGTGGACTATTGCCGGTCATTCCGCCTACTCAGGCTCCAGATCAGGGTAATCAGTGGCATGTTGGAATTGATTTCGGCACCTCCTTTACGAACTTCTTCATTGATGAGGGGGGAGGCCCCGAGCGTCGACACCTCGATACTCGTGTGATTTCATTGACTCTGTCGCAGAAGCAAGACCGACAGAGGCTACTGAATCAGTATTTCGTTCCTGAGGAGATGCTCCCTAATGCCGTCAACGGCGGTAATCCACCCACTGCCACGGCCATAAGTCTTAGAGGATGGCAGGAACTTCTCGGTCAAGTACCTGAGTTATTTCACGAGGCCAGGCTACGGGTCCCAACACCTGGTGAGTTCGGTGGCGCTGAGCTTCGTACTGGGTTTAAGTGGGAACAGATGCAGTATCAGAAGCCTTTTCTCAAGGAACTAGCGCTCTTGATTAGTGCCACTGCTGCTGCCAGTGGGGCAAAGGAACTGCAATGGTCCGTCTCTTACCCTAGTGCCTTCTCTCCAAATGAAGTGGCACGGTATCGCCGTGTCTGGGATACGCTTTGCTTAGATCTGAATCAGCTCACTGGTCTTCGCCATTCGCTGAACACCAGAGGGAGTGACGGCGGTTTGCAGACTGAAGCCGTGGCGTTTGCCAGTTATTTTGGCAACTTCCAGAACCGGCAGATGGTCCACACGTCTTGTCTGGATGTGGGCGGAGGCACCACGGATATTTCTATCTGGCAAGACAATACGCTTATACACCAAGTCTCGGTCCCCTTCGCTGGTCGCGATATCAGCTCCCATTTGCTTCGTCGTAAGCCTTCATTCCTGAAGTCACTTTTTCCCCCTAGCCTCACAGCTGATATCAGCGATGACGAAGCGAGGGCCCGACAGGATAAGAACTTCACCAGTCGGCTGGACAACATTATGCGTTATGGATCCGATGAGTTGCTTGCCGGCCGACTCGACATGCTTGTCAACCAAGATTCAGAATTGCAACTCCCCTTGCAGCAGTTTCTCAGTCTCCTCTCGGTAAGTTTTGGTGGTATCTACCATTATCTTGGCCAGGTTCACCAGGTCTTGAGGCGTGAAGGAAAGCTCACTCGCACTACTCCTACTCCAGTTTACCTGGGTGGCAATGGAGGTCGTCTAATTAACTGGATCGATTCCAGTTCTCATTTCCAGAAGGGGGGCGATCCGGATCGACTCATGGAGATGCTGCAGATCAAGGCTTCGTCCTGCGATTCTGGCAATGCCTCAACCACACTCTCTGATGCATATAAGGACGAGACGGCTTGCGGACTTATCAGTTCTGGTGTCAATCTCATCGGAGACTTTGATCCACGTGATGACGCAATGGTCTCCGGGGCCTCACTTAGAGTCAATGATCTTACCTTCGCGGCTGGAGATCGGGTCTTGCTTCCCCATGACATGGAATGTATAGACCGATATGACCTGAGCGATCTTGATTCACTCCATGCATTTGTAGATCACTATGACGCCAGTGTCGGCGAGCTACGTTTACGCAGTTTGTTGCCGATTCGTCAGCTGTGCGACCTTGACAGTCTGTGGTCTGAGGTGGAGACAGAGGTTAGATCTCTTTGTTTAGCCAAGGTTGGTAAGGAAGCTTGTGATCTAGAACCTGAACCAGGTTTCATCCTCGGACTCCGTGCGCTCACAAACACTCTCGGTCGCCTTTGGGCCGAACGATTCTAAGGAGGTTGCACAATGAACCACTTCTCTTCCTCTATCATTAAGAACCTTCTTCTCAGCTCCTCGTTTATCGTGGCAGCTAGCCTATCAGGTTGTGCCCTTATATCTCAGCAAGCTAATTCCTCTTCTGCTCATAGGGCGACTGATGAGCAACCAAGGCTGGCGAATGGCGCAGAACTCCTTCAGCCCGAATCACCTGCGCCGGATAATCAAGGAGCTCTTACTCTCTTTGGCTTGCCTTTTCTTAGGCTAGAATATTTATTCGCTGTTAGCCTTAGTATCGGAATCTTGGCATTCCTGTTTGCCTGGAAGGCTTGGAAGAATTCCAATGAGGTTGCCCATTGCATGGCTCAGCTGAGTGTGGCTCTTGATGCTACTGGCGACAGACTTGACGTGCTCACTGATAAGCCAGGAAGGTATGATGATGAGTATAGAAGACAGCTGAACGAATTGCTCATTCGCATAAGTCGGCTTGAAGCGCAGATTCAGGATCAGAGGCTATATAGCTCCGGTCAGACTACTGTTCATGGACAAGCATCATCTTCCCCATCCATAGCTTCCACTCCCCTCTCACGGGTTGACGACCTAACAGCTCTTATTGCCCAGGCGACTCCATCATTTGTCGTTGCAGCTCCACCTCCACCTCCAGCGCCGGACACTGTTCGACTGCCTGCTCCAACGGGTCCGAGCAAGTCGACTCTGATCGAAGCTCTCAACTCAGGTAATCGTCAACAACTTAAGGCAGCCGCCAAGGCCGAGCTCAACATTACCAGAGACTATGAGTCTGCTCATTTCTCTGGGCGCTCTATGCGGGCTGAACTTGAGGAGGTTAATGCTGGTGGTAGTTATTGGCTTATAGAGATTGATGGACAGCACTGGCTCTTTCCAACTGATAAGACCCTAAGGGGAATTGCGGAGATTGGTCAAGACAAGGGAATGTATATACTTGAGAAGCAGACAATAGCTCAAAGCCAGCTTCTTGAGCCAGCTCTTCTTGAGCGTACTGGTAGTACGTGGTCCCTGATTTCTTCTGGAACTGTAGCGGTTCCTTGAGCCTTGCCGCCTTCGCGGTTCTTTGCCCATGTTCATTTATTTACTGTCAGGCTCTATCTTGTGTTCCCCGGCTGTATCCCTTGGAACCGCCCGCTCTAGCTCTCTTGCTAATTATTGGTTTTCTCGCTACTCTTCTGTTGTGTTGCTTGAAGGCTCGTCCTTCTATTGGTCGTATTTGATAGTCTCCTTTCGATTTAGGAGTTGCTCTAATTGAGTATTCACTGTTCATCGTGCCTTATGTCGATTTTCACTAGAATGCTAGATTATTATGTGCTAGCTACTTGTTCATTCAGCTATGGCGACTGACGGACCTAATGGTGACCTGCATATGGCAGCCGATGAGGCGGACCGATTGCTGCGGCTGATTGAGACTACTCCTGATCATGCTGTCCGTCAGGCTGATCAATCTCATGCCCAATCGATTTCCCCAGCCATTACTGCTCCAAGCAATAGGCGTGGACTTCCCATCTTTGTTGTTGTTCTGGGCTCTTTGTTGACAGGCCTGTTCACTGCTGGTTTCCTGCTTAGCTTTTCCTCTCAGTGGGGGGGGCTCCACCGTCAGTCACCTGGTACTACCACCTCAGAGCCATCAACCCCCAAACCCTTGGATTCTCCCGAGACGGAGACCCAATCTGAGACAGAAGTTGCGACAAAAGGGCGTTCCGATACAAGTGATGAAGCTTCAAGTGCAATCGTATGGTCTGCTTGTAGGGATGATGTCGCCCGTGATGCCCTGCCCCCTCAGCCTGGAGAGACTTGGTGGCCCGTCGTTGGCCCCGTTGATGCTTTAGATGCAGCTCGTCGTCACTGCCGACCTGATGCCTATATTAATAAGAGCGGTAATGTTCAGGTAGCTAGTTTTCGTGATCAGCAGGTTGCCACATCATTCGCTGACCAACTCTCTGGGGATAGCAGTCACCCCTGGCGTTTTTGGGTGGGCGACCCAACCATGCGCTGACACACGAATCTCAATGCGACTTTTCCGGTGCATAGCCTAATCTAACCTGCCTCTGGGATGTTTGTCTATCCACTTGTCTCTGGTTTACTGCCGGTCCATCTTGTTAACTGCTGTTGGGGGAGTATGCTCTACCCGTTGTGATTCAGCTTGGCCATTGCTGGAATGTCCTGAATTCTTTGTGTCAAATAATTCATTGTGTTGCTTGTGGCTAGTGCCTGTTACTGGCAGACCAGACTTGCTTTTGTTGATGAGTTCCTCAGCGAGGAAGTGGATGATGTAATTTGCCGTTGCTGCGTCGGCTGCGTCTCGCTTTCCGGTTTTATCTAGGCCTGCGTGGTTCCATCAGGGCTGCAGCTTTTCCTCTAGTCTCCGTATCCTCTGCTCAATGCTTATCTGTAATGGATCTGCGTGCGTTCCGATCGAACCTTTGTCTTTAAGATACCAGCGCCGGCCCGATTCAACTGCTATCGCTCTGCCGGGCTCTAGAAGTTCAATCTCGCCTGGTAGGGAGGACTTACTCTTGACATCAAAGAAGCGACTCAAGCTTTCGATCTGACTCTGTCGCTCCAGCATCCCTGGTTTGGGTACCAGTAGCCACTCTGCATCCAGCGTCTCGATGATCCATGTGGTTCCCTGCGCGAAGACTTCCAGCTCGATCTCAGTGATTTCACCGCTGAGTGTTCGTCCGCTTACGCTGCATGGCCGTGAGAATGGCTGCAGCAAAATAGGTGTATTGCGATAGACTTCAAGAATGCCCTCTAGTGGCAGGTTCAGTGCTGGAATTATCCGGTCTTTCTTATCAGGTACAACAGGCAGCTCTGTTGGTCGTCTTATGACATCAGTTTCTACTAGCTCCCTATCTCGCCCATTCAGTAGCTCTGTTTCAAGCCGCTCTAGGCGATAGGCAATATCAGCCACGTCTTTTTCTACACTCACAAAACTGCGGGATACGTTCCCGCTACTCTCGATGAAACGATCGCTTAGTTGGCGAACACTCTTTAGCAGGAACTTCACTGATTCAGTGAGCTTGTCGGATTCCATCTAATTGCCCTCCTTTGAGTTTTCTGTACGGTTCACGGACTGCTCTGCATCCCTTAGAAGCTTTTCAAGCTCGGGATCCCATTCTCGCTTGCTGGAACGTGCTGGTTGTTTCGCAGGCTGGTCGGCTGGTTTGGTGACAGGATATCTCATTTGTTCGGTGACCCCCCGATTCGCCTCCTTTACCGCTTCGGGCAGCAAAAAGAGGTCGAGCAGTTGCCCGACTCCGCAGAAACCGAATGTAACGAGCATTGCTAGGCCGTAGCCTATTTGACCTAGGTAGAGGCGCTGTACTCCACAGATACCCACAACTGCGAGGCACCAAAGCGCACAGCCCAGAATAAGCTCCTTTTTTTCTTGGGGAGGGCTCAAGCTCGCTTTTGATTCTCCGTGGAGCCTAGCTAGGCTCAGTCACCTGTGCTAATGGTCTAGTCGCTAGGAGGCTTGGCAGCCCGATCCGCCGGTCGTTTCTCGCCGCACGTCTCGGCCGCAGCCATCTGTAGTTCCGTAGTTGGTTTCCCATTGGATCATGGGAGACTGATTCTGCTTAATGGGCACTCCTGTGGGTGAGTGTGCCCATGGCCTGCGTCCCCGTCACGCAGCTGCAGTCATTGGAAATCCCTTGGGCTTGACGTGTTGTCTCACCCGTCTGTGGATCAGGCTCTTGCTCCTTGCTGCCGTAGCCCGTCGCTCCCCCCTTTCTATCTTCGTCGCCTCGTGGCCATGACAAAGCCCCGGGCGCAGGCCCGAGGTTGGTGGGATCACATCTCCCGGTACTCTCCACCCCCGCCGATGCTGGAGGGAGCGACGCGGTGTTGCGGCAGGTCAGTCCCTGACGATGCGCACCTCCCAGAAGGCGGCCCCCAGGCAAAAGCTGGCGTCACCGCTCTGCTGTTCGTAGGCCTGGCGGGCCTTGAGCTGGCAGTCGAGTTCGGCGCCGGCGAGGCTGTATCTCCATTGCTTGCGGCCAGGCCGGCGGAACAGAACGGCCGCTGGGCTGATCTGGTAGCCGTTGCCGTCCTTGCCGGCGACGGGCAGGAGCTGGGCCAGGTCACCGCCCAAGTGCGCCAGGCGCAGCTGCTCGTGCAGGTCCTTCTGTTCGGCACCGAGCAACTCCTGCTGCTGTTTCACCTCGAGCAGACGCTCGAGACAGGCGCTGATCGCTTCGCTCGAAAAGCGAGGGTCGACGTTGGCGGCGGAAGGCGGCAGCACGCCAAGGCCAGCGAGAAGGAGCAGCGCCTCGGGAGAGCCGGGCACAGGCTCAAGCCCGGTGCCAACAGCGTTGGCCGGCTTGCCGATGGTGCTGGTGGCGGGAGCGGTGGTGATGGTCATCAAGGTCGAGGTCTTGGGTGTGAGGTGGGTGGAGAGAGGAGATGTGTGGCGGGAGATCGGCCGCTGGGCCTGCGGAATCAGATCTCTGCGGCGCCGATGCACTGGATCTGGTTCAGCGCTTCGATCAGCTCGCCCCTGCGCAGCAGCTCGATCGGTGCGGGCAGCGAGGAGCGATCGATCGGGTAGCTGCGCAGCAGCGCCCGCAGTTCCACCACCGAGAGCTCGTCCCACAGGCGTGAGTCGCCGCAGCAGCGGCTGGAGCCTTGTTCCGAGGTGATGGCGGCGGAGCTCATCTGCTCGCGCCAGTGCTCAGCACTGGCAGTCGCGACTGTCTGGGTTGTGGTGGCGCTAGAGAGTTGCTGGCTGAGGCGGGCGACGAGATCCACCAGGCCGGTCATTGCCTCGATCAGCGAGGCCTGGAGCTGGAGTTGCGCGG
>Ga0164292_10002249_pt1 | contig 15739 bp, 14 predicted proteins | sample GEODES117metaG_FD_111486 | JGI IMG/M metagenome (GOLD analysis project Ga0164292, IMG submission 111486) | Eutrophic lake water microbial communities from Lake Mendota, Wisconsin, USA - GEODES117 metaG | ecosystem: Environmental > Aquatic > Freshwater > Lake | place: USA: Lake Mendota...
CCATCGATATAAAACACATTATGATCTGTGCTTTTAGTTATCAGATCACGAAGTATTTTGCCATGATCCACAATTCGAAAGAAAACAAGTTTGTTACCTTTTAAGGAGAGTCCGAGGTTGCGGATGAACTTATTCCGAGCATCGCAATTGATGAGGAAATCGATCTCTTCTTGGTATGTCTTTCCCTTGACTGCATGGCTAGTTGATTCATTATACTTAAGGACGATGCACTTGATTTTGAGTTTGGATACGTATCCTTGATCCATGAGCTCTTTTGTGCTGACGGCTTTGTATTTTGGACCGAAGAGACCTTCGATTGTTGTCTCGTTAAGGGCTGTGCCATCAAGGGTTCCAGTAGTCCCAAAGCGAAATTTACAATCAGTAAGGCTACTAAGAATTTGTATAAGCGAGGTAGCTTTTGCTCCATGTGCTTCATCTCCGAATACGACTCCAAATTGTTGATACCATGGTTTTGGCATCTTATTCTTACCATTATTGAGTGACTGCCACGTGGTAATGACCATATCACATTCGATATTATTCGACTTACTCAAACCTTGAGTCGAGAGGTGTATGTTACCAGTATATCCGTAATCTCGAAAGTCACTCTCCATCTGATTCACCAGTCCGATGGTAGGAACGATGATCAAAGCCTTATGCTTCTGATACCATCTCATCAGAATGTAGATCATCAAAGATTTACCAGAAGAAGTCGGCGAGACTAACGTTCTTCGATTTGATCTGATGCACTTCAAGATCGAATCAAATTGATAGTCTCTGGTGGCATATTTTTCAGGAATTCCAAGAGTATTTATGAACTCTCTTAGTTCGTGCTCAGATACGCCATCATAATATAATTCTTCGTCAAACGAGAACGTATAGTTTCGGGCATCGCAAAATTTCTTGATATGTCTTGCTAAACCAGAGTATACATATCCAGTCAGATTGTTAATCAGACGAATCTTACCGTCCCACATTCTCGCTCGATACTTTGGATGGAACTTATAATTCTCTGCATAGAACGTGAACTCGTCTGCCAATTCCATGATAGTCGATGGTTCTGCCTCCACTTTAACGTGGACATTATTGATAAATTTAAGATGCACTGAGCTCATTAAATACCTACTTTAAATCGCTCCCACTCGATCGCAGCCTTGATATTAAAACCACGGGCAGTGAGAGACTTGATGATGGATTCAAGGAGATCGATCTTCTCATGCTGAATACCCAGTTTGAGCGATAGATTCACCATATCCTTGTCTGCTTCTATATAGTTATTCACTTCAGATTTCAGTATTTTGCCCTGCGGTGGCAAGCGCCAACCTTTTTCGTGTGACTCTTCTGTCGGTCCGAGAGTATAGAACTCCAACTTCTCGAGCTTCAATTGCTTGAGTTCTGCCTCTTGTTTACGAAGCAGCAGACGCTCATGCGTAAAGATCTTGAAATACTTGTGATGGAGCTTTGGAATATTGAGCGCTTCGTCGCCGAGCTCAGAGCGATTAATCTGGGAATCCTTTTCCCATTCTGCATAAATGTCATCAATTTTCATAACAAATCCTATAATTTAGTAATATCATACCTTAGATATTTAAACTCTACACTACATTCTATATAATTGACACTGGTATCTGTACTATTAAACTCAATATCTCCGAGACTGGTTGGAAATGCGTCATAGAAAGTTATCATAATATTCGAGTTCATACTGCTATTCATGATCTGTAAGTTCAGATCTGAGTAGAGTGTTCCTGTAGATCCAGCCTGAGAATTCTGTACAGCTTTATAAGCATCAAAACTAACAGGAGATGCCAGAGCCACCATCCAGTTATAGATCTCAAGATAATCTGTCATATCTTCGTTCAGACGAAACGTAATATCGAGAGGACTATAAGTAAGTTTACCAGTGACTGGAATCGGAACGAACGGAGTCGGACTCTCGCCGTTACTCATTTGCACACCAGGAAAACGAATGTTCTGTACATTGTAGCTGAGCGCAGGTGCACGTGCCAAAGTAAACTTGTAGCCTAAAGGTGACAGAAAGTTTTTGTTAATATCGTTTACGGCAGTCATATCTTTCCTTTGGCTATAATACCCATTATACACACTATTTATATATTGTACATGCCAAAAAGAAGGGGAGCCTTTCGACTCCCCTTCCAGTTTTTAGGTTGGTTGTTCCAACTCTTATATTACATAAGGTTGTTAACAAGAACGCGACGGTAGTACTTGTTCGAATCTTGCTCAAGAACAGCTGTTGTCGAAGCAGCAGTTGTACCCTTAGCGAATGGATTCGGTGCCATACCGTAACGTGTCTTGAAGCCGATCTTCGGTTGGAATGAACCTGGATCAACTGCACGAACCATTTGTAGTGGAACGTATGGGCAATAGAACAGACCAGCGTCGAACGGATTCGAACCCTTGTAGCCTACTACCAAGAAGTTTGTGCCAGCATATGGATCGATATAGACCTTAATGCGACCGTTAATAACACCAGCAAATGTGTTGCCTGTGTCGTCGATGTTCAGTGACGATGTGTTCATCGCAGGAGCGTAATCAAGAACGCCAGCCATTTGAAGTGCCGAAGCAACGTCAGACGAGCAGATGATTACGTTACCCTTACCGCGACGTGTTTCTTTTGCAATCTTGTTGCATTCACGTTCGATTTGGAACAGAAGGCCCTTGAACTTTTCAACTGACCAACGACCGTTTGAATCGGTATCAAGGTCGAAGATACCAGCAGTTGTGGTTCCTTCAGATGCACCCTTTTCAGCAGTGATGATGATCGAACGAACAACTTCACGGTTGATTTCCGCAAGGATTTCACCTGAAAGGATGTTCGAAAGTTCAGCTTCTGCGTCAAGACCGTGAATTGCCTTCAGATCTTGTGCAAGTTCTAGAGTGTATTCTGCCTTCAGCGCGCGTGTCTTAGCAGATACAGTTACCTTCTCGATTGAGAAGCCCATTTCCGGGAAGATGTATGAGCTGTTAGCGCCAAGAAGTTCAGCAGAACCAACAAGAAGACCCATCGTGTAGTTGTAGTATGTGTTACCAGCGTTGTTTGACGAGTCAGGAGCTGTACCAACTGTGTTAGCACCAACTGCAGTTGCTGAAGCAGCACCTGTGTTAGCAGCGTTAAGACCAGCACCGAGACGCGAAGCGTGACCAGTGTTAGCTTCGTTGTAGAAAGCTTCTGCAACAGTTGCGTCTGTCGAGTTGGCATACTGCGAACGCATTGCGAAGATAAGACCTGTTGGGCCGTTCATTGGCTGAACGCCACAAACGTCATAAGCAATCAGGTTTGGCATCGAACGACGTACGAGTGAAATCAGTACTGGATCGAAGTTTGCAACCTGGCCGCTGCCTACGGAGTTGACGTGACCGTCGCCTTCGCCAAGCATTTGTTGTGAACTACCTTGGCCTGAAGCTTCGCGAAGTGCACGCTCTGTGTTTTCAAGCACTGTCGCTGTGACAAGGCGCTTGTGTGAATCTGTAATTTCTGGAAGATCCGAGTGCTCGAGCACTGGCTTCCACTTGGTATTTAGTTCCTCAGCTAACATTTTATTCTCCCTTTATCCTTAGGATTTGTTTATTATTTATCAAATTAAAACTTTTTGGTTCTCGAAATCGCGCTGACATAGTTTGCCATTTCACCAACTGCTTTAGGCTTAGTTTCTTCGTTAAGACCTTCTGTTGCTTCTTCCGAAATAACGCCAGTATTAACTTCCTTCTTTTCAGAGAAGTACTTGCCCTTTAGAATGTCGAGCTTCTTTGCATAAGACTCGCTATCTGTGAACTCGATACCTTCTGCAAGTGTGCGAAGCTTTTCTACCTGTGTAGCAGCAAGACCTTCAGACACTTCGTCGAACGTTGCTTCCATTGTAGCTTCGTCGATGACTGACTGTAGTTCTAATTGCGTGTTTATAGACTCGTCGAGCTTTGCTTCTAGCTCTTCGAGTTGTGCCTTCAATTCACCGACTACATCAAGCTTCTCTTCAGGCACTGTGATGTATGATTCAGCAAACAGATTGTAGAGGCCTTCCATGAAATTCTCTGCAATATCGGCGCGGACTGTGGATTCGATAGCAAGCTTGTTATCTTCCATCCACGATTCTACTACATAGTCGAGGTACTGATCGACTTTTGTAGTGATCTCTTCTTTTACTTCTTCTACTGCTTCGTCGAGCTTCGTAGCGAATTCTTCTTCGAGACGAGCTTCTTCGATCGAAACGCGAGCTGATACAGCTGATTCGAAGATTGTTGAAAACTTTTCTTTTGCTTCTTCAGTAAGATCTTCGCCATCAAATACTTCGTTGATGTCTTCCTTCACTGCGTTCAGCGTAGGCATTGGCATCTTACCAATAGCAGGAGCTCCACCAGGAGCAGTCGCCGAAGGAACGCCATCAGCACTATATTGCTTGATTGAATCGTTAAAGAAGTGCGAAAGATCTTCGCCCTTCAATTGTGCAAGAAGCGAGCTAAAAGTAGCTAGCATCTCTGCGCGTGTTGGATTCGGCTTCAATGTTTCCGAACCAGCAGATTCATCGATACCGTCTTGAACGATTTCACTCGTATCTTTATTTGACATTTTTGACTCCTTGTAGATTTTATTTATTTATTCTAAGTTAGATTTTAGAAATTTTATTGAGGAAGTTCTCAAAAATTTCAAACTTTTTAGCATCGAGCTGCTTCGAAAAAGATGCGCTTTCAATATTTTGCACAGTTTGCTCTAACATCTTCTGTGCATTTTTCTTTGCAACTAACAGATCATCTTGCCAAACCCATTCTACGCCTTCCATAATACCATTTACAAATGCATCTGGAGCAGAAGGATCTGCTACGATATCTGCAGCTGTGGCCAAATAGAAATCGTCTTGAACTTCGTTGATACCTTCTCTATTTAGCTTCAACGAACCCATACCTCTGGAAGATACACCAAGCTTTACGCCTTCTCCAATGAGACCTTTGGCGATGTTACCCATTGGAGTATCCATCAACTTAGCACGACCTACAAAGTTGGCGCCCTCTTTCTTCAAAGAAGTGATCATGTGAGATACACGATCGAGGTTAATGGACGGACCGTCAGGATGACCTAACTCGCCAAGAGCTCTGCCTTTCTGAATGTAAGTTTCGTCGTAACGATTCACTTCTTTTTCAAGGGTTTCTACAGGATACATACGACCGTTACGGTTCTTAATGCCTCCTTGTAAGAAGATACCTTCGATGTATACGTTCTTCTTCCCGTCTTCACGAGCTTCTGTGATACATTTCAGATCTTCGACGACTTCTGTGATTAGCTTCATGTTCTTACCTTATCCGAGATATTCTGTTGGAAGAGTGCCAGCTTTTTGTACTTCAAGTAAGACGTAGCCATTCGCGGTACCTACGAACTCAACCGTAAGGTTTGCTGTTTGACCGACAGTGAGAGCCATACCTGAACCAGCATAGTCGACATATCCAGTTGAATCATAGATTGCAACCGGTGTTGTGCCGCGCTTGATCACCGCATAACCTGTCGGATCAACTCCAAAGAAAGCTTGAGTAATGTATACTCCGCTAAGCACTTCGTTACCGATAGCAAGACATGTAGAAGTAGCATCTACGTTTGTCGTGATGCTATTACCAGATACTTTAATCGTGGTATTAGCAGCAGAAACGTGAATAACGGCCGACGTATTTTTCTTATTCGATGTAATAGTAACAGCCATTATTCACCTCTGTGTTGAATAGAGAAGTCCAACATTTGCTCGATGCCTTCTGCTGTATCGCATGCTAGCATGAACTCACGTTGGTTATCTTCGTTAAGTTTCTCAAAGACCGATACCATCGTTCTCTTATGTGTTTCTGAAATGTCAGCAAGCTTAGTAAGAAGACGCTCTTCTTTGTTCAAAGGCTTGCCACCGCGCTCTGCTGAGAGCTTAGCAGCGATCGCCATCACTTGGCGCTTCTTCTGTGACTTACCTTGGAACTGAGGAGCATCAGACTTTTGGAAATCCTTGATTACGGTTCCCATTGAAGCTTTGTCCATGTTCAGCTTTTCTTCAATCTCTATTTCTTCAGCAACCTTTGGATGTGATAAACCATAAAGACGCTTTTTCGCTGTTTGATGGGCTGCTTTATCTCCGCTTATCCAGACATTCTTGCTGAAAGACTTTTGAGCTTTGGCTTTGTAGTTAGCAGCTTTTTCTGGTGTATCAAGGATCTCGTCGATCTGATCGGCTTCTTCGTTAGCAATTTTACGAACAGTATTCTTGCGGTTATAATACTTACGAGCATCATTAGCAGTTTCGCCGGACTTCTTAAAAAGACCTGGAAGTTGCTTACCGGCTTTTTGTGCGTATGCATCTTTCTTTTCGGCCGAGATCTCGTCGATCTGCTCAGCTTCTTCTTTTCTTAAAGCATCACCGCGCTTTAAAATCTTTTTACCAGCATCCCACGAACCCATTGAACGTTTACGGAGGCGACGATCGTCATCAACATCAGCTGCGTCGTATGCATCATCTTTCGCTTTTGCTCTGTAATTTCTCAGAGTATCTGTTGAAAGCTCTTCGAGTTCTTCAGCTTCTTCGGCAACCTTTTTCTTCTTACGCAGCAGGTGGAAGTCATGGGCATCGACCTTGCCATTCTTGTTGGCATCGATCTTGTGCTGATTGCCCTTCAGCGCTTCATATACTTCTTCGTCTTCGCCAGGATTGTAGCCCTTACGGTGCTTTGGACGATCAGCCATCTTGACCTTCGAACCCTTAAAGAGTTCATCGTCATTGCCGTTGCGGTCGTCAGTCTTTGCAACTACGTGCTTGTCAATGAACTTCTGCTCGTCAGGATTCTTGACGACCATCGGCCCAAGCTGTCTTTCATTTAAGAAATCTTTAAGCGTCTTCGCCATCGTCGTCTTCTTCCTCTGTGTCTAAATCTTCTAGGTCGAGATCTTCTATATCAAATTCTTCGTCTTCGAACTCATCTTCGAACTCTTCGTCGTCGATGTCAAAATCCAAATCATCTTCGAATTCTTCTTCATCGGTATCTTCAGGTTCGTCAGAAGCAAACATTTGTTGAGCATATGTGGTATGCTCGTCTTCTAATCTCGCTGCGATCTTTTGACCCATGAGATCATCAAAGGCCGTAGCAAATCGAGTTGGCTGCTGTTCGACAGCGGCTCCAATTAGTTCGTCAATATCCATATAAAATCTCCAAAATTCTTTTACTATTTATAATGTATTTATTTTCCTACCAAATCTGGTACATTTGGAATAGGAGTAGCTTTCGCTTTCGGTTTACCAGGAGCCGGAGGAGTCGCATCGTCCTCAGCCGGCGGTGTGCCTACATCTCCAGGAGGAAGTGGCTGTCCATCTGGACCCATTTCTGGTGGAGCATATTGAGGATTATCAATTTCATCGGCGATCTGCTTGTCGATCTGTTCCATGTCTTCTTCTGTCTGATAAAGAACGTTACGACGAATCCATTCGTGTGAGTAGTATTTGCCTGCATAGTCATCGACATCGCGAAGCATCGAGATACGATCGCGAAGGATCTCTGTGTTCTTCAGCTCAGAGAAATGGTTATCTTCTGTGAACTCATATTTAAAGTTGTATTTAAACTCTGACCAATCTTCAGAGGTAATAATACCCTTCAGAATCAGTTGCTTCTCAAGAATCTTATTGAAAACATCAGAGAATCTTGCACGAAGGCGAGTAATGAATTTAGAAAACTTAACTTCGTCGCGAGTGACTTCTGTGGCTCTTCCGAAGTTGAAAGCTTGTTCAGGATCAAGACGAGAAATAGGAACGTTCAGAGCTTTATAAAGCTTACGTTGGAAGTAAACGATATCGTCGATCTGACCGAGGTTCTGTCCACCTGGAAGAGTGGTGATTTCTGTACCCTTTCCGCCTTCACGACGTGGTAGCCAGAAATCTTCGAGCATTGTCATGTGCTTACGATCGTCGCGGATTTCTCCGGTTCCTGCATCGTACACTACCTTATTCTTGAAGCGAGTCATCACATCACGAAGATATTGCTCAGCTTTCATTTTTGGTAGGTTACCAACGTCGATATAGAAGATACGGCGTTCAGGTGCACGAGAGATACGATAGATGACCAATGAGTCTTCCATCGCCTTTAACTGGTTGAGTGGCTTGATAGCCTTTTGTAGGTAACCAAGAACCATGTCACCTTTAACGTTGACAAGGCCAGAAGATACGTTGATAATAGCGTCTGTGGCTATCTTAATACCTTGCGTAGTAGGATCTTGATAGTTTGGTTGTGTCGGTACTTTACCGAAACCATTCTCATTATAGATGTAGAACTCTTCGCCCTTTGCAGGAATAATAACGTTCGAGTCCTTGGCAGCCTTTCTTTTCTTGTAAGTTTTGACTTTACGAAGCTTGCGAGGATCTACGTAGCGTAGTTCTTGAATGCCTTCTCTTGGATTTTTCTCGTCGATCATCAAGTGATAGAATATTCTACCGTCGACATACCACTTGCGGAAAATTTCATAGGCGTGCTGATTAAACTCGAGCAGCTCGAGCACAGTATCAAACTCATCGAGGATAAGTTTCTTGACTTTGTCTGGTTGCTTTAAGTCGTCAAGATTTAAAGATACGACTTCTTTTTTGGGATCAATTACAACAGCTTCGTTGATAATATCATCGACAGCAAGTTCGATGTCTGGATGCTGAGCCATCTCTCTATACTTCGAGACGAGCTCTGACTCGGTGCGAATGGCACCTTCCATATCAACATACTGGCCATAGGCTCCACCTTCGGCAAGAACAAGAGCTCCATCATCGTCCTGTTTTGGGGCAAATGATGGAAGCTCTTTTTCTTCTTGCTTTCTTTTAATTTCAAAACCAAATAACTCGGCCATGGGTTCTCCAATTTAAATAACGAAAAAAGTAAAGGGAATGATTACCCTTTACTTATTAATCACCGCCGGCGTCGCCTGTCTGTCCGACCTTACCAACTGACCAGTAGTCATATTGGAATGTCACCTGGAACAGTTCGATCTGATCAGTCGTCGACCAATCGAGCTCGATCGGGCTGATATTACTTGGGAAGATTCCGTTAAAATCATAAGTACGGATCTTCGTACCATCTTTACCAAACTGAGTGACTGTGGCCTGAGACTTATATCCAGGGCCAATTTCTCTGACGTTGCGCTGTAGACGATTGATCTGATTCGACCATTCTTCCATGGCATTCCGAATCAAGAAGTCTTCATCGTTCATGATCGTGACTGTCCATTCGGCGAATGTTCTATCACCAGCTAACTTCATTTGACGACCAAAGTAAAACACTGGAATGACTCCAAGATCAGAGCCAGGCAGCTGAGCTGCCTGACACATGAATCTTGTTTTTCGATCTCCATCACTGTTCGCGGGATTTGAAATATCCACTTGGAACAGATTTTGTCTTGCACCGCCAAATTGTAGCTGGCTTCTCATTTCATTGATATTAAAAGCCATTTACTTTCCTCCTACGTTTATTTTTATTTATTAGAACTGGCCAGCGATTTCATTGAACTCGACACCAGATCTGACGGCGACGAAGTTTAGCTGAATGAAGTTGATCGACTTAGCAGGCTTAATGTAGATGTCTCCAACAAAGCGATTGCTGTCGATAACTTCAGCAGTATTATTCGTCTCGTCACAAACCACGCGGAAGTCAAAGATTCCACGACGACCTTGAACGTCGCGAAGATATGGTTCAACTAGATTTACAAACTGTGATCTTGTGAAATCGTCGTTGAATTCAAATAGCGTAGAGTTTGAAGCTGTTGCAATCGCCTTTTCAAGAACAATAAACAAGCGACGTACGTTAATACGGTCGAATGCACTTGCACGACCGAGGAGAGTCTTATCTCCGTAGAGTACTGTGCCTTGACCCGGGAATGTCACGATTGGATTGACATCATTCTTATACAGAAGATCTCTTTCAGTTTTTCCAGGGCTGAATGCCAACTTCACGAGGTTTTTAATTTGACCGCGAGTAAATCCAGCAGGAGAGAACCAAGGATCTTTCAGGCTATCACTGCGAGCAGTAATACCAGCAATATCTCCGTTCAAAGGAATGTAGCGATATACGTCAGCATACTTGTCGTACTGATACTTGTAACCAGAATCGAGGAATGCATATGAAGTATTACGCAGAAGATTTCTGAAATCTACGATGTTCTGAGCTTGTGCGTTTTCTGTTGCGATACCTACAACATCAGAGTATGCAGGAGAAACGAACACTACGCAATCCTTACGAACTTCTGCAATGTTGTCGATCAGATAGTTAGCTAGCTGAACATCGTTTGTTCCGATTGCTTTCCCTTGAAGAATAAGAGAAACATCGACTGTACTTGCATCTGCGAAGAGATCGTATGCAGCACCAACGGCTGCCATTGAAACAGTACTTTCTGTCGCGCCGTCTGTTCCGCGAACGAACGACTTCGTATAAGTCGTCGTATTGGTCGAGTTAGCAACGGTTGAGAGAGTATTCGAAGCAGCACCTGAGCGATCGTTTGTAGCCCAAATCCAGCGTGAGAAGTCGTTGATCGCTGTCTTATAATAGTTAGTTGTACCATCTTCTTTCTTGGCATCTGTGGCGCGCGAAAGGTTTTGGTAGATTTCAAGAACTTGACCAGGTGTTCCGCTGATTAGACCATCTTCGTCAACCACAACAACTGAAACTTCGTCTTTCGTAGAAAGTCCGGCGTTTGTCATCGCTTGAGATACACCTGGAGCAGAATCTACGGTGTTGAAGTATTCCCATTGACGTGTCAAAGAGTTTGCGCTGAAGTTAGTTGACTTGTTCCAAGTTGAATCAAAAACAATATTAAAGAAGATATTTGTACCATCGTCGGCTTGTGCGCCTTTTGAGGTGACCTTCATATTCTGCTTACCAATAGTAGTATTACCAACTTCTACGAAGTCACCAACTGTTAGCTTGTCTCTTACTGCAGTAACTGCAAGACGTGCTTGAGCGAGCGTAAGGCCAAGATCAGTCGCTGATTGTTTTGTAAAATATACGTCTGAGTTAGCTGCACCGTTCGAGATGGCAACGTTTGCTCCACCAGATGTTAACGAGAGAGTAAAGCCGGTTGTATTCGCTCCAGTAATGAAGTACGATGTACCTTCTGATAAACCTTGAATGCTATTCGCGGTCGAAGAAGAGCCCTTTGCATACCATACTGCATCGCCATTCGTAAACAGTGTATTTGCGGTTGCAAGAGAGATAAAGTTAGCTGATACGCCGTTCGATCCAACTGTTCGTGCTGTCGTAGCAGCTGCTACACGATCTGCGAAATCGTCGTTAGACCATACGAAGACAACGTTAGCAGTATTGCTGCCGACTGAAATCGATACATTCGCTGATGTAAGATCTGCAAGAGCATATGCGTTTGCAGTTGTTGAACCGTAAGAAGTATTGGTTTCGAATGTAATTGTTTCAGAAAACTGTCTATCGCTATCGCACATTGAAACTTTCAGAGAGTTACCGAGTGCACCAGGATAACGAGCTACAAACTCTGTTCCTGTAAATGTTGCATTCGCTGCACCTTTGTTTTCGAATTCTTCGGAGTTTCTAACAACTACGTTTGATGCAACGACTGCAGCTGTATCACCAGCATAAGCAGAAAGAGTCGTAGTATTTGCAAAGAATGAAAGAACCGCAGAAGCGCTTGTAGTAGCTGCTCTCGAAATAGTAGTAGTGGTATTGGAAACCGCCGTAACGAAGGTATCATCGGGAATGCCATCGCCTTGTACGAGATTACCAACTGTAAGGCCAAGAGCCGCGCCGTTCGATGTGGCAAGCGTAGTATTACTACTAAGAGTAACAGTCGCTGTATTAGAGAAACCTGTTGTATTGGCAGCACGCGAAACATATAGAGCATTGCCATAAGAAAGGAAGTTTGCTGCTGTATAGAAAGTTTCGTAGTTGTCCGAGGTCGGTTTACCGAAGCGATTTGCGAGTGTATTTTCTGAATCTACAAGAACGAACTTTCCGACTGGTCCCCAACGAAATACTCCGCCAAAACCTCCGACCGTAGTCGCAAGTGCTGGAACAGTAGTTGTAAGATCAATTTCGGAAACATTGATTCCTGGGCTGACTTGAAACGCCATTGTTATCTCCCTTTAAAGGTTAGTCATGTAAGTTGCATTTGCTTTATTTATAACTTCAAAAAATTAGGAGATCTGTTAACAAAAGCTTTCGGTAAGCGGATGTTTAGTCGTTCCCTAGCAGAATCTAAATTCTCAGATAGTAGTTCATCATAATTTTCGGCTAATAGAAACTTAGCCCTTTTGCCATTTCGATACGCTTCATACACCATTCGAATTCGAGTAAAAGCTTCAGAAGGATGTCTTATCAAAAGTGTGAATAAGATACTTAAACTAATTACTAACCATGCAAGCGAGCGTGTTTGTGCATAAGAAAACATGATCATGCACATTTCTCCTTCTGCAGTCGTAGGATAATTTGTTAAAATGTGCCATATATCATGAGTATCACGGTATCTTCTTGCCATCCAACTGTAAGGATGTTTAGCTTCAATCCATTGATCAGCAGCATTTTTTCTACTCATTGCTACAATAGCTAATCGATGGTGCTGAAAACAATCAGCAGCTGCTTTGCCAACAGATTTTTCAGGCCTATTCACAAGACCAGGCAAATATTCTGATATTTCTTCAGACTTATATGCCATCTCTCCGCCCGTTCGAGTTTCGAGCATCTTTTTATATGTGTACTTTAGAGAAGGACCGCTGCCATGGCGTACTACTTGTAAAATAAAAATTAAAGCTTTTCCAGGATTATTCAGTGCATACTTCATGGGTTTAATTAATTTTCTGAGATTAAGTCCGTATTCATCTTTCATATCAAAAGTTTCCTTCAAAGAATCCCATCTTCTTGGCAACCCAGAAATCGTCTTTTGGTCCACCGTCGAAGAGTGGTTCGTTTACTTCTTCGTCATGTGCATCATCGCCTGTACTCATCAGTCCAAATGGTAGCATCTGTTGCTCGAGCATCTTCTCATTCTGCTCATAGATTTGCATACGAATATCAACATTCGTAATTTCTTTGAGATAAGGCTGCGTAGTCAACCAAGCAAAAAGAACACAGCACATTGCCATATCATCGTTACCGTCTTCTGCTTCGTATGACTGATTGCCCTTTAGACTGTTCTTCAGTGAGAATCGAGTCAACTCATAGATAGTGTCATAATCATAGATTAAGAACTTATCAGATTCTACAAGAGTCTTGAGTGTGGCGCAGCCAACTCTCTTGACTTGCTTCGTAGTCTTGACACCATAGTGAGTCGTCGTAGCAAATCCACCTGACAGACTTTGTCCTGTTCTGCCGTTATTTGCAGTCACGAGCACACCGTCATACTCAAGATCATAGTGTAAGATGTCAGCCACCTGCTGACCAATATCGTTTGTTTCGACAAGAACAAGAGCATCGTTATATTTGATGGCCGCATTATAGATAATGTTCGGATAGATCATCGGCGATATTAAGTTGTTTCGATATGTTGCCACCTGTCGATAGGGCATCGTCGATACGTTGACGACAATGAAAGCAGAATAGTCGGCTCCGGCTCCTCGAGAAGTATCAACTACAATAGCATAGATTGTATCTGGTTCTGGCTCTTCATAGATCTTAAGCCCTCCATCTGCAGATGCAATCGGATGTTTATAGACCATATTACGAAGTTTGGTAGGATGGATCAGAGTGTTAGAAGATCCAAGGAACTCGCACTCATATTCTTGTCTGAACTGTTCTTCAGACGTATTACTGATCGTCTGTTCTCTCCATGCTTCGTCGCGGCCAGGAATCTGTGACCAGTGAACATCGACACGAGCATAAGCATTTCTACCCTCTTCAGACTCTGTCCAAATGCGGTAAAACATGTTCATACCGTTCGGCGTCGAAGTCACGAGAACCTTCGAACTTTGACCAGATGAAATGGTAGGATATACCGAAGCGAAGAACTCGTCTTGAATGTTGGTCGGAACGAAGGCAAACTCGTCGAGATATACCATGTTCTGAGACGTACCACGAATAGCAGAAGATGAGGTAGCCGAGGCAAGGATTTCAGATCCGTTCTCGAGCTTAATGTTACCCTTGTTCCATTCGGTAACACCCATCTGAAGCCACTTCGGTAGGTGTTCGAACATCAACTGAATACGACCAAGGATTTCTCGAGCCTGTCTGTCTTTATTGGCCAAAATAGCGATCGAGTATTCTTCGTTGAATACGATCTTCCAAAGCAAGTAAGCGGCAACAGTAGTCGTCTTACCAACCTGACGAGGCATCTTACAGATTACAAAGCGATTCTCTTCGAATGCGAGGATCATTTCCTTCTGGAATTCCCAGAGCGGGAACATGATCAGACCCTTATCGATGTTTACGATCTTACAATAAGTTAAGATAAAGTAGATCGGATCCTCAGAGCATTTGATATACTCTGCGACTTGTTCGGGAGTATACTCGACCTTTGTATCTGCTCTCTTAAGTCTCGGATTACCGAGATAGTTTTCACTCGCCATCTTTGTGCTGCTTCAGATATTTTTGTAACTCTGCAGTCGAACCTACGAAAAGATTGTTTGTGACTTGCTGAGGAGAGGCCGAAGGATCATCTTCCATGATCTTCTTCTTTTTCGCCTGAAGATCAAGTAAGTCCTTGCTGGCTCCAACCATCGTGCTCATCATGGTAGCCAAAACTTCATACGCTCTTGGATGCTGGCTCTGTTTGGCCACATCCATCAAATCAAAGAGTGCTTCTTGACCCTTATTGATGACTTCCATCATGTTCTCGCGAGCATACTCAAAATCTGCCGAGACTTGAGTGCTCATCTTCTTTTCGATCACAGCTGGTAAGTTATCGCCAGAGGCGATGTTTAAAAATTTATCAAGTTCATTGCTCATTAGATATTCTCAGTAATTGTATTAATAATGGCATAGTCATCTGTACTTATAATATCTTCATATGAAATACTTAAAGCAGTGTTGGTAGTAGGTTGTCCGTTCGCTGTGAGTCCAGGGCGTGAAGTCACTACTATCGTATTCGCTGTGCTATTAGTATTTCCTGTCGCAACATCTTCTGGAAATCTAAATACAGTTTCAGCATGTTTAATTAGTTTTGATTTCTTCGTTGGTCCATACAAGTAACCTTTCATCGTAAAGCTAAGCGTCCAGATCAGTGCTCTTCTTTGTTCAAAGCTACCTTCATATTCATCTTGAGAAGTGATACTATTTAGAATGATAGGAATGTCTCGAGGGCCATCGACTTCAGGAACAAGATTGACACTCACTGTAAAATCAGGAGTAAAGTACGGAACTATTTGCTCTACGATACGAGTGCCATCTTCGGCGTTCTTGACCAAGATATTCATCTCGAATTGCATGTCATATGGAACAGGTTGATACTGATATTTGACTTCGTCATCTGTGCCGGCAGTGGTAGATTGTTTCGTCAGCTTATTCAGAGTATTCAACTTACGAGTAGGATCATACTCCATGGTCGTCATTTCGAAAGAAATACGAGGAAGAATAATACCAACTTGATTATCGAGTCTTGGACTTTGCTCGAGTCTTGAAAGTACTTTGTCTTTTGGGCCGTATGTCAAAGGAACTTTCAGAGTCTGAAGCACTTCTCCGGCATTGCTCAAGCGATTAATATAGATATCGTTAAAGACAGTTCCGAATACGATGATGTATTTTCTTAAACTATCATGATTCCATGTTCTTCCAAACATTA
>Ga0164292_10002250_pt1 | contig 15732 bp, 13 predicted proteins | sample GEODES117metaG_FD_111486 | JGI IMG/M metagenome (GOLD analysis project Ga0164292, IMG submission 111486) | Eutrophic lake water microbial communities from Lake Mendota, Wisconsin, USA - GEODES117 metaG | ecosystem: Environmental > Aquatic > Freshwater > Lake | place: USA: Lake Mendota...
GAGGCCCCAGAGCCGCCACTGGAGCCGCCGGGGATGCGCGAAGGATCCCACGGATTTTTGACAGGCCCAAAATGTTTGCTTTGACTGGTCGGTCCGAACACCCATTCGTGTAAGTTGGACTTGCCAATGATGACGGCACCTGCATCAAGGAGGCGGTCGGTGATGAAGGCGTTGTGCTGCGCGACATTATCTTTCAGGATGACTGAGGCGGCAGTCGTTACGCATCCGGCTAGGTCGATATTATCTTTTAGATTAACCACCATGCCATGCAGAGGGCCTCGGGCTTTGGCAGGCAAGGCGTCGAGTTGCGCTGCACGCGCGAGTGCTTGATCAGCGAGAACGGTGATCATTGCGTTAATCGTTGGGTTGTATTTAGCGATATTTTCTAGCGCTTTAGTGGTTGCGGCGGTTGCACTGAGTGCTTGTGTTTGCATGGAGTTCACCTATGTATGTTTTTGCTTTGAATTAGTCGACACCGAGCATGTGTCGTGCTTGCGCGGGCGTTGCAACGTCACGGCCGATTAACTTCGCAAGCTTGACAATTTCACTGACTAGCTCTGCGTTTGTTGGGTAGCCCAACTCAGGATAGGCATAATCTCCAATGCCGATCGCGATATGTCCTCCCTGCGCGATCGCAGCTGCGGCAATCGTAAAAAGATTTCCACCCTTACAGCATATCGACCACTCAACAGCTGACCCGCGTGGCAGGTGGTCGGTGTAGGCTCTTAGGCCCTCAAGCGTATTGGGATGGGCACCGAGCTGTCCTGCTCCACCGTGTACAAGTAAAAAATAGCTCGGCTCGGGGACAAGGCCTAGCTCAATTAAAGCACCCGCACCCCGTAAAAATGAGATATTCCAACACGCGAGAGCAGGGCGAACGCCCATTTCACGAAAGCGCTCCAGAAACGCGATGAGCGTTTCATGGGAGTTAACGTAGACTTTATTGTTCGATACAAACCGCTTAGTGGAGGAGTCAAAGACATCGATGTTTGTGGAGCCTGGATCAAGACCGACAATTTCGGGCTTGAGAACTGCATCCTTAGCAAAGGACTCTATGTGAGCAATTCGCTCAAGCGTTCCACCTTTCGTGATTTGTCCGAGTGTCGGATTAATCATGAGATCTGAGTGTGCTCGAATTTCCCTAATAGGTGCAGCGTAATCTTCGAGCCCATGCGCAGGCAGGCCGTTGGCGGCTCTGGCATGAAAGTGGATCACCGAGGCGCCGGCGTCCTGTATGGCGCGCGCTTCCCGACCGATTTCTGCGGGTGTCCAGGGCACATTTGGATTCTCGTCGCGCATCGCGTATTCGTTCACGCGCACTTCAATGATGAGTTTTTTCATTTTTCGCTCATGCGTCCTAGGTGCGAGTCATCACAACAAAGACGGGCGCAGGACCATCCTCTTTGTTTGATAGACGCCGAACTTGCTGACCAAACGTTGCGACCGGCACAGACAACTCCTCCATGCGCTTTAAATAAACAGGCTTTAGTTCTGACAGTCCGTGCAGCGCTGCAAAAGAGTGGCCATTGTTTGGTTGTTCGCCAGAAGCGGTCTTAGCCGGGGGTTTCTTACTCATAGTGTTGGTCTCCGATTACGCCATGGGGTTGCCGCCTCATAGGCACCAGCGATTTGCAGAATCGTTGCTTCATCACCGCGATTACCAATGATCTGCCAATTTAGAGGCAAGCCTTTTGCGAAACCATTGCATTGCACTAGGGCGGGGTGTCCCGAGAGATTAAAAGGGGTCAGCATCGTCTCGACAGTGAAGGCCGTCATCTCGGGTTCAACACCTAGTCGTGGCGGTAAATGTAATGTGCCAAAGGTGACTAAGGCGTCGTAGCCGCGTAGCAGCGTATCGAGACTCGTCGCGATTGCTCGTCTTAAGCGCTGTGCTGCGAGATAGTCCACTGCCCTAACGAGCGAGCCGGCCAAGAGCTTATCTCGTAAGGCAAACCCCATCTGATCAGCATGATGTTTGAGTTCATCCTCATGGATCGCGGCACTTTCTGCAGGCCCGATCATTCGGGATGCTGCAAAGCATTCTGCCGCCGGAATAGGAAGTTTGACGTGCGTGAGGCGCGCACCGAGCTTTTCAAGAACCTCTAGTGCTTGGTCGAGCCCGTTTTGCAGCGGTCGGTCTGCTTGCGGAAAGCCGGGTCCCGGATCGGCAACAACGGCAATCCGCAGACCTGAAATCGGCAACCCTACGCTGCGTGAGAAGGAGCGTTGAGGCAAAGCGTTTGCTGCGGGTGGCCCCAGCAAGGTATCAAGAATCATCGCACAGTCTTGTACTGTCCAGGCAAAGGGGCCGGGCGTATCAAGAGACCAACAGTTCGGAAGAATTCCCTGAGTCGAGAGACGTCCTGGCGTGGTGATCATTCCCACTGCACCGCAGGCGGCTGCGGGCAGTCGTACCGAGCCGGTTGTGTCGGAGCCTAGCGCGAAAAGGGTTGTGCCTGCGGCCACTGCTGCGCCTGCGCCTGTCGACGAGCCGCCGGTAAACCTCTCTACGTCCCAGGGGTTGCGTGCCGGCGGAAAAGGTAGATCGAAGTATTCGCCCCCGTTACCTGTTCCAAACTCCCACGTTGATAACTTACCTATCAACACTGCGCCTGCGGCTTTAAGGTCAGCGACAAGCGGCGCATCAACCTCCGGTGTGTGCGCTAAGCGCAGCCGAGAGCCGGCCGTAGCAGGCATTCCGGCGACGTCGTAATTGTCTTTTACTGCAAAAGGAATGCCATGAAGAGGGCCTTTCCAAATTCCACTTCGCAGTTCACTTTCGGCACGTTTTGCCGCTTTGCGTGCTGGTTCGGCCGCAACATAAATGTAAGAGTGAATCTTGCTGTCTACCTCAGCGATGCGCTCAAGATAAGCCTCAAGTAATTCGACAGGAGACAGGCTGGCGGCTTGAAGGCGAGCGGACGCTTCAGCTAGCGTAATTTTCCATAACTCCTTGGAGGGAGGAGATATTTTCTTTTTCATGTCATCCAATGCACGCCGGCTTGACTCAATAGACTTTCAAAGTTTGGAGGCTTGGTTGCGCCTGACGCCACACGATCTTGTATCAAGCGATCTTGCGCAAAGAGTGCCTCGAGCTTTGGCTCTAGGGTGTGGATATTTGTGCTCGGTATCGTCGCGGCACCATCCTCATCGATCACAATAAAATCACCCGCTTGAATAGTCGTGCTTGAAATCGCAATCGAGACGCCCACCGTACCCGGACCACGTTTGCTGGGTGCGCGCGCAGAGGTCCCAAGGGCAAAAACCGGCAAATTAAGTTTCTTGAGACCGTCTAGGTCTCGAACAAAACCGTTCACCAACACCCCGGCGGCTCCTGCATTTTTGTAGAGACCAATGATGTGATCTCCCAGCAAGGCGCACTTCCCATTGCCGGTACAGGTCACGATCACAAGATCACCTGGCTTGATGACGCTAAGCGCCGCATAAGGCGCTAAATTGTCATCGACAGAGGTCATGATGGGTAGCGCGAGCCCGGCCATACGCTCTGGGCCTGCCATACGACGCAGAGCTAGATCGAGTATGGCAGCCCCAGCGGTGACATCACTGACTTGACTGCTTGATGCTTGCATCAAAGCAGGTATCTCAGTCACTTCTACACGTGCCCAATCACGACGGATGGTGAGTGCAGCCTTATCCATTTGACCGTTTGGAAAGCTGATCAAGCCAGGAAATGACTTCGGCTTTAGGCATGACATCACCGTACTTTGCGTTAATGTCAAACAATGCGGCGTCGTGAGGAGCGTCATGACGATCACCACAGCATTCCCTTGGCACAATCACACGATAGCCGTGCTGTATCGCATCGACGGCAGTTGCCCGCACACATCCGCTGGTTGAACACCCAATAAGCACCGTTGTATCAATGCCTAAGGTCTTGAGTGTTGAGCCAAGCGAGGTACCAAAAAAACTACTTGGGTATTGTTTGGTGACAATAAAGTCTGCTGGCAGTGGCGTGATGCGCTCATCGATAGCGCCGAGCGGTGCGCCTTGGATAAACAGCTTGAGCGAAGGTACTTTCTTAAAAAATAGTCCACCATCTAAGCCAGAGGGGTGATAGACCACTTGCGTATAGATGATGGGTGCGCCCGCCCGGCGCGCGGCGGCCAACAAGGGAATCGAGTGATCGACCGCATCGACAACACCTTGACCAAAAAAGGGTGCTCCCTGTGTGGTGTACGCCTTTACAAAGTCGATCACGATGACGGCAGGTTTTTCACCAAACCCCAATCGTGTATCAAACACTCCTCGGTAATTGTCCGCGCGGCTCGCCTCTGTCATTATTTTTCCTCTGAGAATATTGTTAGAACCTTTAACATTAAGACTCAGATTAAAGCTAACGAGGACGAGGGCACATAGGTTAATACCCCAAGCTCGTCGGCTTGTAGGCAAATTTAAGTCCGCTAAGTTCCGCTTGTGTTGCGCACTCTTTTCTTAAGTGCCCTTAGGTCGCAGATCTCCGTGAGGGTTCTCGGGTCGATCGCATCTGCAAAAATCATGTGCTTTTGAATCTTCTGCGTACCTGTTGTGGGGATACTATCAACGAGCAAGAGCCAACCCGGTGCTTTGTAATAAGCTAGTCGCTCATAACAGTGGTCAAAGAGGCTCGTTGCAATTTGTTGGCGTTCTAAGACACTTAAGTCCGAAACGCTTGTAGAGGTATGTGCGTTGAGACTCACGCAGGCGAGCACCTCTTGTTCTCTCACCTCGTCCGGCACTGCAAGGATCGCGACAGTCTTCACTAGTGGGTGTGTCTGCAGAGTAGCTTCGACCTCCGCCGCTGAAATATTCTCGCCAGAGCGTCGGATGAGGTGCTTGTCGCGATCCACAAAGTGCAGCATTCCGTCGGCATCGCGCGTGACAATGTCTCCTGTATGAAACCACCCACCGCGCCAAGCCGTTTCGGTGGTTTGTGGATCATCGAGATAGCCACTAAAAAAATCTTTTCTAGGTTCATGCTCAGAATAACGAATGAGCATTTCGCCTGGACTATTGTCCGGAACATCTTGGTCATTGCGATCTGTCACACGTACATCAAGCCCTGGTGTTTGTTTACCGAAGGCACGAGATCCCACTTGTCGAGGCGCCGAGCTAACGGCTAGTGTACGAACCATTTCCGTCATGCCCCAAATTTCAACCAGCGGAAAACTAAAGCGATCCTCAAAGGTCTGATGCAAGGTCGGCTCGACCCCAGCGCCAAAGCCAAAGCGAATGTGATGCTGTTTTTCTTTGGGAGAGGTGGGCTGATTCAACAGCATAGGAACAATGACGCCCAAATAGTGAACGATCGTGGCCCGACTTGTCACAACTTCTTCCCACCAACGTGTTGGCTGAAAGCGATCTGTTTGAATTTGGCAGTTGCCGGTTAACAGCATGCAATAGAAGGAGAGTACCGAAGCGTTGACGTGGTAAAGCGGAAGTGGGTTGAATAGGCGCTCCTGATTTTCTCGAATATCGACGAGCCCACCGATTTTTGCGTACCAAGCCCCGGCGGCTAACTCATATCGATGGGATAGTACGCAGCCCTTAGGCCTTCCGGTTGTGCCAGAGGTATACAGAATGCTGGCAGGCGTGTCGCTACTCGGGAGCACTCTCCCTTTCGGGTTTTTGGGTGGAGACAGATCGGATGCAAACGCATCTACGCATACGATCGCCGGCTGGACTGGATTCAGAGCAATAGCTGAAAGCATATTTTCACGATGAGCACGAAGAACAATGATCGCGTCGACGCGTGAGTGAGCAATAACGTAGGCTAGCTCTTGAGACCGATAGTCCGGATTTAACGGAACGCAGCAAACACCCAAGCTATTGAGGGCAAGCTTGTGCAAAATATGTTCGGGTTGATTTTCTAGACTTAAGCCTATTCGGTGTCCAACACCGTAACCTGCTTGTGCATAGATGGAGGCCAGGTATTGAACCTGTTCTGCAGCTTGCGCATAGGTGAGTTCAAGTCCGTCACGAAGATACAACCGAGAAGGGTTTTTCGGCACCGCGAGCAGCGCGCTTGATGCGTAGCTTCGTGCGGCTTCAAAAAAAGCATCTCCAATCGTAGAGTATCGGTTGATATCTATCAAAATGGTCTCGATCTGTGTGGAATGCCGAGTGAGTACCGGCATAATATAGACTACAAAACCACCTTCTATCCCAGACTGATCATGAACGAATTTGACTTGACGGTACGCAATGGACGCATATCCGATGCAAATACAACCTATTACGCGGACATCGGCATTAAAGATGGGAAGATTGTCGCCATCGCAGAGCGGTTACCCGCAGCGAGTTCCGATATCGACGCGCAAGGCTTATGGGTTTTGCCAGGTGGTATTGATAGCCATTGCCATGTAGATGAACGCTCGCCAATGGGTATGCGCGTGGCAGACGATTTTCTAAGCGCGACAACCGCCGCGGTATTCGGTGGCACGACAACAATCATTCCTTTTGCTGTCCAGCACCGTAAAGATCACTTGCCGACTGTGATTGCTGACTACAAGGCGTTGGCAACACATCGCGCAGTCATTGACTACGCACTGCATTTGATTGTTACGGACCCCAACCCCGACACGCTTAGCAACCATTTGCCTGCAGCTATTCGTAGCGGAATTACCTCGTTTAAAGTATTCATGACTTATGAAGTCTTAAAACTCACAGACGAACAAATTCTGGATATCCTTGAGTTAGCGGATGCCGAGGGCGCGTTGGTGATGATTCATGCTGAAAACGATGACATGATTCGTTGGTTGACCCGCAAATTACTGAGCTTTGGTCATACCTCGCCAAAATTTCATGGTGTATCGCATGATCCAATCGCTGAGGCAGAAGCTACTAATCGCGCAGTGAGTTTGGCCGCGCTGATGGATGTGCCTATTTTGATTGTGCATGTATCGGGTATTGAGCCGTTAAGAATCATTCATGGTGCACAAGCCTTAGGTCTCAATATCTTGGCCGAGAGCTGCCCGCAGTACCTTTTTCTGACCGCTGAGGATCTCGACTTGCCCGGAGTAGAAGGCGCAAAATATTGTTGTAGTCCGCCACCTCGTGATCCGATCTCCCAAAAAGCGGTGTGGGACAGTTTGTTAGACGGAACGCTTCAGCTGTACTCGTCTGACCACGCACCGTATAAGTTTGACGAGACTGGCAAGATCCCGCGTGGGGAGCAAACTATTTTTACCGAGATGGCGAATGGTTTGCCGGGTATTGAGCTCAGGATGGCGCTGCTATTTTCTGAGGGTGTGTTAACAGGTCGCATGCCGATTGAGCGCTTCGTTGCCTTGTGCTCGACGAATCACGCTCGCACATATGGACTGTTTCCGCGCAAAGGTGCCATTGCCGTCGGAAGTGACGCGGATCTGGCCCTTTGGGATCCCACGGTGAAGCGAGTCGTACGAGCGGAGCTGCTACATGACAAGGCAGGCTATACGCCTTACGAGGGCAGAACCATCACGGGTTGGCCAACGACCGTGATTAGCCGAGGACGAGTGGCGGTGCAAGATAATCGTTTGTTGCTTCAGCCTGGCGATGGAGAGCTGCTTGCATGTGGAACGCCAGAGCCTGTGGCGCGTCAACGCTTAAACGGAAATCCTAACAGTGTTCGAAGAAAGTTTTTTACCTGAACCTTTCAACCCTTTGAGTGAGTGACAGATGAAACTGTACATAGCAAACAAGAACTATTCTTCTTGGTCCTTGCGTCCGTGGATATTAATGCGAGAGAAAGGCATCGCATTTGAAGAGATCATCACTCCTTTTTCAGATCACGGAGATGTGTCGCCATTCATCAAGTTTTCACCGACTGGCAAAGTGCCTTGTCTGGATGATGGCGGTACGCTTGTCTGGGACTCGCTCGCAATTTGTGAATATTTAGCCGAGAATACGCCAGGCTGTTGGCCCGCAGAGCGCGTTGCGCGTGCCTGGGCACGTAGTGCTGCAGCCGAGATGCACTCTAGTTTTCAAACGTTGCGTACGCAATGTCAGATGAACTGCGGCGTTCGTGTCATCCTTAACAAGATTGACGATACGTTGCGCGCCGATGTCGAGCGACTTAGCGCTTTGTGGTGCGAGGGCTTACAGCGTTTTGGTGGCCCTTATCTTGCCGGCCAAACATACACCATTGTCGACGCGTTTTTTGCGCCAGTCGTGTTTCGTATTCAGAGTTATGGTTTGTCGCTGGCGGCTCCCGCTCAAGCCTATGTAAACCATATTCTTGCGCTGCCCGCTATGCGTCAGTGGTATGACGAGGCTATGCGCGAACCTTGGCGCAAAGCTGCATATGAAGCGAGTGTTGCCTCCTATGGCTTAATTACCGCAGATGACCGAGTCAAAAGTTAACGGGTACCACGTCGCCCTTTGATTGCGACGAAGCTAAGGAGCAGACATGACAAAAGACGACTATCAAGACCAGCTCTATGATTTGCAGGTAGAGTTAGTTAAGTTACAGAAACACTTTATACAAAGCGGAGATCAGATTCTTGTTATTTTGGAGGGGCGAGACGCAGCAGGTAAGGACGGCACCATCAAAAGTATTGTCGAGCATTTAAGTCCAAGAGAGACGCGCGTGGTGGCTTTAGGCAAGCCCACAGAGCGTGAGGTTGGCGAGTGGTATTTTCAACGCTATGTTGCCCACCTGCCTGGTCGCGGTGAATTCATTCTCTTCAACCGTAGTTGGTATAACCGTGCGGGCGTTGAGAAAGTCATGGGGTTTTGCTCAGAGAAGCAGTACGACCAGTTCATGACTACGGTCAACGATTTCGAGTCAGTATTGGTTCGTTCCGGTGTTCGTCTCTTCAAATATTATCTTGATATATCGAAGGATGAGCAGGCGCAACGCTTACTTGATCGTGAGAAAGATCCGCTTACACAGTGGAAGATTAGTCCGATCGATCAGCAAGCGCAAAAGAAGTGGGAGGCATATAGCGAGGCGCGCGATGAGATGCTCCGTCGTACGCATCACTGTGATGCACCGTGGGCGGTTGTGCGTAGCGACAACAAGAAGCATGCAAGACTAAATTTGATTCGAGATCTGCTTGGGCAATTACATTACCCCGACAAGAACCAAGACGCATTAGCGGTCGATTCATCGATTGTTTTGCACTGGCCCGCGTCGAGTACTCATTTACCGAGCGTGGAGCCTTGACGTTGACGTAGTAGCACCAGCGCCACCAGTAGTGCGGGAATTGAGCAAACAATAAAACCCAAGCCATAACTATTGGAAATGCCGAGGAGAAAGGCAAAGATTATTGGCGCGGTCAGCGCACCAATCTGTCCAAAAGAAAGCACCCCGCCCGTTACACCACCACGCGAGCCTTCGGGCGCTGCACGTGCTGCTTCGGCGAGTAATACGCCATGCCAAGACAAGGCTGTTGCGCTAATGACGGTTGCAATAATTCCGATCACAACCGTCGGCCAGCCCTCACTGCTAAGCCCCAGCAGTACCATGCTGATGACCATGCCAAGCGCGAGTGTGGCCATCATAATTCGGGGTTGGATATAACCACTGCCAAGTAAGCCCCAAACAATACGGCCAGGTACGGCAATGACGACAACAAGAGAGAACAGAAAGCCTGCTGCAACCATGGTGTAGCCGATTGTGGTGAGATACACGACGAAATAGATTGTGAAAATCGTTTGTACCGCATTGAAGGCAAAGCAAGAGAAAGCTAAGTTGCGTAAGTCACGCGTTCCAAGAACGGAACGCAGTGTGGTCCCAAAATCTGAGAAATGAAATTTACGCGTTGCGATGCGATCATCGTCAAAATGCTTCACAAGCGGCTGCAGCATGAGTGAAAAGATGACGCAACTCAGTGCGCTGATCAACATCGTGTGGCGCCAGTTAGACCATTCTGTCAGTGAGGGTCCAACAAATCCAGCGATTAACAGGCCGGCGGGTACGGCAGTCTGTTTGATTGAAAAAATCAACGGCATGTACTTTGGGGGAGAGCAACGTCCGAGTAAGTGAGAGCTGGCTGGTGTCGACACAGAGGCCCCTCCACCAGCGAGCAAGGCTGAAAGCACTAAGAAGAAAGGTGTGCCAATTGCTGCAAAGGCGGTTCCGATCGCGAGCAGGACAAGCGCGGCTTGGCTCATGCGCATGGCACCATAGCGAACAATGAAGTTGCCACAGCCAAGTTGCGTCAACAGTGCGGCCGCTGCCACGATTGAGAAATAGACCCCAATCCAGGCTGAGTCGAGCATAAGGTCTGCGATCATTGCCGGCGCAATTACTGCCGGCAAGGCACGGCCTAGCGCAACAAACGTTTGCTGAAAGAACATTGCCGACAAGGCAACGAGGAGGCGATTCACCAGAATTAAGTATTCGTTAGCTGTGCGTGTGAAAGACGCGACGGTCGATTGCCGTCAATGTGGCAAGTAGAATAGCGCAATTCGAGAACCCCTCCAAATAGAGCACCCAAAGAAGGAATTCCAGAGAGCAACTCTCTTGAATGCACCCTATGCAAATCGACTTCGCCAATCTGTCCGACCAAGAAAAGTACAAGTTACTGGTGGGCTGTGTTGTACCTCGTCCCATCGCATTAATGAGCACGATTAGTCGTGATGGGATTGTGAACGCAGCGCCTTATAGTTTTTTTAATGCGATTTGTGATGTCCCCCCCGCTGTGGCTGTTGGGGTCAATTGTCTGGCACCGGGTGTCATGAAAGACACGGCTCAAAATATTCGCGACACGGGAGAGTTTGTGGTGAATCTGGTGAGTGAGGATATTGCACAGGCGATGAACTTGACGGCGGTGAGCTTTCCGCCTGAGATTGACGAATTTAAGATGGCCGGCTTTACCCACGGGAAAAGCGTCAAGATCCGAGCGCCCTATATCGAGCAGGCACCTATCTCTTTTGAGTGCAGGCGGATCGTGAACGTCGAGATAGGAATCGGTCGCAACGTTGTGATTGGTGAGGTGCTCTATCTGCATATCCGAGACGATTTGATTGACATGCAAAAGCTCCGTGTCGATCCCGTTGCGGCTCGTTTAATTGGACGTATGCATGGGACTGGGTGGTACGCCCGCACGACTGATTTATTCGATATGCCGCGCATCTCAGACGCTAGTGCTGCGGAGATCATTAAAAACTCTGAAAAATGAGGTCAGGGCAATTGCCCATTGCACCCTCTGGGGCGCCGCCGTAAGATCAGCACAACAATACAAAATAATTCTTATATAGCTTAACGAGACTGTATGTGGCAAGCGGACTTCGCGCTGGCCAACGATCGTAATGAATACTGAGCAGTACACCAAATTCGCGCGTGACAGTTTTTTCGCTGAAAAGGCTACTATTGAGCGTCTAGGCATGGCAAACAAAGGCTGACCGTCGCTTGAGCGACGGAAGCAACACTTGGATTATTTGGAGAGGACGATGAAACTACTAAAACTGTTTGGTTTAGCGCTGGCAATCGTGGCTGGTGGCGCGCAGGCTCAGAATTTCTCAATTGCTACTGGAGGAACTGGTGGGGTTTATTACCCAATGGGTGGTGGTCTGGCTTCGGTGCTGACCAAGAAAGTTCCTGGCATGTCCGCAACGGCTGAAGTGACGGGTGGTTCGGTTGATAACTTGAAGCTTATTGGCTCTGGCAAGCCTTATCTGGCATTTTCAATGGCTGATGCCGCCAAAGATGCCCAGGATGGCAAAGACAAGTTCGCTGGTCGTAAGGTGGATGTGAAAACACTTTTGGTTCTTTACCCCAATCGTATGCATGTAGTGACTGTTGACTCAACTGGCATCAAGTCTATGAAAGATTTGAAAGGTAAGCGCGTCAGCACCGGCAGTCCAGGCAGCGCAACCGAGGTGATGGCATTCCGTTTACTCGAGGCTGCTGGTCTGGATAAAGACAAGGACGTTAAGCGCGAACGCCTCGGTGTGGCTGAATCAGTAAACGCGATCAAAGATCGTAAGATCGATGCATTCTTTTGGGTCGGCGGCTTACCAACGGCGGCGGTAACAGACTTGGCAAATACTCCTGGCACCAAGATTGTCATGATCAACCATGCTGATGCGGTTGACGCGATGAACAAGAAATATGGGAATTTGTATTTCAAGGATACGATTCCCAAGGCAACATACTCCGGAATGGCCGCTGACAATACCAATGCATCGGTATCGAATATTTTGGTCGTGAACGGGAAAATGCCAGATGATGAAGCGTACAAAATCACCAAGGCAGTGTTCGACAATATGCAGGAGCTAATGCGCACCCATAGCGAGTACGGGAGCGTAAAACTTGCTAATCAAAAATCTGCCGCAACTCCGTTGCCGTTTCATCCTGGCGCGTTGAAGTATTTCAAAGAGAATGGTCAAAGCGTAGAGTAAAGCTTAAGAGTATTGTCCTGACAACGCACCTTTCGTAACTGAGGGTGCGTTGTTGCTTTATTTAATATTCAATTCATGCAGGCAGAACCATGAGTCAAAACGCAATTGATCGAGAAACCCAGGAAAAGCTTGATGCATTTATCAGGCAGGAAGAGGGGGATGCAAATGACTATCGTGGCCCACTCGCTGTGTTTTTGACGTTGTGTGCAGTCGGTATGTCTCTTTTCCATCTTTATTCCGCTTATTCGATTGTAACGACGCAGGTTTTGCGAACCGTCCATGTAGGGATTGTGCTGTTTTTGGTGTTCTTAAGCTTCCCGATGGCCGCTAGACTGAAAAATCGACTGATGTGGTGGGATGTTATTGCTGCCTTAGTGTCTATTGGGATCGTTTTCTATATTTTGCTTGGAGGTGACGATCTGACCGATCGTAATACCGATCCACTACCTCTAGATATTGCTGTGGGCGTTGTGTTGATTGGTTTGATACTCGAAGGATTGCGCCGCACGAATGGGATGATTCTGGTGGTAGTGACGGGTTGCTTTATTCTGTATGCGTTGCTTGGTAACTATTTGCCCGCACCTTGGACACACAAAGGTTATGACATTGGTCGCTTTGTCGGCTTTATGTATATGACCCTCGAAGGTATCTATGGCACAGCAATTGATGTGTCGGCAACATTGATTATCTTATTTACGATTTTTGGTGCCTTTTTGCAGTTCACCGGTGCTGGCAAATTTTTTATCGATTTCTCTTTTGCCGCGATGGGCGGTAAATCCTCAGGCGTTGGCCGCACGATTGTGCTGTCTTCCTTCTTGATGGGCGGGCCATCGGGTTCGGGCGTGGCGACAACGGTTACGGTCGGTTCAGTTGCAGCCCCAATGCTAGAGAAGGTTGGTTACGAGCGCAATGCCGCAGGTGGCTTACTCGCTGCCGGTGGCCTGGGTGCGATTATTTCTCCGCCAGTCCTAGGCGCTGCGGCTTTCCTCATTGCTGATTTTTTAAAAATATCCTATCTCGACGTTTTATTGATGGCTTGTATACCAACCATCCTTTTCTATCTTGGTTTGTTCGTCATGGTTGAGATTGATGTACGCAAGTACGGCATGAAGAACATACATTTTGAATCTGTTGAAAGTGCATGGAGCTTGACCAAAAAATACTGGTTCCACTTCTTCTCGTTGGTCTCGATTATTGTTTTTATGATGATGGGTTTTTCACCAATCATGTCTGTGTTTTGGGCGACGGTTGTCTCAATCTTTACCAGTATGCTCCGTCGTGACACTGCGATCATTTCATACGATTTGCTATGCGGCCGACAGCCCTTCCTCAAAGGTCTCTATGAGTCTAATCTAGTGAAAGCACTGGCCTCCGGCTCAACGGGTGTGCTAGCTATTGCCGTAACGTGTGCAGGCGCAGGATTAATTGTGGGTACGGTGACCTTGACGGGACTGGGGCTTAAGTTCAGCTCGATCGTCATTGAGTATGCAGGAGGCTCTTTGTTGTTGACTGCGATTTTTACTGCCTTGGTGGTTTGGGTCGTCGGCTTGGCAGTGCCCGTCACGGCCTCCTACATTATTTGTGCCGTTATTGCAGCGCCAGCGCTGATCAATCTGGGTGTACCTGCGTTCGCCGCGCATATGTTTATCTTTTATTACGCGGTGCTGTCCGAAGTCTCTCCTCCAACAGCACTCTCGCCATTCGCTGCCGCGGCGATTTGTAAGGGCGATCCATACAAAACCACGCTGCAAACCTGGAAGTATGTCGCACCAGCGATTTTGGTGCCCTTTATGTTCGTGCTTGGTGACTCCGGTACCAGTTTGTTGTTGATGGGTTCAACCAAGGCGCTTGCGAACGCCGATTGGTGGCAAATTGCTTGGATATCGTTCACCGCAGCAGTTGGTATCGTATGTTTGGCGGGTGGGCTGCAGGGTTGGTTTATCGAGAAGACGCACATGTTCGAGCGGATCGTGATGGTCGTTGCAGGTGTGGCTCTTGCCTATCCTGATAATTGGGCCGATGTAGTGGGGTTTAGCGGATTTATTATTGTGCTCGTCACGCAAACGATGCGACATTTTAAAAACAAGGGCAGTGTGAATGTCTAGTTTGGCTCGTATGAAGGCGCTCTTCGCAAGGCTCGATGCAAACGATGCACAGCAATTGCGCAGGGTAACTCTTGCGTACATTGCTTTTCATGCGGTGTTCTGGTTCTTTATTGCGACAGTGAGTCATACGGCTCCGCATAAAGACAGTATTGAGGAACTATTCTGGCTGCAGCATTTTGACTGGGGCTATCCAAAGTTTGGACCGATTGGCACGTGGTGGGTACATCTATTTGTTGTGGTGTTTGGTCGCGCGGTTTGGGTGACTTATCTAGCGGGTGTCGTTAACGTCGCTTTGATGCTTATTGTGGTGTGGCGCATTGCACTCCTGATTGCGACTCCGGCTCGAGCACTGATGGCCGTTGTTCTGACGAGCCTCGTGATTTATCACAACGTGAATGGTTTGCAAGTCAGCTCAAATTTAATGCAGTTGTTTCCAACCGCACTATTTTTGTGGGCGGTCTTGTTGGCAGTTCGTAATCAGAACTGGTGGCGGTGGGCACTCTTGGGCATTGCAGGGGCGATTTGCTTGCTCACTAAGTATGCCGTGGGTATTTGGTTTGCTGTGATGGGAATCTGGATCTTGTTGGATTCTAGAATGCATAATCGGCGTGCCATGATGGGTATTGGCATTGCAATGATTGCGGGCGCGCTTGCGATGATCCCACATATCGAGTGGCTGATTCGTGAGGATGCTCCGACGTTGCGTTACATGCAGCGACAAGTTGGTGGGCAAGTCAATCACTTGGCCGAGGTGTTTAAGTTCTTGGGTAGCCAGGTAGGAAAGCTTGCCCCTTTGCTCATTGCGCTTGTCGTCATTCAGTTGCAATTTAAGCGTGACGGAGCGCCGGCACAGTCATGGAAGGGTGCAGCTAATACAACCACCGAAGCACGCTACGTTTCGTTTACTGCTTACGGCCCTATGCTGGTGACGTGCGTACTAGGTGCGATATGGATCGATCTCAACGCCAATTGGGCAACAGCGTATTTTGTTGTACTTGGCTTGTGGGCGCTACGTTATGTGCCGCGAGTCGATACGTCTTTAGCACTGCGTCGTGTGGTGGGTGTTGGACTATTCCTAAATATTTTAATTGCTGTATCGGTTGGCTTGTACTACGGTTTAGTGGTTGATTTGACTGGACGCGTTGCACGGGCGAATTACCCTGCCCAACAGCAGGGTGCTTTGCTCGATGAGGTGTGGGACGCTAAGGCACGCGGACCATTAAAAGTCGTGATCGGGGAAACCTGGGTCGCTGGTGTGACCTCAGTGATGTCGAAGGATCAGCCGCTAGTGATGCCATAC
>Ga0164292_10002252_pt1 | contig 15730 bp, 11 predicted proteins | sample GEODES117metaG_FD_111486 | JGI IMG/M metagenome (GOLD analysis project Ga0164292, IMG submission 111486) | Eutrophic lake water microbial communities from Lake Mendota, Wisconsin, USA - GEODES117 metaG | ecosystem: Environmental > Aquatic > Freshwater > Lake | place: USA: Lake Mendota...
CCCACCGCGAGGCCGAGGCCCTGCGGGTGGCCCTGGAGCGCCGCGGCCTGCCGAGCCGGCTGGTGAGCCAGGGGGATGTGTTCGCCACTGAGGGGGCCCTGGCCCTGCAGCGGCTGCTCGATGCCCTCGCCGCCCCCGGCGATCCGGGCCGGCTGCGGCTGCTGGCCGCCTCCAGCCTGCTGGGCTGGAGCGCCGAGCGGATCGGCAGCGCCACTCCCGAAACCTGGGATGGCCTGGCGGAGAGCCTCGGTCGCCTGGCGGAGCGCCTGCCCCAGCAGGGGCTCACGGCGGTGGTGAGGCAGCTGCTCGGCAGCGACGCCCTGGCCCGGCTGGCGCTGCGCGGGCGGGCCCTCGCCGATCTGCAGCAGGCGGCTGAGCTGGTGCAGGAGCAGATGCACCGCCAGGGCATGGGCACGGCAGCCGCGGCCGACTGGCTGCGCAACCTGCGCCTGCAGGAGGAGCGCGAGGTGCCCGATGCACACCGCTGCCGCAGCGATGCCGCCGAATCGGCGATCGCCGTGGTGACCATCCACCGCAGCAAGGGCCTGGAGTATCCGGTGGTGATCTGTCCCAGCCTGTGGCGTGGCGGGCGGGTCACCCGCGGCGGCAGCACCTCGGTGGGCCGTCGCTGGCGGCCGCCCGGCAGCCTGCGCCCCCGCTTCGATCTCCACCTCAACCCCCACTGGGGCTCCGGCCGCGACGCCGCCCAGGAGCACGCCGAGGCCGAACGTCAGGAGGCCGAACGCAAGGCCTACGTGGCCTGCACACGGGCCCGCCACCTGCTGGTGCTGGGCTGGCCAGGGGCCGATCTGGCCGAGACGGGCAACCCGCTCAGCCCCTGGATTCAAGACGAAGCAGCTGAAGACGGCCTGCGGACATTGCCGCTGCAACGGATCGATCCCGCTGCCCATCCGCCCGCGCAGCGGCGCTGGCGCCCCGGTCCACCCCGCGGGGAACTGGAGCTGGGACCGCGGCCCGAACGCAGCCTCGACAGCCGCTGGGGCCGTGCCAGCTATTCCGCCTGGACCCACGGCTCCGCCGCCCTGCCACCGGAGGCGCGTGACGGGGGCCGCGACAGCGACGCCCTCAGCCGCGACGGCGAGGACGCTGGCACTGACGACACCAGCCGCGACGACAGCAGCGGCACTGAGCCGCGGCCAGCCGCCTGGCCGGCCCTCGGCCCCCTGGCCCGGTTTCCCCGGGGCGCCGCGCCGGGCGATGCGCTGCACCGCATGCTCGAGCAGCTCAATTACTCCGCCCTGGGCGCAGGCGAACTGGAGGCAGCGCGGGCGGTGGTGATCCGCGAACTGGACCGGGCCGGCCTGGCGGCCGATCTGGTTGAGAGCGTGCTCACGGCGTTGCAGCAGCTGGTGCACACCCCCCTGGGCGGTGAGCTGGGCAGCCTGTGCCTGGCCGATCTGGAGCCGGGAAGCTGGCTGAACGAGATGGCATTCGACCTGCCGCTGGCCATCGCCCGCCAGCGGCTGGTGCGTAGCAGCGGTCTGGCGGAGGTGTTCCGCCGCCACGACGGCGGCAGGTTCGGCAGCGGCTACGGCCGCCAGCTCCAGGGGCTGAGCGTGGCCAGCCGCGGCTTTCTCACCGGTTCGATCGATCTGGTGTTCCGCTGCGGCGAGCGCTGGTGGGTGGCCGACTGGAAGAGCAACTTCCTCGGCCAGCGCGACGCACGGGGAACGGCACTGCGCTGCGGCCCGCACGACTACCCCGCCGTGGCGATGGAGCAGCTGATGGCGTCCAACCACTACCCCCTGCAGGCGCACCTCTACCTGGTGGCGCTGCACCGCTACCTGAACTGGCGCCTGCCCGGCTATGCCCCGGATCGCCATCTGGGCGGCTATGCCTACGTGTTTCTGCGGGGAGTGCCGGGGCCTGTGTTGAACGCCCCCTGCGGCGACGTGCCCGGTGTGCTGGTGGAGCGCCCCCCGCTGGCGCGGTTGCTGGCCCTTGATGCGCTGCTGCGGGAGGGCCAGCCATGAGCAGCCTGGCCCCGGCCCTGCTCGACAGCCTGCTGCGCCTGCTGCCTGCCCCCGCCGCAGCCGGCCTGAATCCAGCTGGCCGGCTCGCCCTGCAGCAGGTGATCACCGGCCTGGCCGCCGCCCTGGAGCGAGGGGAGCTCGGCCTCGATCTGGAGGGGCCGGCACCGTTCGACCTGGAGGGGCTGGGAGCGGCGGAGAACGGCGCCTCCAGCCCAGCCGCGACCGACTTGCCCACCGACTTGCTGACCGACTGGCCCAGCGACTGGCCCGCCGCCCAGCTGGCGGCGCTGGAGGCGTGCGGCTGGCTGGTGGATGCCAGCTCGCTCGCGGAGCGGCCCGAGGCGCCCGTGGTGCGCGCGGGCCGCTGGCTGCGCTGGCGCCGCTGGCACGAACAGCTCAGCCACTGCATCGCGGGCCTGATCGAGCGGGGCCAGGCCGCCGTGGAGCCTGCCGCCACCACGAGCCAGCAGCGGGAGGCCTGGGCCAGGGCGGCGGCGGCTGGCCTGGACCAGCACCAGAGCGCTGCCGTGCAGGCCCTGCTGGGACAGCGGCTGGTGTTGCTCAGCGGCGGGCCAGGCACCGGCAAGACCTCCACCGTGGTGCAGATGCTGGCGGCCGCCCTGCGCCTGCAACCCGACCTGCGCCTGCACCTGGCTTCGCCCACCGGCAAGGCGGCCGCCCGTCTCGGCGCCGCCGTGGCTGAGGGGGCCGCAATGCTCGAACCCAGCCTGGCCGAGTGCCTGCACAACCTGCCCTGCGGCACCCTGCACCGGCTGCTGGAGGCCCGCGGCGACGGGGCGGGCTTTCGCCGTGGGCCCGACCGGCCGCTGGATCTCGATCTGCTGGTGGTCGATGAGGTGTCGATGGTGGATCTGCCCTTGATGCAGGCCTTGCTGGCGGCCCTGCCGCAACCGGCACGGCTGCTGCTGGTGGGCGATCCAGACCAGCTGCCACCCGTGGGCCCCGGGGCCGTGCTGCTGGAGCTCTGCCGGCCCGAGGCGCTGGCGGCCCTCGGCCCGGCGGCGGTTGAGCTGCGCACCACTTACCGCAACGAGGGTGCCATCGCCGCCCTGGCCGCCGCTTTGCGCAGCAACGCCCTCGAGGGCGCCGAGCTGCAGATGGCCCTGCGCCCCCAGCTGGAGCAGCTCCAGCCCAACGACAACGTGCAGTGGGTGGAGGCACCGGCCGGGCGCCCGCCTGCCGATGTCATGGCCCGCCTGCGCGAGCACCAGCAGCGTCTGGCGGAGCTGGCGGCGGCCCTCGGCGGGCTTGAGCCGCAGACCCCCCACGCGGCCGACCCAGGCGCCCATGCCCTGCTCAGCGAACTGGAACGGCTGATCCTGCTCAGCCCGGTCCGCCAGGGCCCCTGGGGAGTGGAGGGGGTGCAGCGGGCCCTGCTGGGGGAGGCGCTGGCCGGCCCGGTGCAGCGCTGGCCGCTGGGCACGCCCGTACTCAACCGCCGCAACCTGCCCGAGCAGGAGCTGGCCAACGGCGACATCGGCGTGCTGGTGGCGGGCGGTGACGGCGGGCGACTGGTGCTGTTCCCCGGTGGCCGGCTGCTGCATCCGGCCCGGCTGGCGGGAGCGGAACCAGCCCTGGCCCTCACGGTTCACAAGTCGCAGGGCAGCCAATACGGCGAAGTGCTGCTCTTGCTCCCCGCCGGTCGCCAGCTCGATGCCCGTCTGCTATACACGGGCCTCACCCGAGCCCGAACCAGGGCCCGCCTCTACACGACCCGAGCTGTCGGCGAGCCGTAGCCGCGGCCAGCCGACCTCTCTAGGGTCGGGGGCGCGCGCGGTTGCCGCTCCATGGAGCATCGGCCCTGGGGCTGGTTTGAAACGCTGGGCGAGGGCCCTGGCTACCGGGTGAAGCGCCTCTGCGTGCATGCCGGCCAGCGCCTCAGCCGCCAACGCCACAGGCACCGCTGCGAACACTGGGTGGTGGTGGGCGGCAGCGGGCTGCTCGAATGCGATGGCAACCTCAGCGAAGCTGCCGCCGGCAGGGAGCTCTTCATCCCGGTGGGGGCCGTGCACCGGGCCACGGCAGGGGATCAAGACTTGCTGATCGTGGAGGTGCAGCGCGGTGATCCGCTCAGCGAGGGCGACATCGAGCGCCTAGCTGACGACTACGGCCGGATGTAGCGGTGCTAGATTTTTGTTTCAGCCTTTTTCAAGGGCAGGGCAGTTCATCAGGTTTTCGGACCATCAGGTTTTCTGGCTATCCAGGTTTTTCTGGCTATTTCAGGTTTTTTCTGGTTGTCAAGGTCTCTGCCGGCCTGCGTTGAAGGACATCTACAGGCCCAGGCCTGAGCAGGCTCAATTTGACCTCCATGAATCAACCGTCCAACGACGGCACCCTGTCGTGCGCCGTTGTCAGCGATCCCGCCGTGCTTGAGGCCGGCATCGCCGACAGCGCCGCGCAGGACAAAGGCACCAGCGGGGCCGCCTCGACTGAGTTCACGGCCTCCGAGCTCACGGCCTCCCAGCTCACCGTGACTGACCTCACCGTGACTGACCTGACCCAGACCGAGCTCACCGCGGCCGCCCCCGCCTCCGGCTTCGCGCGCTTCGGCTTTTCCGCCGAGGTGCTGAGCGCCCTCGATGCCATTGGCTACAGCGAGCCCTCGCCGATCCAGCTGGCCGCCATCCCCGAGCTCCTGCTCGGCCGCGACCTGGTGGGCCAGGCCCAGACCGGCACCGGCAAGACCGCGGCGTTTGCCCTGCCGATGCTGGCCCGCCTGGATACGACTCAGCGCAAACCCCAGGTGCTGGTGCTCGCCCCCACCCGCGAGCTGGCCCTGCAGGTGGCCGCTGCCTTCAACAGCTACGCGGCCCAGCTACCCGCCGTGCGCACGGTGGCGGTGTACGGCGGTGCCGATTTCCGCGAACAGATTCACCAGCTCAAGCGCGGCGCCCAGATCGTGGTGGGCACACCCGGCCGGGTGATGGACCACATGCGCCAGGGCACCCTCGACCTCTCAGAACTGCGGGCCCTGGTGCTCGATGAGGCCGACGAGATGCTGCGCATGGGCTTTATCGACGACGTGGAGTGGGTGCTGAGCCAGCTGCCCGAGCAGCGCCAGGTGGTGCTGTTCTCGGCCACCATGCCGTCGGAGATCCGACGCATCTCCCAGCAATACCTCCAGCAGCCGGCCGAGGTCACGATCAAACCCAAGGCGGCCGACGCCAGCCGGATCCGCCAGCGTTTCCTCACCGTGCCTGGCCCCCACAAGCTGGCTGCTCTGGAGCGGGTGCTGGAGAGTGAAACCAGCGAGGGTGTGATCATCTTCGCCCGCACCAAGGCGATCACGCTCAACGTGGCGGAATCGCTCGAGGGTCACGGCTACGACGTGGCCGTGCTCAATGGCGATGTGCCCCAGGCGCAGCGCGAACGCACCATCGAACGGCTCAAGAACGGCCAGGTGGATGTGCTGGTGGCCACCGATGTGGCCGCCCGCGGCCTCGATGTGGACCGCATCAGCCTGGTGATCAACTACGACGTGCCGTTCGACAGCGAGGCCTACGTGCACCGCATCGGCCGCACCGGCCGGGCCGGGCGCAGCGGCGACGCCATCCTGTTCCTCACGCCCCGGGAGCGCCGCTTCCTCGGCAACCTGGAGCGGGCGGTGGGCCGGCCGATCGAGTCGATGGAGGTGCCCAGCAACGCCACCATCAATCAGAACCGTCTCGATCGCCTGCGGCAGCGGCTCACCACCACCCTGCACACCCCGAGTGCCAGCGAGGAGGAGCGGGCCCTGCTGGCGGAGATCATCCAGCGGGTGGCGGGCGAGCAGGGCTGCAGTGCCGAGCAGCTGGCCCTGGCTGCCCTGGAGCTGAGTCTGGCCGGCAAGCCCCTGCTGCTGCAGGGCCACGACGACTTCCAGAACCTGCGCGGCAGCGGCCGTGATGGGGCACGCGACTTCGGCCGCGACGGTGGCAGGGATGGGGCTGCGGGCGGCCGACGCCAACGCTTCGAGCGCCAGGGCGAGCGGGGCGATCGTGGCGATCGATTCACTGAGCGCAGCAGCGGTCCCGAGGACCACATGGAGCGCTTCCGCGTTGAGCTGGGTTGGCGCGACCGGATCAAACCGGGCAACCTGGTGGGAGCGATCGCCAACGAGACCGGTCTCAACGGCAAGGCGATCGGGCGCATTCAGATTTTCGACACCCACAGCACCATCGACCTGCCCAAGGGCATGCCCGACGACGTGTTCCAGGGCCTGCGTCAGCTGCGGGTACTCAACAAGCCGCTGCAGATTTCAAGGCTGCAGGGCTGAGCCCTGCAGCAGCGGCAAGGGGAGGAGGCGCAGGACCGGCCTAGGCACAAAGGCCGGTCACGTCCCCAAGGGAGAGAGCGGTGATCTCGGTCACCGACAGCTGCTCCACCGCCACCACCAGTGATGCGGCCACCTCCAGGTTCTCGCTCTGCACCAGGCTCTGCAGCAGGTCGAAACGATCCTGGGGAGCCAGCTCACCGTCCTCGCACCAGGCGAGGCTCCAGGGGACAGGGGCCGTCATCGCAGGAAGGGCGGAGATCAGGGTTTGCTGACAATGGGACATTACCGGGGATCGCACCCCGATCCACACAGTTCCTTCCACTCCCCTTCACGCTTCTCCATGGAAGGCCACGCGGATGGCACCCATGGGCCAGCCAGGATCTACAATTGATTCGATTCATGGCGCCAAGGCTCCCTGCGGAGCGTTCAGCTTTTCTGGCTTTACCACCTCTTCTGGTACTCCCGGTCTTTCTGGCAATCCCTAGGAACCCCTGCATCAGCGAATCAGTTCCAGGATTTGCATCACAATGACCATTTACGTCGGCAACCTCTCGTTTCAGGCTGAACGCGAGGACCTCGTCGATCTCTTCGGGCAGTACGGCGAAGTGCGCCAGTGCAGCCTTCCCCTCGACCGGGAAACCGGCCGCAAGCGTGGCTTCGCCTTCGTGGAGCTCGCCGACGACGCCGCTGAGCAAAAAGCCATCGACGACCTCCAGGACGTCGAGTGGATGGGCCGCATGATCCGGGTCAACAAGGCCACCCCCCGTGAAGGCGGCGGCGGTGGTGGCGGCGGCCGCGGTGGCTACGGCGGCGGCAACCGCGGTGGCGGTGGCGGCGGCTACGGCGGTGGCGGTGGCGGCGGCTACGGCGGTGGTGGCGGCGGCGGCTACGGCGGTGGCGGCGGCAACCGCTGGTGATCGCCCGCTCCCCCATCCAGCCCCTCACCTGATCAGCCCTGCCTGATCAAGACCGAGCCACGGGTCCGGGTCGACTGCCTTCCAGGAGTCTTCCCTGGCTGCTTGGGTTCCTCGCCCCACTGGAGTGATCCAGTGGGGCTTTTCTGTGGCGACGACAGCGCCGCGCTGCGCCAAGCTTCACCATTCGCCACCGCAGCGCTGCCATGCCGCCGGCTCCCGCCCTGCAACGCCTGATCCGCACCCTGCGGCCCCACCGGCGCCAGGTGTGGCTGGCCGTGATCTGCTCGGTGCTCAACAAGCTGTTCGACCTGGCGCCACCGGTGCTGATCGGCCTGGCGGTGGATGTGGTGGTGCAGCAGGACACCGCCTGGCTCACCCGCTTCGGCGTGAGCACCGTGCCCGGCCAGCTGGCGGTTCTGGCCGTGCTCTCGTTTGTGATCTGGAGCGCCGAGTCGCTGTTCGAATACCTCTACGGCGTGCTCTGGCGCAATCTGGCCCAAACCGTGCAGCACGAACTGCGCCTGGAGGCCTACGACCACCTCCAGAAGCTGGAGATGGGCTTCTTTGAATCCAGCAGCAGCGGCCGGCTGATGGCCGTGCTCAACGACGACATCAACCAGCTGGAGCGCTTCCTCGACCACGGCGCCAACGAGATCCTGCAGCTGCTCACCACCGTGCTGGCGGTGGGCGGGGCCATGGTGGTGCTCTCGCCCGGGGTGGCCGGGGTGTCGTTCATTCCGATCCCCGTGATCCTGTGGGGCTCACTGCGCTTCCAGAAGCGCCTGGCGCCCCGCTATGCCGCCGTGCGCGAACAGGCCGGCGATCTGGCCAGTCGGCTCAGCAACAACCTGGGCGGCATGCTCACGATCAAGAGCTACACCGCCGAACCGTGGGAGCTGGAGAGGCTGGCCGAGCAGAGCCAGGCCTACAGGCTCGCCAACCGCCGCGCCATCCGCCTCTCGGCCGCCTTCGTGCCGCTGATCCGCTACGCGATCCTGTTTGCCTTCATCGCCATCCTGGTGATCGGCGGCCTGCAGGCCTGGCGCGGCGAGATCGCCACCGGCAGCTACGCCTTCCTTGTGTTCATCACCCAGCGGCTGCTGTGGCCGCTCACCACCCTGGGCCGCACCCTCGACGACTACCAGCGGGCCATGGCCTCCACCAACCGGGTGCTGGACCTGCTGGCCACCCCGATCGCCATCCCGAGCGGCAAGCGGCCGCTGCCCCTCGCGCAGGTGAAGGGGGAACTCTGCTTTGACAATGTGTCCTTCGCCTACGGCGGCCGCGAGCCGCTGCTGCGCCACTTCAACCTGGAGGTTCCCGCCGGCGGCACCATCGGCATCGTGGGTGCAACCGGCTCGGGCAAGAGCACGATCGTGAAGCTGCTGCTGCGGCTCTACGCCATCCAGGCGGGCAGTATCCGCCTGGATGGCATCCCGATCAGCGAGCTACGCCTCGACGACCTGCGCCGCGCCATCGGCCTGGTGAGCCAGGAGGTGTTCCTGTTTCACGGCACGGTGGCCGAGAACATCGCCTACGGCAGCTTCGACGCTCCCCGCACGGCCATCGAGCGAGCCGCCCAGCTGGCCGAGGCGGCCGTCTTCATTGAGGGGCTGCCCCAGGGCTACGACACGGTGGTGGGCGAGCGGGGCCAGCGCCTGAGCGGCGGCCAGCGCCAGCGCATCGCCCTGGCCCGCGCCATCCTCAAGAACCCGCCGGTGCTGATCCTCGATGAGGCCACCGCGGCGGTGGACAACGAAACCGAGGCGGCGATCCAGCGTTCTCTCGATCTGATCACCGCCGAGCGCACCACCCTGGTGATCGCCCACCGGCTCTCCACCGTGCGCCATGCCGATCGCATCGTGGTGATGGACCGGGGCCGGATCGTGGAGAGCGGTCGCCACGAGCAGCTGATCGCCGCCGACGGCGCCTACGCCAACCTCTGGCGCGTGCAGGCGGGCCTGCGCCAGGGTGAGGCCCTCAGCCTGTGAACGCCAGCTGAACTAGGTTGAGCCCGATGAACAGCCCAGTGGCCCGGCGGCGCCGAAAGCGAGGCAAGCGAGGTCCGGTGCTGTTGGCCATCGTTGTAGGCCTGGGCGGCGGACTGCTGCTCTCCCTGCCCCTCTGGCAGTGGATCGCCAGCAACCCCGGCCTGGGCAGCACGTCGGTCACCAATCCCTTCGCCGCCTGGACCGGCGTGGGAGACCAGGACATTCTCCTGCTGGGCACCGATGTGGGCGGCGGCAACACGGATGTGATCGCCAGCCTGCGGGTGGAGGGCGGCACCACGCGCATCATCCAGGTGCCGCGTGACACCTACATCGAGGCGGAGGGCTACGGGCCCCACAAGATCAACTCCCTCTACAGCCTCGGCGGCACCGAACTGGTGAAGCGTGAGCTGTCGCGCAAGCTGGGGCGGCCGATCACCCACCACGTGGTGGTGAACCTGGCGGCGATCCGGCGCATGGCCGATGCCATCGGCGGCATCGATGTGAATGTGCCCAAGCGCATGGCCTACGTGGACAACAGCCAGGGGCTCACCATCGATCTGCAGCCCGGCCCGCAGAACCTCAAGGGCCGTGATCTCGAGGGCTTCCTGCGGTTCCGCCACGATGAGCAGGGCGACATCGGCCGCATCGAGCGCCAGCAGATAGCCCTCCAGGCTCTGTTCCGCAAGCTCACCCGACCGGAATACCTGGTGCGTCTGCCGGCCCTGCTGGCAGCCGCTGGCAAGGATCTCAAGACCGACCTGGGCCCGATGGAACTGGGTGGACTGATCACCGCGATGGGAACCACCGAGCTGAACACCAAGCGCCTGGGCGGCCAGCCGTTCATGCTCGACGGCATCAGTTATTGGGACGCCGAGTGGCCCCATGGCGACGAGGGCATGGGCGAACACGGGGATGACGATCCGGGTCGGGGCCGCTATCAGGGGCTCTATTAGCGGTTCCACGCTGCTGCTGCCACCCGTGCCATCACCGTGAACGCCGAGTTGCTGCGCAACACCCTGAAGCTGGCAGTAGCGGCCTTCATCACCGCCGCCCTGGCGGTGCATTTCGATCGCATCCAATACATCTGGTACCCGCTGATGGCGGTGGTGATCGTGGTCGACGACAACGACGACCACACCGTGGCGGCGGCCAGCAGCCGCATCCTGGGAACAGTGATGGGCGGCCTGATCACCTTTCTGGTGCACACGATGCTTTCCGGCTGGATCGGCGTGCTGGTGTCGCTGCTGGTGATGATCCCGGTGCTGCAGCTGCTGGGCTGGCAGAACGCCCAGGGCACCGCTGGGCTCACGGCCGTGATGTTCCTGATGATCCCCAGCCACGCCGCCCTCAACTGGGATTACGTCTTCAATCGCGGTCTCGACACCATCGTGGGCTGCGCGGTGGCGATCCTGGTGGGGCTGATGTTCTGGCCGCGCAGTGGCATGGCTGAGCTCACGGCCGCCGACGGCGAGTTGCGCCAAGTGCTGAACCGCCAACTGGCGCACTACAGCGATTGGCTGGCCCAGCGGCGAGCGCGGCCCCAGCCTCTGGATCCGGCCCCCCTGAGCAGCACCCTGCAGCGCATGGAGCAACTGGTGTCCGTCGAGAGCCGCGGGCCCAGGCACCAGGTGCTCAAACGCAGCGGCTGGGAGCAGCGGCTGCGGCTCTGGCAGCTGGCTCAGCTGCACTGGATCGCCTGGGAGCGGCTGATGGCCGCCCTGCCCCAGGTGGAGAGCCAGCAGGCCGAGCCGCTGCGCCGGTCGGTCGCCGAGCTGCAACGGCAACTGGGTGGCGCGCCGGGGCCCACGCCTCTGCGCGATCCGGGCCGGTGGCACGAGCTCTCCCAACAGCTGCACCTGCCCCTGCTGTCCCTGCTGGCCCTGGCCGAGGAACAGCGTCCCCTGCATGCCGCCCTCGGCGGCTTGAACCGCATGGCGCCGCGATGAGCCAGCTCCAGGGCCTGCGCAATGCCCTGCGCACCGCCGTCACCGCAGGGCTGGGCAATGGCTTCGCCAGCATCTCCGGCGTGGAATTCAGCCAATACGTGGCCCTAACGGTGCTGTCGGTGTCCACCGGCACCTACGGCGCGGCCATGGCCCTGGGGCGCCAACGCCTGCTGGGCACCGTACTGGGCTCGCTGTTGTTGCTGATCGGCTACGAGGGCCTGCACGGGGTCCCGCTACCCCTGGCGATCGCGATCACCCTGGGGGCCCTGCGCCTGCTGGGCGGACTGCTTCAGCTGCAGGTGGGCTACAAGGTGGGCGGCATGATCATCGTGATGGGCTGGCTCGTGCACGAGGGTGGCCTGGCCACCTGGATCCCGATCCGCTTCTTCTGGACGAGCTTCGGGGTGCTGATCACCCTGCTCGGCCTGCGGTTGTTCTGGCCCGCCCGCAGCCTCGACAGCAGCCTGGCCCAGCTGGCCCAGCTGCTCGGAGATCTCCACAGCACCCTGCGCGACCTGGCGGCCCGGGTTGATCCAGCCGCTGCCGGAGCCGCGGCCAACCCAGTGGGAATCGCGCGCTACCGGGCCCTGCGCAACCAGCTGATCGCCCTGCGTCGCCAGCGCCCCACCTGGCTCCAGGAGCTCGGCGCCATGCCCGAGCGGCACCCCGCGGCGCTGCTGATGGCCAACTTCGAGACCACCGCGTCCCGGTTGATCACGGTGGTGGGCGGGATGGTGCGCGAGGCCCCCACCTTCCGGGACCCCCAGCTGGTGGCCGGGCTGCACCGCTGCGAAGCCGACCTGCTGCAGGCCATGGCCGACCAGCTCGAGCAGTGGCAACGGCAGCTGGAGGGGAGTCGGGGCCTGCCCCGACCGCCTGCACAGGGATGGCAGGCGCCAGCGAGCTGGCGGGCACTCGATCAGGAACTCCAGGATCCCCTTGCCAACACGGCCTCAGTGGAGCGCCTGGAGCGCATCGCCAGCCGGCTGGTGCTCTGCCGCCAGGCCGAGGAGGCCCTGCGCACCTGCCAAGCAAGCTGGGCCGCACTGGCGAAGAGGGCCTGAACCCAGCCCATGGCCGAGCTCAATCGCCTGCTGCAACAGCGCCATTCCCTCTACCGGGGTTTGCTGGCGGTGGAGGTGATCGCCCTGCTGGGCCTGCGCGGCCTCCAGGAGGCGCCTCGTCTGGTGAGCGTGGTGTATCTGCTCATTTCCGGTGTCGCCGTGATTCTGGATTCGCCGCTGCTCCCCAAGAACCGCCTCAACCTCAAACCCGCAGCTACGACATCAGCGGCACTCCACCTGGTGCGCCGGTCGCAGCAGGTCTTGGTGCAGCGCCTTCAGCTGGCGATCCTGTGGCTGCTGGCCCTGGCCGTGGAAGTGATCTGGCAGGCCGCCCTGGTGCTGAATCCCCCCCTGGCGGTGCAGCTCAGCGTGATCCATCTGCTGATCTGGCTGGTGCTGCTGCTCACCCTGTTGTGGGGCCTGGTGAGTGCCCTGGCCGAGGAACCGTTCTTTAACGGCAACCTGCTGATGGGCGCGGCGGCGGGCTACCTGCTGGTGGGCTTCACCGGCGGCGTTGTCCTCAATTCCCTGCTGGTGCTCGATCCAGCCGCCTTCAACCTGCCGGCCCATGGCCACGACCTGCCTGATGGGGTCGGGCATGCTCCGGCCATGCTCGGCGCCGCCTTTGCCAGCCTCACCACCCTCGGCAGCCCGGCGCTGAAAACGGACAGCCTCACCAGCCTCACCGCCGGCGTGGCCATCACGATTGTGGGGCAGCTCTATGTAGCCATCCTGATTGCCGGCATCCTGGGCAAACCACGCCAGCAGGCTGCCGACCGCCGGGCCGCACACCTGAAGCGCCGCATGGCAGGCCGTTCAAGCAAGCTCAACAGGGAAAGGCGCTGATCTGCACCACCGTGGTCGTTCGCACGCGCGCCCTTCCCCTGCTGCTGCTGGGCCTGCTGCCGGCATCCGCGATCCCGGCCTGTCTGACGCCCCCAGGGCTGGCGGCACCCGCAGCCATCCGGCAGGCCCCACGCCAATCCACGGCCGATCTCGAGCGCAGCTGGCAGCGACTGGATGCGGAGCTGCGGGCCCTGGATCAACTGCTGCCCAGCGAGCCCGAACCACCGGTGACCAACCTGCTCCGCACTCCGGAGCTACCCGCCAACCTGCTGCGCGCCAACCAGCCGGCCCAGGGATCGATCCAACCAGAGCAGACAGCGCCCAGCCCGCCGCTGGATCTGCCCACACCCCAGCAACTCCAGGCCGGCAGCGTTGGCGGCCTGAGCCTGGAGCAGGCCCTGGCGATCGCCTTCGCCAACAGCGCCAGCCTGCAGGCCCAGCGCGAGCAGGTGGCGGCGGCCCTGGCCAGCGTGCAGGCCGCGATGGGCACCTACTGGCCCACGGTGAGTGCCTTTGCCAATGGCGGATACACCGGCAGCCGCAGCACCACCACCGCCCAGAAGCGCAACGACAACCTTGGCTTCGGCCCCCTGTTTGCACCGAACGGGCTGCTCGATTCAGCCGGTCAACCCACCGCAGGCCCCTTCTATGTGCCCAACGGCGGCTCGGCGGCCATGACCTCCGGGGAATGGGGCGTGGAGGGCGGTCTGCAGCTCGACTACGCCCTGCTGGATTTCGCCCGCACCCCAACGGTGAAGGCGGTGCGGGCCCGCCTGGAGCAGCAGCGCAACACCTACGCCAACCAGCTGCGCAGCCTGCAGCTGCAGGTGAGCGAGGCCTACTACCAGCTGCAGCGCAGCGATCAACTGGTGCGCGTCTACGAGGCCAACGTGCGCAACGACCTGGTGATCCTGCAGGACAGCCTGGATCTCAAGCAGGCCGGCCTGGTGCCACGGCTGGATGTGCTGCGGCGACGGGCCATCCAGGCCGCCGACGAGGAAACCCTGATCCAGGCTCTGGCCGACCGGGCGGTAGCGCGCCGCCAGCTGGCGGTGCTGCTCAACCTGCCCGCCGACGTGACCCCCACGGCCAGTGACCCGATTGTGGTGCAGCCGCGCTGGCCCCTCGACCTGGAGGCGAGCCTGCTGGCGGCCTACCGCGGCAACCCTGAACTGGAGGCCATCCTGGCCACCCGCACCGCCCTGGCCCAGCAGAGCCAGGCCACCGCTGCCGGCTTGCTGCCTCGGCTGTCGCTGTTTGCCAGCGCCGGTGGCGGCAGTGCCCAGACCAGCCTCAGCGACTTCGACATCGGCGGTGGCGGCTGTTGCGGCTCCACCGCCCTGCCCCTCTCCACCACCAGCGGCTGGGACTGGTCGGTGGGGCTCGCCTTCACCTGGCTGCTGTTTGACGCCGGCACCACAGCCGGTCAGGCCCGGGCGCTGGCGAAACAGGAAGCGGCTGCCGCCCAGCAATACGCCGCCAGCCGCAACGACATCCGCCTGCGAATCGAGCAGGCCTTCTTCAACCACGAAGCCAGCCTGGCCAAGTTGAGCTCCGCCCGCCGCGGGGTGGCCGCAGCCGTGGAGGCCTTCCGGGATGTGCGCCTCCGATACCAGACGGGGCTCTCCAGCGAGATCGACCTGTCGGTGACCCAGGACCGGCTGATCAGCAGCCTGGTGCAGCGGCTCGACGCCACGGTGAACGTGAACGTGACCTACGCCCGATTGCTGAAGGAGCTGCTGCCCGTGCCCCGCGATCCCAGCGCGCCAATCCAGCCCCAACTGCAGCTCAGCAGCGCCAGCCCTGGCCAGCCCTGATCGGGGGCACCACCACCATGGCCGCTGGCTCGCCATCCCTCAGCCCCCTGTGGCGCCAGAGTCTGAGGATCTGGCTGGCCACCACCCTCACAATCGGGATCCTGCTCTGGTCGGGCCGCGGCCACGTGCTCGGGGCCGCCCTGGTGATGGCGGTGCTGTTCGTGAACGAAAACGACCTCACCCCGGCCCGCAGCATCGGCCAGCAGGTGGCAGGAGCCCTGGTGGGCATCCTCACCGCCCAGGTGGTGCATGAGCTCTCCACCAGCTGGCTGGCGCTTGGCATCGCGCTGCTGCTCACCGGTGTGCTGGTGCGGGGCCTGGGGCTACTGAGGGGACTCGGCACGGGCTACATGGGCTGCTGGGCCCTGGAGCTGATGCACCGGGGCAACCAGGTGAACTGGGCGGTGATCTTCGATCTGGGCTTTGCCGTGGTGGTGGGGATCGTGATGGCCCAGTTCGCCACCTGGGCCCTGTGGCCCCGCCGGCCCCTGCAGCAGCTGCCAGCCCTCGATGCCCAGATCGCCAGCCAGCTCGCGGCCCAGGTGAGGGCGATGCGGGCATGGCTGGTCAGCGGCGGTCCCCCGCCGCCGCCGCTGCGCTCCCAGGATCTGCTGCCCAGGATTCAGCTGTTGCAACAGCTGCGCGACCAGACCCGCTCGCGCTCCTCGCCCGCTCACACCAGGCGGCTGCTGGCGCGCTGGGCCCAGGGCGGCAGCCTCTGGCGCCAACTGCTGCGCCAGTGGTTGCTGCTCGAGCCCCTGCTGCGCCAGCTGCCCTCACCCCTGCCCCTGGACCCCCAGGCCCGGCAACCGCTGCTGATCAACACCCTCAACAGCCTGTCGGCACAGCTGCAGGGCCACCCAGGCAGTTCGGATGCCA
>Ga0164292_10002253_pt1 | contig 15722 bp, 17 predicted proteins | sample GEODES117metaG_FD_111486 | JGI IMG/M metagenome (GOLD analysis project Ga0164292, IMG submission 111486) | Eutrophic lake water microbial communities from Lake Mendota, Wisconsin, USA - GEODES117 metaG | ecosystem: Environmental > Aquatic > Freshwater > Lake | place: USA: Lake Mendota...
AAAGAATATAATTGTGATATTTATATATACAAACTAAACAAATAAATGTCATCCTCAAAAACCCTGTTTATATTAAAAAGAAAACAAAACTATAATCTTTCAACCGATTATAGTATTGGTTTAAGTACCGGTCTGTACAATTCAGCTCAATTTATGAATCAAATGCTATTAGATGGCGGGTTTGATTCTCAAATGGTAGTTGTAAATGATAATAACGATATAGATAGAGAAGTAACTCTACACAAACCAACCCACGTTATTATTGAAGCTCTTTGGGTTGTTCCATCTAAATTCGAAGTTCTTTGCAAATTACATCCAAACGTTAAATGGGTAATTCGCTTACATAGCGAAATACCATTTTTAGCAAATGAAGGAATGGCAATGGATTGGATTGGGGAATATAGTAAATTTGATAATATTATTATTTCTTGCAACTCACCACAAACTACCAAAGATATTGAGTTTTATATGAGTACAAAATTAGGTATTAAAAAACATATAGATTTTTTACCAAATTTTTATCCACAACAATACAAAACTAAATCATTCAATAAGAAAGGTGATACGATTCACATAGGATGTTTTGGTGCAATTAGACCTCTAAAAAATCATCTTATACAAGCATTTGCAGCAATTAAGTTTGCAGATGAAATTGGTAAAAAATTACATTTCCATATCAATTGCGATAGAGTTGAACAAAAAGGAGAACCAATATTAAATAACTTAATAAGTATGTTCAATCATTTGGAACATAAAGGTCATAAGTTAGTTCATCATGAGTGGAGTGTTAGAGAGCAATTTATTCAATTATGTTCTACGATGGATATTGGAATTCAGATATCATTTAATGAAACTTTTAATATTGTAGGAGCTGATATAGTTTCACAAGGAGTTCCTTTGGTATCTTCACCTGAAATCCCTTGGGCTAATTCATTATTTACTGCAAGACAAACTAATACTGATGATATTGTAGATTCACTATTATGTACTTACGCATATCCAAAAATAAATGTATTATTAAATCAAAGGGGTCTTGAAAAATATACAAATAAAACAAAACATATTTGGTTTAAGTTTTTCAAATGATATTTATAGTTATAAAATAATTATAGCTATGAAACAAATATTATTATTTTTTTTGTTATTACCAACATTATTGTTAGGGCAGATATCCTCTTGGAGAAGTGGTGCAACAACCGCACCACAACAAAGGAGTAGTGTAAATGTACCATCCAATAGAGAATACTCACAACCAAATCGTAATGATAATGTGAGTAGATGGAGAAGTACACCACAATATAGGCAATATCCAAACACACCATATTTTCGTAATAGAGAAGTTTGGGTAGGTGGGATGTACCCTTGGTTTAATGGATTTGGATATTACAATATGTATCCATATTATTTCTATGATGATTTTGGATATAGACAAAGAGGTAGAGTTCGTATCTATAACGATGGTAAGAGGGATACTATAAGTGTTAAACCAATGCGTTGGGCATTTGGTTTACAAACATCAAAAGGTAATCAAATTGGTGGTTGGTTGGCAATAGGACATGTAAACTATGTCTTATTAGAATACCAGCAAACAAATCAAATACATTCAGCATCTTATTTCCCACTTGGACATTTAGGTATTGTTGATTTTCCATTAGTAGAAGATTGGATATCTAACAAAGTATTCTACGCAGGTATTGGTAAGAGGTATGGTAGAAACGGAATGCACATATCTTTGGGTTTGGGAAATGAAGAAGTAAGATTTCAGGGAAAAGATAAAATAGGATACATAACATTCCCAAAATATAATTCGGACTTTATGACAATGAAATTTGGTATAATACACGACTTCAAATATGTTACTCTTAAATTAGATTATGACCCTATACGAAGAAATGGTATTGTTGGGGCTGGTATAAATCTGTAAGTTACACTTTTTAATCAAAACAGCATATGATTGAAAAAGTTAAAAGTTTTATTAAGTGTATTATTCATATTCTGTCTAGCTTCCAAAGCTAACGGACAAACAACATTTACACAAACATTTATAGATAAGTGTACTGGAGAAGTAAAACTCGCCACTACTACTTATGTCAACGGAAGAGCATTTGTATCTTTCTATGACCAAATGAGAGTATTTACACCGGATGAAGTTACAAGTGGTGTAATGCAAATGTGGTTACAATCCGTATATGTTGCATATTCAACGCAAGGGTGTGCTACAAACCAGGTAGTACAACAAACTATACAACAAACAGTAAACCAAGCAGTTCAGCAGGCAGCAGCTCAAGCGGCTCAACAAGCAGCTTCGGCAGCAGCAACACAGGCTGCATCTCAAGCAGCTTCGGCAGCAGCTTCGCAAGCAGCCTCATCAGCAGCAGCTTCAGCAGCACAATCAGCCGCAAGTTCAGCTGCATCATCTGCCGCTTCTTCTGCAGCAAGTTCAGCTGCAAGTTCAGCTGCATCATCTGCCGCTTCTTCTGCGGCTAGTGGAGCGGCTTCATCGGCAGCTGGTTCTGCCGCTAGTGGAGCAGCAGCTTCGGCAGCTGGTGCCGCAGTACCACCACCCCCACCAACCCCATCCGCACCTGCTCCTTCTGCTTCGGCTCCGTCTGGTGGAGGTTCAACCACACCGGCATCAAATAGTTCTTCTGGTGGAGGAAGTGGCGGTAGTAGTTCATCACCAAAAGCAGAAGCAAAAGCAGAAGCTAAAGCTGAAGCAAAAGCAGAAGCTAAATCCGAAAGTAAGAGTGAATCTAAATCAGAATCAAAATCCGAAAGTAAGAGTGAGGAAAAGAAAGAAGAAACTAAATCGGAATCTAAAAAAGAAGAGAAGAAAGAAGAATCTAAAAAGGAGGAAAAGAAAGAGGAGAAAAAAGAAGAAAAGAAAAAAGAAAAAATAGCACCAATAAATCCATTATTATTAGCATCGGATTTAAGTGTAGTAGAATCATCTCCATCTAAATTTGATGCTATCTTAACAACCGGTGTATCTCGTTCATCAATGGCTGGGGATGAAAGTTATTCAGCAACATCTATGATATGGAGTAACTTAAAACAATTTGCAGTAAGTGGTGGTTATACTAAAATGAACTTTAAAGATGGCTCATTGAATTCTATGAACTCATACTCCGTAACTGGAGCATATCTAAATAGAACCTATATGAGTTTGGTTGGATTGACCGTAATTATACCAAACCCAAAGATTGGTGTATATGGATATAATGTTGGTTTAGTTAATTTATTCTCACCAAAAGCAGATGGTGGATATGGATATAGTGTAAGTAATTCTGGTGTTGTATTTTGGACTAAACCATATCAAACTACAAAAAAACTAACTCTTTCACCACAAATATTTACAATGTTACCTGGTGGTAGTTGGGATACAACTAACGGAGAATTCACTTATAGTTCTGATGTTGGGTTTTTATTGGGTACTTCAATTGATTACAAAATCAGTAAACGTTTTGGATTTAGTTTTAATTACAAAATCAATACGTCTACTGCTGCAGGGGCTCCGATATTAAGTAACTTTTTAATTGGTTCTAGATTGATGCTTTAAGAAATAACTTCTTTATCTATATGTAGAGGTTCAGTATGTTGTCTTTGTTTTCTAACACCATAATGAGTTGTTGTTTTAGCAATTGTAGCTCCTAAAGAACCACAAATTAGAATTATTGTAATTAATAAATTTATCATTTTTTTGTATTATTTGTATTGTTTTATCACTTTTCTAATATAAGTATTGGAAAAATACTAAAAATATAATAAAAATAGGATTTTCCCAATAAGTTGAAAAAGGTTCTTTATATAATACAAAAATATTATAATTTTATTGATTATTAAGTATTTAATATTTATTGGTGTAAAAAATATACATTATGAACACGTTTCTTAAATTAGGTGTAATCGTTATAGCAATCGCAGTTGGGATATTTATATTCCGTGAATGTTCTTCATCGGATACACCGGGTGAAACTGTGAATGTGGATGGTAAAAAATATGAGTTGATAAAACACAAAATTGATACTTTTGTTGTTGAGCATACTCAAATTAAATATAAAAGAGGACAGGATATCTACCACGAAACAATTGTGGAAAAAGAGAAAAGAGTAGAAGTACCAATTTATATTAAAGCTGATAGTGAAAGAATTGTCAGAGAGTATCATCAAAAAGTTTTGTATAAAGATAAGTTAGTATTAGATAATGATTTGGGAACAATTGAATTAACCGATACTATATCTATGAATAAAATTATTGGTAGAAAGTGGAACGCTCAAATAAGGGAAAGAACCATAACTGATACCAAAATAGTAAAAGAGTTACCAAAGAATCAGATTTACGTTGGAGCACAAACTATAATTGGAAATTCGAATGTATTGGTTGGTCCACAACTTACATTGAAAACTAAAAAAGATAATATGTATGGTGCCGGAATGTTAATTGATGGTGATGGTAAAAAGTACTTAGGAGTTTCAGTTGGTTGGAAAATTAGACTTAAAAAATAAAATGCTCAACGAGTGTATCATTGTATCGAAAGAAGTTGGTGATAAGTTTATCTTAGCAAAGAATAGAGATAGAGCTTACAAACCAAAATTAGAAATTATCCACACTATCATAAATGGTGTGGAAGTTGCATACATTCACGATATGATTACCGATTGGAGTGAAGGTATGAATGAGTTTGGAATTGGTATTGTGAATTCAGCTCTAATGGTGGGTCACGATGAGGCAGAAGCAAAGTTAGTAAAGAAGAGTGGTAAACCATCCAAAGATGGGAAAAAGATTAGAACTGCACTTTCACAAAAAACTTTAAGAGAAGCAATCAAAGCAGCAGTATTAACCGATGGTGGTGTTAATGGACATACATTTGTTTCATCCCCAAGGTATATGGTTAGTATTGAGAAAACATCAAAACATAAACCTAATATTATTTTACATAATATGGAAAATCCAGTTGTTCGTACAAATCACGGACATATGTTTACTAATGCTGGATACACACATGGAGAAAAATACTTATCATCTAAAATGAGAAAAATATCGGCTGAAAAATCAGTTGATAAAGTTGAAGATTGGAAAGAGATTGCAAATGCAATGAGAAAAGAATTCTTTCCAAAACAATCTCAACTTAATATGGCAAGAAAAGCCAAAGAGATGTTCACATCATCTCAAACTGTACTTAACCTTACTGATAGAATATTACAAGTAGAATATTTTACTGATAACGTTGAGGAATTTGTTGGTATAACTAATAAGTTACCAAAGGACTACAAAGCTAAAATTAGTATTGTGGTTAAACCAATTCAATCCTAACTTTTTATAGTTTAGATATTTATATACAAACAATATATAAATAGAATTACTATGTCAACCGAATTCGAATTATTCAAAGGTAAAACATTAGGTTCACTTTTTGAGGATATCTATAATAACCAAACACAAAAGAAAGCCAAAATATCCGAACTAATCATTGAACTAAAAAAAATGGTTAGGCATGCTGGGGATATGGCTGTTATAGGTCCTTTAATTAGAGACCTTATAGATACTTCCGTTAAGAATGATGACCAATTAGTTAAATTAGCAAACCTTGCTCAAAAACTAATAGCATCGGAAAAGAAATCGGAGGGTGATGATGGATTCCTTTCAGCATTTGAAAAAGAACAACTACTTAAAGATATTGAAGATACTCAATTGGAATTAGAAAGAGTTGATGAATTGGAAAACGAAATAGAAGAACTTAAACTAAAAGTAAAATAAAATGACATTACAAAATTCAAGTGTTGTATCTACGCAAATAACACAAACAGGACCGATAACTACTAGCGTAAGTAAGGGAATGGGATTTGTATATAGTGTTATATTAGATGAAACACATCCTGCTATAAAAGATAGTAATGGTAATAGAAAAATATCATATATAGGAGCAATTGAATATAGGTTTGCAAATAATGTAGCATCTGATGATGCAAATTTACCAATTGCATTTCCATTTGATAAAAATTTTAAAAATTTACCGGTTGTAAACGAAAGTGTTGAAATTTATCAAAATGGTAGTGTGTCTATGTATAGGCGTGTTGGACAAGATATAACACCAAATATAAATTCAGACCAAAAAGCTATAACAAAACATTATGGTGAAAAAACAAAATTAGATAATAAAGGTAATGATTATAATAAAGTACAAACCACTGGTATAGTTAAAACAAATGTAAACGAATCATTGCAATTAGATGGGTTTGGAAAATATTTTAAAACAGAAAGGGGAATACACAGATTAAAATTATACGAAGGTGATAGTTTGGTTGAAACACGGTTTGGACAATCTATAAGATTCTCTGGATACAATAATCCTAAAAATGTATTCTCACCAACTGTAATAATTAGAAATGGCGAAAGTCAGATAACAAGAAAAAAACCAATAACAGAATCTATATTAGAAGATATAAATAAAGATGGCAGTATCATTGCTATGACATCTGACCAATATGAGTTATCGTTTTTACCTGGTACTGTTAGTGAAACTGGTACAACTGATTTTCAAACAGCTCCAACATCATTTCAACAATATCCATCTAAATTAATTGGTGACCAAATTCTAATCAATTCTGGAAGATTGATATTTTCTGCAAAAAGTGCGGAAATGATATTTTATTCTAAAAAGAATTATGGGTTTATATCAGATGGTGCCATGTCAATTGATAATGCATTGGGGATTGATGTTAGTGTGGGTGGTGATATAAATGTATTAACTAACGATAGGAGTGTTCATTTATATACAGGAAATGGTTCTATTATATTGGGTAGTCAGGGATTAGAACCATTGGTAAAAGGACAAACTTTAGTAGATATATTGGGTGAGTTAATAGATACAATTGTAGCACAACAATATCTAACTCCATCCGGCCCAACTAAAATAGGTCCTGAAAATGTACCAAAATTTGCATCTATAAAGTCAAAACTTAATTCAATGTTAAGTAAATTAAATCAAACTGCTTAAATATATGGCAACGATAATTCAACCACCATTACCAAAATTTGATACTACATCACTAAATGCGGATTTGGCTAATAAAATAAAAGCGCCTGAATTGCAAGAAATACCTGATGGTAGTGGTAATTTACGTTCTATGATAAAAGACCAATCTATGCAATTGGGTACTAATATAGAAGGTACTTTAGACCAATTTGGAGAAAACATAGAAGCCGAAGCAGAGAGAAAAGCTGCAGAATTAGAAGCTGCTGCAAAACAAATAGAAGCGGCAGCATTAGCAGCTGCTAAAATGATTGAAGAAGAATTAAAAAGAAAAAAAGAAGAAGCAAAGAAAGCAATTGAAGATGCAAAAAAAGAAGCAAAGGAGGCATTTCAAAAAGCACTAACCGCAAAAGAACAGGCGGAAGATATGATAGCAAAATTACGTGGATTTAAAATACCCAGATTAAAAAAATTAAAACCCATACCAACAAAAGATTTACCAGCACCTCCTCAATATGCTAAATATATGGATGCTGATGCAAAACGGGAATACGCCGAAAATGCTAAAAGTTCGGCAACAAAAGGAGAACCACCAATAGTATAAATTATGTCTTGGGAAATATTTAAACAAAATATTGTAAGAATTTCAAATAGACCAGGTAGTATACCTGATATAGATACTGTGGCTAGGGCTTATGCAGTTGAATACGATGCTGCAATTAAAAGAGGATTTGATACTTTAAATAATATAGCAATTCAGCAAGGTGATGTTGCAACAATGGAAAGATTGTTTAAAATTGCTTTACAAAAAGGATTATCATCAACAGGTCCATATGATTTAGTTGGTGAAATGGGAAAGGGTGTAATTGCGTATTGGAGTGCACCAGGTGGGCCTGCTAGTATAGCTGATAATGCGGATGGTATTGATGCGGTGGAGGCTGAAGCAATTCAAACCGATATTAATAGAGAATACCCAAAAACTCAATTAGAGTATGAAAGACAGTTTCCATCAAAAGAAGCCGCAATGGCAAATAATAGTAATGTTTCACCAAAAGAAGCATTAGATTCTGTAAACGATTTTAATAATGAAAAATCCCAAAGTAATGCTGATACTAAATTAGTTGGAAGGGGTGATACTGCATTATTTAATAAATGTGGAAATGGAATATGGCCTGCATTGGGAACTGCTCCAAATTTTGAAATAAGAAGTATAGAAAATGCTGACTCAGATTGTCCTAGAAAATGGTACAAAACAAATCAAGAATATCTAACAAAAAATTGTACTCAAATAATGTTTCCAACTGCCAAAGGTAGTTCTAAAATATTAGTTCATAAAAATTTGGCAGCAATTATAAAACCCGCATTAGAAGAAATAAAAGCAAAAGGATTGCAAAGATATATTGAAAATTGCGGAGGTGGGTTGGCTATTAGAAATGTAACTTGTGGTACTAGATTATCAAATCATAGTTGGGGAACTGCGATTGATATGAATACGGGAATATACCCATATGGTGTAAAATTTAAATCAGATGGAATTTATAGTGGTAAGAAAAAACTTAGAGAACTTAATGAATTTGATAAAGGATTCCAACAAGTAGCAGCAATATTTAAATCAAAAGGAATGACATGGTTAAGTAATAATGACCCAATGCACGTTTCTATATATGAATAATTATTAAGATATGGGAGCTATAATGAGAAACTTTCCAATACCACTTATACCAGCACCAGGCTCAACTGCCAATGTTGCTGTAATAAATAATGTGGTTTTAAGTCCGGGAGTTTGGGGACCACCACAACCATCGGTAGGAGCAAGACAGGGAGATACTTTATCCGAAGAGGAAAAAGCTGGTGCACAAGAAGATTTGGATGTTGCAAAAAAAGATTTGCAAGAATTTCAAAATGACCCAACACCCGAAGGACAGGCTAAAGCACAAACTGCAAGAGAACAAATAGCATATCAATCGGAAAGATTGGGAAGTGGTGAGAATGCATCTTCATCGGATGTATCAAATGAACCAAAGCAAGAGATTATAGCAGATTTACCACCTGATATGGAAATAGGATTAAAAATAGTTCAATATGCTTTAAGAGATTTAGGAGTAACTGAAAATCCACTACCACCGGGAAAACCTGAAAATTCCGGTCCAAGAGTTTTACAAATGTTAAAAGGTGTTGGATTTAATACACCCGCATATTGGTGTGCTGCTGCGGTATCTGCTTGGTATAAGAGTGCTGGTGCAAAATCACCCAATAGTGCATCTTGTGATGTTTGGATGAGTTGGGCAAAACGAAATGGATTGTTTAGTAGCAAACCTGCAATTGGAGCAGCTATTTTATATGGTAGTTCGGCAGATGCACATCACATAGGAATTGTTGAAGCAATAAGTGGGGATAGAGTAACTACAATAGAAGGTAATACTTCTGGTGGTGGTTTTAGTAGAAACGGAGTAGGTGTATTCCGTAAATCAGCAAGAATTGCAAAAGCAGTTGGATTTGTATTACCAATAAAAAAATAATAAAATGTCAGCAGTTAGACCTACGGATAATACTGGAGTAATAGTTGATGAGTTCATTCGTTATGCAACTCAACATTTAACTACTGTAACCGGCGTTATATCAACAACATCTTTATATCCACCGTTGGGTACACCCGGACCTGGTATTATAAATTGGACAGGTTATACAGTTACCCCAGCAGCACCATCAATACCTATTGGTCAAGTTGATACATCTGCAATAGAAATGACACCTGAACAAGAAGCAATAGCTGAAAGAGCATCACAAAGGGGAGCTGATTTAAATTCTGCAACCGCAGCTGCACTATCTGGTGTGGAATATACAGGCGGTTCTTCTGGTGGAGGTGGTGGAGGGGGTAGTGATTCTGGCGGTGTAGTATCTTTATCCGCAGATAAATTGCCGGTTGATGGTGTTGAAAAAATACCTAATTACAAAACAAGTGTAAAAGTTCCACCCGAAATAGTTGTTGCTATGAGAAAATATGGAGTGGGGAGGAGTCCTTTGGAAAGAGCACACTTTTTAGCACAATGTGCTCACGAAAGTGGAGGATTTATTTATAGAGAAGAATTGGCAAGTGGAGCTGCATATGAAGGTAGACGTGATTTGGGTAATACACAACCTGGCGATGGTGTACGATATAAAGGTAGGGGATATATTCAATTAACGGGTAGAGCAAACTATACAAAATTTGGACCTGTTGCTGGTGGTGATTTTGTAGGAAATCCAAGAGTAGTTGCACAACAATATTATGCTGATACCGCTTGTTTATTTTGGAAATCAAATAGTTTAGGTCCAAAATGTGTTAATTCATCGATTGATACTATTAAAGTTGTAACTAAAAGAATCAATGGTGGTTATAATGGATTGAACGATAGAGTAAGTAGATTTGCAGTTTATTGGAGAGAATTACAAAGAGACCCGACACTTTGGGCATAAATCCCAAAAATAAACAAATCAAATATTTATATTAACAACAACGAAAGATAATCAAATGAATACGGATAAATTATTAAAAGCTATTCAAATTCTTATCAAAGAGGAGTTAAAACAACAACTCCCTGCTTTGATTAAAGAAGGAGTGAAAGCGGAAATGAAAAAGGTTTTAGCGGAAGGAAATACTAAACCACAACCTAAAAAAGAAAGTGAAGGATTTTCAATGGCTAAAGCAATATTGGGGAATGATACTATTAAGGAATCGGTTGAAACTAAAGTAGTAGAAACTAAACAATTTAGTAAAAACCCAATTATTAATCAAATTTTAAATGAAACAAGAGGTGGTATCCCACAAGGTGATGGTGGTTTTAGAACAATGAATTTTGGACAAGGTGATATGGGGTCTGTTGTAGGTAGAACTGCAGTAGCTGATAAAATGGGATATGGTGATTTAGCTAGAGGACCTCAACCAAGTGGATTAGGTGTTCAAACTGGGGTGCCTGAATTGGATAAAGCATTGAACAGAGATTATTCAGAATTAGTAAAACGATTTAATAAAAAATAATGGCAGTATTATTAGGTCAAAGGATGGTTAAAGATACAATTGCATATAACGATTATGCTATTGGTATTACATTGCCATTACAAATAGGAAATAATGCATTTAATCAATCATTTAAAACAATTGACCAAGTAAAAACAAATATTAAAAACCTTTTATTAACAAAAAGAAAAGAAAGAGTAATGCAACCGGAATTGGGTAGTGGCTTACAAGAATTACTTTTTGATTTTAATGATGACTTTTTAGCTGATGAAATAGAAGAAGTTATTACAAACAGTATGGAAAAGTGGTTGCCATACGTTACTATTGAAGAAATTGATGTTAGACAGACTGATGAATTTAAGGATACCAATCGTGTTGAAATTTCATTAACATTTAGTATAACAAATAATGTAGGTATGGAGACAGTAACCTTTACAGTATAAAAAAATGGCATTAACTACAATAAATAAGAATTTTAAAAACAAAGGAAAAGATATAAAATATCTAAATAAAGACTTTGCTGCATTTAGAGAAAACTTAATTGAATTTTCTAAAACATATTTTCCAAAAACATATTCTGATTTTAATGAAACATCACCTGGTATGATGTTTATTGAATTAGCATCGTATGTTGGTGATTCATTATCTTATTATGTAGATGATACTTTAAAAGAATCATTAATGCCATACGCTGAAGATATTCAAAGTGTAATTGCATTATCTCAATTTTTGGGATATAAACCAAAAGTAACATCTCCAGCAATAACAAATGTATCGGTATATCAATTAATTCCATCAATTGGAAGTGGTGTTAATAACAAACCAGATGAAACATATTTTCTTAGAATAAAAGAAGGTATGCGATTACAATCTACTGAAAATGATATTTTATTTAGAACAACAGACGTAGTTGATTTTAATGATGAAAACAATAGAGAGATTACAATTTACGAAAGAGATGTAAATACTGGAGAACCTACTTTTTATTTGGTTAAAAAATATGTACAAGCAATATCAGCTATCACATCGGAAAGAACATTTACGTTTGGAGCATATCAACCATTTCAATCAATAACATTAGATGAAACGAACATTATTCAAATATATGATGTTAGGGATTCGAATGGAAACAAATATTATGAAGTTCCATATTTGGGACAAGAAATGGTGTATATTGAACAACCAACAACAGAATCAAATGATGCTGAATTATATCAATTTAAAACAACAGTTCCATATATTCTTAAAACTATAAAAACACCAAGAAGATTTGTAGCAAAAGTAAATCAAAATAGTACAACTACATTACAATTTGGAGCAGGTGACCCATCCGCATCGGATGAACAATTAATACCAAATCTTAAAAATGTAGGACTTGGTTTACCAAACTCAATTAGTAGATTGGAAGAATCATTTGACCCAACTAATTTTTTAAAAACAAAAACGTATGGAACATCTCCATCAAACACAAGTATTATTGTTAAATATTTTGTAGGTGGTGGTATTAGTTCAAATATAGTTAAAGGTGATTTGACTAGAATAGTTGGAATAGAATATGAAGATGATATTGATTCATTTACAAATGCACAAATAGCAACATATAATAGTATTAAAAATTCAGTAGCAGTTGATAACGAAATACCCGCAACAGGTGGTAGAGATGGTGAAACTATTGAAGAGATTAGACAAAACGCATTGGCAAACTTTGGTGCACAAAATAGAGCAGTAACTGCAAAAGATTATCAAGTTAGAGCATTATCATTACCATCAAAATATGGTGGTGTTGCTAAAGCATTTGCAACTGCAGATGGTACATTGGATAATAATTCACCTGCTTCTATATTAGCATCACCAAATCATTTACAAGAGTTTACGGATTTGGTTATGAGTTTTGTTAATAAGCCTGATTCAGAAGAACCAACTATACAATCCGTTAAGCAAGATATTACAACATATTTAATTGGTAAAGATTCCAATTTAAAGGAAAAAAATAATCCGTTTGCAATTAACCTCTATTTGTTGGGATATGATTTAAACGGAAATCTTACAAATCTTAATAAAGCAGTAAAAGAAAATCTTAAAACTTATATGAACGAATACCGAATGTTGACAGATGGTGTTAATATAAGTGATGGGTATATTATAAATATTGGTGTTGAGTTTGATATTATCATATATAACAACTACAACAAAAGTGAAGTACTTACTAAATGTATTACTGAATTGAAAGATTATTTTAATATAGATAATTGGACATTCAATCAAACAATTAATTTAAGCGAAGTAGAATTACTAATAGCAAACGTTGAAGGTGTATCATCAGTACCAATGATGAAAATAACAAATAAATGTGGTGGAAATTATTCACCAAATTCATATAACGTAGATGCTGCAACTAAAGATAAAATTGTATATCCATCGTTAGACCCATCTATTTTTGAAATTAAGTTTCCGGATTCAGACATTAAAGGACGAGTAAGATAATGATATATTTTTTAACAGCATCTAAAGATGCAACATTGTATTTACAGCAACCCAATCAAAATACTGGGCTTGATGAGATATTGGAAATAAATAAAGTATATTATGGAAATATAAAAGATATAACCCATGCTTTACTTAAATTTGAAATGGGGTATCTATCATCTTCAATTGTAAGTGGTGATGTATCAATGAGTAATGCAACTCTTATTTTGAGAGAAACCGAAAGTAATGAGATACCATTAGATTACACAATATTTGCAAATGCATTATCTGGCAGTTGGGAAATGGGTAAAGGTAATCGATTTGATGAAATTGAAACCGCCGGTGTAACTTGGAATTATAGAGATGGTGATAATAGTGTTGAATGGTTAGAAAACACTTTTAACACAAACACAACTGCTAGTGTAAATAATGGAACTGGTGGTACTTGGTGGACTAATTATCAGGCATCTCAAGGATATAGTTATCAAACTGCTGATATTGAAATGGATGTTAAATCTATTTTAAGAGGATGGGTAAGTGGTTCTATTCCAAACGATGGTTTTATTTTAAGGAGAGATGTTGACAAAGAAAGAGATACAAATGATTACGGTCAACTTAAATTCTTTTCAAAAGAAACGCATACAATTTATCAACCAAAAATTAGAATAGGTTGGGATGACCAAAAAATTGTAACTGGTTCACTAACCGAATTAACAACCGAAGATATAAAAGTTAGTATATCTAATTTAAAGAAAGAATATAAATTAAATAGTATTCCAAAATTAAGAGTGTTGGGTAGAGAATTATATCCATTAAAAACATTTACAAGCACATTTGCATATAATGATGTTAAGTATTTACCCGAAACTACATATTATCAAATAAAAGATTTACATTCAAACGATGTAATAATCCCCTTTTCGGAATATTCAAAAGTAAGTTGTGATTCAATTGGTAACTATATAAATTTAAATCTTTCCAATTGGGAGGTTGATAGAAAATATAAAATAGAATTTAAAATAGATAGAGATGGTTCTATTTCTTATTTTGATGATAATATAATATTTGGTGTAATTAAGTACTAAGATGATAAAAACAGGTTTACAAAATGAAGCAATAATATCCGAACTTTTAGTTAGTGGTTCGCAAATCATTGATACTAAAAATGATTTTGGAGTTTATATGTTCGAAGATAAAGAAACTTCGGATGGTATTGTATTTGGTAAATTACAAAAACCAAAATATAATGAAACAGAAATAATAAAATCAATTGATACAACTATTGTAGAATTATTACCATTAGAAGTACCAAATTTACCAGAAACTGTTCTTAAATTTATCTATGATGCTAAAGTTGCGGAAGTTGCGGATTTGACAGAAAATATTAGAGAACTAAATACTGAAATATCATCTTTAGAGGGAACTATAAGTGGTTTAGAAACCGAACTTGAGGCAATGAGAATTGATATGGATAATAAAGATTTGTTACTTGCGGTTGCGGAAAACAATGCACAACAATCAACAACTAAAGTTCAGAGTTCAATACAAGAATTACAAAACGCTATCCAAAGAGCAACTGCTGAATCTGTACAAAGAGTTTCGGCATATGCTAGAAATGAATCTTTAAAAGGACAGGTGGCATTGTATGAAGAACAAGTATCTACGGCAACAAAACAAATAGATTCATTGAATGATTCAATACGCAGGCAAAATGATAACATTGTTGCAAAGGATAATTCAATAGATGCATTAAGTAGAGATAACTCCGCACTTCAAACAAATTTAATAAGAAGTACTACCGCCAATAAGAAGGGAAAAATTATTTGTAACATGCTTTATGAGCAAGGATTTATACCTCAACACATATGGGCAGCAGATGAGGCATTTGGTGAGATGATGTTGAAAGAAAATAGACACGTTGCTATGGGTTACTTAATGTGGGCACAATCTGTTGTGGATTATTTTACTAAAAACTCACAATATTCTAAGTATCTATATGTAGCAGTTAAACCTTGGTCAGAACATATGGCACACATAATGGGTGTATTACCAAACGATAATTTAATTGGTAAAGGATTGCATTTTATAGGTTGTCAATATTCATTGCTTGTTTATAACGCAGTTAAATTGAAAAGAAAATATAAAAAGAAAAAATTATCATTAGGATGGCTATAAGAACATTTAAAGAGATTATAGATAATAAAGGATATCGTATTGAAGCCAGAGATAGAGAAATTTTTGAGCAGGGAAACCTACAATCTTTTTTTGGATTAGGTGACCAAGATG
>Ga0164292_10002254_pt1 | contig 15721 bp, 16 predicted proteins | sample GEODES117metaG_FD_111486 | JGI IMG/M metagenome (GOLD analysis project Ga0164292, IMG submission 111486) | Eutrophic lake water microbial communities from Lake Mendota, Wisconsin, USA - GEODES117 metaG | ecosystem: Environmental > Aquatic > Freshwater > Lake | place: USA: Lake Mendota...
ACCAAACCAACGCATGGTATGTATCATATTTTTTGTTTGAATTTGAGGTAAGAATAGTTAAAATAACAAGTACTTAAATTAGGAATTTAAGGTAATATCAGGATATTTCTAGAAAGGCAAAATTAAAAATCTATTGAAATTTTCACTTTACCGCCGAGTCCTTTTTCTACAATCTCAAAAAGCGTTTTCAAGGTGATATTGCTCCCATCATTCTCAACTCTAGATATATAGGTTCGTTTTTTATCAACTATCTGACCCAATTGTTCTTGTGTTAAATGCTTTTCCTCCCTCGCTTTTCTCAGTATTAACCCTATTTTAAAAGATTCGAAATCCCTTTCTAAAACATCTCTCCTTTCAGTTCCAATTTGGCCATAGACCTCGTCTTTTATATTTTTCCAGCTTTTAGTTTCCATATTTTTCTAAATTGTACTTTTTCATTAAACTTAAAGCCCTCTGAATTTCACTGTTAGGAGTTTTTCAGTCTTTTTTGTAAATCCATTTAGCAAAATCACTAATTTTCCTTTGTCAAAAAAACAAAAAACTCCCCAAATATTGGAGGCCAACTTTATTCTAGCCTCATATAGCCCGTTTGTGCCTTCTAAATGTTTTAAATAATTCGAAGGAATCCTTTCTAAAGTCTCAATTGCATCAATTATTTTGAAAATCTTATCTTGAACTTTTCTATCTTGGTCTTTCAGAAAGTTAATAAAGTGATCTTCATACGCAACTACTTCACGGATTTTCATGATTATACAAAAGTAACTTAAAGGTTACGGTATTCAAATATTTTATCGATTATGATTTTAGTTTACCGTTTACTTCAAGCATTAAATGCCAAGCCCAACTCTTCTTTATCATCAAAATGGCTTTTTACTCCTTTAACATCTTGATAGGTTTCGTGGCCTTTGCCAGCTACCAAAATAATATCTTGCGAACCAGCCAATTCCGCTGCTTTTCTTATGGCTTCTCTCCTATCCGTAATTTGCATCACCTTTCGTTTCTGCGTAATACTTACACCCGCTTGCATATCTTCCAAGATATCTTCTGGTTCTTCATTTCTTGGATTATCGGATGTAAGTATCACTATATCAGACAATTCACATGCAATCTTGGCCATCAGTGGTCGTTTACCTTTGTCTCGGTTTCCACCACAGCCCACCACGGTTATTACTTTTTGGTTACCTTCTCTGAGGTCTTTTATGGTTTCTAAGACGTTCTCTAAAGCATCTGGCGTATGTGCGTAATCCACTATTCCAACACGGTGGTCAGTGGCTAGTATCTGCTCAAAACGACCCGGAGGTGGTTTTAATTCTGAAAGAATAGTTAGGACATTTTCAGGATTTTCACCCAAAAGCATGGCTGTACCATAAACCGCCAAAAGATTATATGCATTGAAGTTGCCAATCAATTTAAACCAAACTTCCTGACCGTTAACATCCATTTGCAGACCAAAAAGGCCGCAATCCATCACTTTACCTTTGAAGTTTCCTATGTTTTTAAGTGAATAAGAATATTTGGTGGCGGAAGTGTTTTGCAACATTACTCTGCCATTTTTATCATCGGCGTTGGTGAGTGCAAAGGCCGATTTAGGCAACATATCAAAAAAGCCTTTTTTGGCTTTTATGTAATTATCAAATGTCAAATGAAAATCGAGGTGATCTTGCGTGATGTTGGTGAAAATACCTCCAGCAAAGCTCAAGCCCGAGATTCGTTGCATTTCTACTGCATGAGAGCTCACCTCCATAAAGACATAGACACAGCCTTTTTGGTGCATTATGCTCAGTAGTTCATTAATTTTTACAGAATCTGGCGTGGTGTGTGTGGAAGGAATAATTTCGTCTTCCACCTGATTTTGAACCGTAGAAAGCATTCCACATTTATAACCCAATTTTCTAAAAAGGTTAAAAAGCAAGGTAGCAATAGATGTTTTGCCATTTGTGCCGGTCACTCCAACCAAGGTTAAATTTCTTGACGGATTCCCGTAAAAATTACCTGCTGCAATGCCCATGCATTTGGCCGAATTTTCTACCAAAATATAAGTAATGTTTTCTGCCAAAAGTTCTGGAAATCTCTCGCACAGAATTGCCGCAGCACCTGTTTCTATTGCTTTTTGAATAAAATCATGGCCATCAACTTGCGTGCCTGGAACAGCCACAAACAGCGTATTAGCCTCTATCTTTCTAGAATCAAACTCGATTTTTGATATTTCTATATCCGTTCTGCCCGATACAGATTTGAGAGGAATTGTATATAAAAGTTCGCTTAGAAGCATCTGAAAGTAAATTTCTGGTAAATATAATTTAGTATTTCTAATGGGAACAGAAATTCAGAGCAATTCTAAGAATTTAATTTATCATTTAATCAAAAAACCATAATTTGACGTAAACAACCAAAATTTTTCTTTAACCTAAAAATATAGCACAATTATGTCTCCTTGATAACAGCCTGTCTCGCAAATTTCTCTAACTCATTTATTAATTTACCTTAGATTATCAGTGACACTTCCATTTTGGATCCGAAATACTTGACAGCAGAATTTGTTGAGGCAAAGGCCACTCTTCTTATTTTCCAACATTTGGGAATCTTAACGGTAGTCCTCGCTTTCAGTTGCTGAGTAAACAAAAAAAAGTCGTGTCTTTATTTTACTTATATCGGCTTTTACCTATTCCTTCCCTACTTTTTAAGTTAGATTGGTTGATAATTATTATAGGTTCTTGGCATTAAAATTTGTGGTGGGATATGGTTTGGCACCTGACTTAGGTATTGGTTGGTGAACTTTTCACGAAAGGAAAAACCAGTTTGTACGTAGCATTAATTACTGCTGTACGATTTGTGCAGTCTTGCTTTTGAGTTTTGAATAAAATATTCGAAACTATTCAAGTCAATTTAGGAAATTTTATAAATTTGGTTAAAATCGAACTGATGATAAGCATTTGTTATTAAAAAGACTCAAATTTCAATTACTCAACTTTGTTTAACTTACTTTTTTTTAGAATTTTGCATTATAAATGCAAAGGTAAATTAGCAATGTATTGATTCTTTTAAACTAATTGCTGAATTTGAAACTGAATAGTTACACGACTTAAAAATCGATATAAATAATCGTTTAGCAACTATCCATTTTTGTATTTTTTCAATAACCATCAATTGAGGCTAGCTTTAGTTGGATGAACGTAGTTTATAATTCAAAAAAAGTAATTGTTAACAAAAACATACAAATAAAATGAAGAAAATAATTTTAGAGGTTCTCAGTTTTATAAAAAATCCAGATGATCAAAGAATTGAAAATTGGAGTTTAAAAACAAACATAAAATACATATTTTATATTTTGTTTTTTGAGTTTATCCTAAATATGGTTGTCATTAATGCCATAATCTACGTGATTAATAAAATAGAGCCCATCGTTACCAATACAAGAATTATATATGAAGACAACAAGCTTTTACCCATGTTAATTGCGGCGTCACTTTGGGCTCCATTGATTGAAGAAGTTATTTTTAGACTCGGACTGAGATACAACAAATTTTATTCAGTTTTCATCAATAGAAAAAGATGGGATTTTATCTTCAGATTCCTAGTATATTTTACTGTTTTAGCTTTTGGTTTTGTGCACAGTGTGAATTTTTTAAATGATTCCACCTTTTTTTATTGGGTTCTTCCCTTGCTTGTGGCTACTCAAACTATCGGCGGGTTTATATTGACGTTTTTAAGAGTTAGATTTAACTTTATTTCATCCCTTTTCGCTCATGTATTGTGGAATTTTTCGATGATGTTAATTTTCATAGTCAGTCCGTATTTTTTCAAGCCTTATGTAAAAGAAAATGAAAGTTATTCTGTAAAAATTGAACAGCTAAGCTACAGCCAAGTTGAACTACAAAAATTTGAAGTAGATTCTTCTGCTAACAAAGTATTTAAGCTAAAAATCAATGAATATTCCTTGAATCATGTTTTGGATACACTATTTCAACATGAAAGATTACTTGAGGATTATGTGATCAATCTTCACTTTGAATCCAAAAAAGGCACAAGCAAAGAAGACCTAAAAAAACTTCTTTTGGAATACGATAAAGAAGAAAATCAGTAAAAATAATTGAATCCTAAGCTGAATTTTTGTTCTGTGAATTCATCGTAAACAAAAGATTTTCGAATCGAGGGCAAGGTGACATCCAGCCGTTAAGAATCTCTAATTTAGGACTTCCCAAATCAAATTCATTGAATTGGGCAAATAATATATTTTAGAAAACATAAAACCAGTATTCAACAAAAATCTGCACAACTTTCAGCACCCAATCTGTCAATAAATCAAGAGTTTATTCGATGTTTTATTAACCCAACTTCCAATCAGACCCAACCAATAAACCGAAACGGTTTTATCGCTTATTTCTCAGTATCAGTAGAAATAATAAGTGATAAAAGTATCGCTTACAGGTGTGTTCTACTTTAGCCTTTCAACAATCCCGCTATCGAAGGTTCTAGCCTTGATACAGCGAGTTTTATTTGGATTCTTCGAAATACCAAAATAAAATTAACCTTTTTACGCTCGCCTGAACTAACCCTTTGCTCTCAATAACAAAATTGAATTGAGTATTGGTATTCTTCCAAAAACCTTTGTAATTTAGCACATTCAACCTCATTTTCAATGAAAAAGATACTATTCACCCTCTTGGTATTTAGTTATATTTCTAAAGCACAACTGCCGCAACTCAACATCCCTGCTGCCAATGCTACCAAAAAGAAAACTTACTGTAACCCCATGGATGTCAATTACCAGTACAATTGGGAGCAGGTGAATGACAAAATATCTTACAGAAGTGGAGCTGATCCTGTGGTAATCAATCACAAGGGCGAGTACTACCTTTTTCATACCATTCAAGGTGGCTATTGGCACTCGAAAGACCTCTCAGACTGGCGATACATAAAACCTAGTCGTTGGCCTATGGAAGATATGTGTGCCCCTGCAGCTTGGAGCAAAGACGATACATTGTTTCTGTTCCAATCAACATTTCAGCAACGTCCGATTTTTTATAGCACCCAACCCAAAACCGGAAAACTGGAGTTTTATAACCGTTGGTTACCTCAACTACCTAAAGACGTTGGCCCATGGGATCCGGCTCTTTTTTATGATGAAGACCTGAAAGAATGGTATATGTATTGGGGCTCTTCTAATACCTACCCGCTTTTCGGAGCTCAGCTTGACAAAGACAAAAAACTCACTTACAAAGGCGACTATAAGCCATTTATATACCTCGACCCCGTAAATCACGGTTGGGAACGCTTCGGTCAAGACCACAAATCAGATATAACACCATTTACCGAGGGAGCATGGATGACCAAGCACAATGGCAAATATTACCTCCAATATGGTGCCCCAGGAACCGAGTACAACGTCTACGCCAATGGCACTTACGTAGGCGACCACCCGCTGGGGCCGTTCAAGTATGCCCCTTACAATCCGATATCGTACAAACCGGGCGGCTTTATGCAAGGCATGGGCCATGGATGTACCTTCAAAGACAATTTTGGCAACTACTGGAATATGGGTACGCCATGGATAGCCGTAAACTGGAATTTCGAACGCAGAATTGAGATGGTACCTACGGCATTTGACAAAGATGGACAGATGTTCGCTAACACCCGTTTTGCCGATTTTCCACACAAATTGCCTACTAAAAAATGGACCAATAAAGACGAACTATTTACGGGTTGGATGTTGCTTTCGTACAAAAAACCAACGAAATCTTCATCACAAAAAGAGGACAAATTCAGCTCGAATTTGGTAACGGATGAAAACCCAAGAACTTTCTGGGTGGCTAATACCAACAAAACTAACGAGTGGCTGAGCATAGACCTCGAAAAAGTTTGCACCGTAAATGCTCTGCAAATCAACTACACTGATTATAAGTCTGACATATTTGATTCGGCACTCCCGAAAGTGTATATTCAATACAGAATTTACAGTTCTTTAGATGGTAAAAATTGGACAAAAATAGAAGACAATACCAACGAAAAACGTGACCGACCAAATGCATATATAGAATTGCCCAAAGCAGTAAAAGCTCGATACATAAAGTTTGAGAATGTGCATGTTCCGATGCCAAATTTGGCTGTAAGCGACATCAGAGTTTTTGGAAACGGCGGAGGCAATACCCCCGAAACACCAAAAAATCTAGAGGCCAAACGTGACACCGACGAACGCAATGCATTCATAAAATGGGAAAAAGTAGAAGGAGCCGTAGGCTACAACATATTGTGGGGCATAGCACCCGACAAACTTTACCAAACCTACCAAATTTGGGCAGACGAACCTTCGGAAAAAGAAATCAGAGCCTTGAATGTTGGCGTAAAATATTATTTCGCCATTGAGGCATTTAATGAAAATGGGGTCAGTAGGGTGAGTGAGGTGAAGGGTGGGATTTGAGAGGTTATTTTTTACGTCTTTTTCTATTGTCGTAAAAATTCAAAATTACAATCACATCTCCTTTAACTTTATAAAACACAGTTGTATTCTTGGTGAGCACGAAACCTCTGATATCTTTCTTTGTGTTTTCCAAAACTCCCATCTCTGGAAACTCAGACAAAATATTTAAAAATAAAGATGCCTTTCGAACATATGTTTTGGCAGTAGTTTCACCCCAATCTTCAAATAAATATGTGATAATTTTGTCAAAATTTTTTGTTGCCGCCTTTGACCATCTTAACTCTAAAGCCATTTCTGATATTTATCAAAAGCTACTTCATTTGAAACTGTATTTTCTAAATCATCTGTTTCTTGGTCAATTTCGAGCAACTCTTTTTGTTCCAAATCACTTAATTTACTCCATAAATTACCTAAATTTGAGTTATTAGCATTTAAAAGAACCTCGTAAAACTTTTGCAAAAGTTGCTCATTATCAATCCTATCGATTAAAGAATGAAAATTCGATCTCAATTCTAGGGAGCTCATAGTTTTATTAATTAATATTCAAAAAAACATCAGTAAATTAAAAGAATAAATTCTACTTTCACAACTGCGAATACTTCAGCGGCTTCAAAAACACGCGATGAATGTTCGAAACGGTATTGGCATATTCTGGTAATTTTGAGATGCGTTTCCATTCTGGATGGTCAGAGAATTTCTTCCAGTTGGCATCACGCTCAGCCAAGTCTTTAAAGGCAAGCATATAAGTTAAACATGGCATTTGTGGTCCTGCAATTTTTTCTCCAAACATAACCGAATGCAGTCCAGTTTCTTTAAAAATCTGTAACTCACCTTCGTTAAACATCTTTATTTTTCTTTGGTAAGCATCTTCAATATAGCCTTCGTAGGTACGAAGTTCGAAAACCATCGACCCAGTTTTTGGTTTAACCATTTGTGGAATTCCTGTAAAAGCATTGAAAAACGAAGTCTCATACCTACTAAATGGCACTTTATCTTGGGTAATGCCATTATATTCCGCAGAATTTTCTGTAAAAACTTTATCAGAATTCACAGCCTTGGTTACCATTTCATAAGCCGACATGCTCTCATAAGGAATCAATACATATATTTTGGCAGGATTGTCTTGGCTCCACTCTTCAAAAGCTCCAATGTTTTTAATGCCTTGTCTATTCAAAGCAGCAATCAGACCTTTTTCTAGATAATTGTGCAGTCCAGCAGCCGGCGAGCCAAACTTCATGGTGTAAACACGTAGCTCGTAAAATTCACGTTGGGCAGAAACCGAAATAGCAACAAAGACGAAAACGAATAAGAAAAGGTATTTTTTCATTTTTTAGTTTGAATAAATTGAAGCGTAAAAATATAAAAAACCTTTGGCCTTTCGAGCAATTAGTGTTAGCAAACTCAAAATCGTAGAATCTTTTGCATTCTTGACCAAAAATTCGGAACATTGCGGCTCAATTTTGAATCTTTATAAATGAGTTTATTAAAAAAACTGGCTGGTGACACCGTGCTTTATGGAATGAGTAGCATAGTAGGTCGTTTGCTAAACTGGCTTTTGGTGATTGTACACACACGTGTTTTTGTTCAGCCCGAACTCCTCACCGAAAACGCCCAACTCTACACTTATGTTATTCCTCTGAATATCCTGTTTACTTTCGGTATGGAGACCGCTTTTTTCAGATTTGGCTCCAAAAAAGAGAATCAATCCGAATATTTTAATCTCATTCTGAGTTTCATTATCGTTCTGAGCGGAGTACTTTCTTTGGGTTTGATTTTAGGAGCCACGCCTTTGGTAAATGCCATGCGTTTTCCTGGCAAAGAACGCTTGGTTATTATGTTGGCCATTATTATCGCTATTGATGCCATTTGTGCCATAGCTTTTGTAAAACTGCGAGCCCAAAACAAAGCCAAGCGTTTTGTAGGCATAAAAATCAGCAACATTGCCATCAATATTTTCTTAAATGCTTTCTATCTGATTTTCTGCAATAACATACTGAAAGACAAAATCTTACCTAACCTAAAGCCTTTTGCAGCATTTGTTTACAATGCCAATATCGGCCCTGACTATATCATTTGGGCCAACTATGTGGCTAGCATGCTTACGCTTGGCTTACTTTGGAAAGAGTTCGTGGGTTTCAAATTCACCATAAACTGGCCGAAGTTAAAAGAAGTTTTGGTTTATGCCTATCCACTTATGATTATGGGTTTGGCAGGAGCTATCAACCTTACAGCTGACCGGCTGATGTTCAGAGAATTGCTTCCAGAAGGTTTTTACCCAGACTTCCCGAAACCCGATCAAGCTTTTAGCATTTACTCCCAAGTTTATAAATTATCCATTTTTATGACGCTCGTGGTTCAGGCTTATCGCTATGCCGCCGACCCACTTTTTTTCTCAAAAATGGGTGACAAAAACTCACCGAACTTAATAGCACTCAGCACCAAATGGTTCACAATAGCCTGTATAATTCTTTGGGTAGGCGTTAGCCTCAACCTCGACTGGATAGGTCTTTTGATAGGAGAAAACTATCGTTCAGGATTATACATTGTGCCGATTCTATTGTTAGCCAACTTATTTATAGGTGTTTATGGCAATACCTCTATTTGGTTTAAACTGGTAGACAAAACCAAATTTGGCACTTATCTCACCATCGGTGCTATGATTTTAACCATCATTCTCAATATCATTCTCATACCTAGGCTTGGATATTTGGGCTGTGCCATCACCTTCACTATTTCTTCGTTTTTTATGGTGGCGGCCTGCTATATTTTGGGGCAAAAGCATTACCCAATACCTTATGAACTAAGAGAAATCTCAGCTTACTTGATATTTGCTGGATTAATGATCTTAGCCAATACCCAAATACACATTAATAGTTATTGGATATCGGTGCCTTACCACATGTTAATTACATTTTTGTTTATTGGGGTGGTTTATTGGTATGAGTTTAGGGTTAAAGCTAATCCTGATTTTAAAAATAAGACATTATAAACTTTCTCTAATTTTCTCAGCAATTTCGGCCAATTCCTCTTGCGAAATCTTGATTTTGGAATTGAAATTCATATCGTTCATGCTGTTCATGGGTATCAAATGCACGTGTGCGTGCGGAACCTCTAAGCCAATTACCGCCACTCCTACCCTTTTGCATGGTACAGCTTTTCTGATAGCCGGTTCTAAAGACTTTGCAAAGGCCATTAATCCACTATAAAGCTCGTCTGAAAGATCAAAGAGATAATCCACTTCTTTCTTCGGCACTACCAAAGTATGCCCCGGAGCACATGGAAAAACATCAAGAAAGGCAAAGAAATCTTCTGTTTCAGCTATTTTGTAGCAAGGAATTTCGCCATTTATTATTTTTGTGAATATGGAGGCCATGATTTTAAGAATTTTTATGCAATTTTAGAAAAATCTAAACAAATACTTCTCTCGACCTTGAAAATTCTTTCCAAAAAATATTAAAATACAAACCCATTAGCCAACTTAGCTAAATAAATTGCAATTTATGGAAACTGTTAACATTCACGATGCCAAAAGTCAATTGTCTGCATTGATAAATAAGGTGCTGAATGGCGAGAAAATTATTATTGCTCGTAACAATCAGCCCGTTGTAGAGTTAATCGCTTTAAAAAAACAAAATCGAGTACCCGGACAGTTAAAGGGCAAAATCAAGGTTTTGGGCACTTGGGAAGAATCCGATGTTGCTGTAAATGAATTATTTGATAACCGTGAGATATTCCGAAATGAGAAAAATACTAATTGACACACACATATTAATTTGGTGGTTATCATAACCAGCTAAACTAAAAAAAGACCATTATGATTTGATAATAGATTCGGAAAATACAATTTTCGTTAGCGTTGCCAGCTTCTTTGAAATTGGCATTAAAGAAAAAATAGGCAAACTCGAATTTAATGGTAACTTTGAAACCATTTTGAAATCAAACGGCTTTGAGAGTTTACCAATTACTTTAAAGCATTTAGAAACACTGAGAAAAACAGAATTCACTCATAAAGACCCATTTGACATGGTTTTGATTGCCCAGGCTATTTCTGAAAATATAGAATTGATTTCTTATAATGGTAAATTTTTAAATGTAGAAGGATTAAAGATAATTTTATGTTAAAATTAAAAAGAATAAGTTTCATCATTTCCCTTTTCATTCTTTCAGGGTGTAAGTCCATTGCCATCCCCGTGATGATTTCGCATGAATCCAACTTCCAAAAAATCCCACTCGGGGGCAATGCTTGGGTCATAAATGGTGCTGAAATCACTAAAAAAGGCCTTGAAAACTGGACTAACTCTAATCAAGTGTGCAATGTTTATTTCAAAGTAAACAAGGCTGGTAAACTTAAACTTTCAGTATTTTCAGTTGCTGCAAAAAGTAAAATTAAAGTGTCAATTTCCGGCAAAAGTAAAGTGATAGAACTAAAAGGCGAAGCCGAAACTATGGCCGGTGAATGGGATATTGTGAAGGCTGGATATGTGGAAATACAACTCGTTGGCATCGAAAAACAAGGGCTTACTTTCGGAAATATTACTGATTTGGGAATAAGCGGAAGCTGTGTAAACGCTGAAACTTCGTATGTAAAAAACAACGAGGGTAATTACTTCTATTGGGGAAGACGCGGACCTTCTGTTCATCTCAATTACAACACCGAAGCCTTAGAAAACATCGAATGGTTTTATTCAGAAATAACCGTACCCGAGAAAAACGACGTAATTGGCTCTTATTATATGGCTAATGGATTTGGAGAAGGATATTTTGGTATGCAAGTAAATTCAGAAACCGAGAGGAGAGTTTTGTTTTCTATTTGGAGTCCATTCACCACCGATGACCCAAGTAAAATACCCGCAGATCAAAAGATAATTTTGCTAAGAAAAGGCCAAAATGTGTACACGGGTGAGTTTGGAAACGAAGGTGCTGGTGGCCAAAGTTATTTGAAATACAACTGGAAAGTAGGTAATTCCTACAAATTTTTAGTCGGTGCCAAACCTGATGGACTTGGATTTACTACCTACTCTGCATATTTCTTTGCTCCCGAAGCGAACCAATGGTTGTTGATTGCGAGTTTCAAAAGACCAAAGACCAACACCTACTTGAAAGGCCTTTATTCATTTTTGGAAAACTTCGAGCCAGAAACCGGCAACCAAGCCCGTCAAGCTAAATACGGAAACCAATGGGCGTTTGACGCCAAAAAAGGTTGGGTCGAAATATCCAAAATCACATTCACAGCTGATGCCACCGCCCGAATAGGTTACAGAAAAGACTATGAGGGTGGAAATTCAGGAGATGGTTTTTACCTCAAAAATTGTGGTTTTTCGAACGAAACCACAGCCATAAAAACTACCTTTGAAAGACCATTAAAAAACATGAAGCCCCAAGTAGATTTCGCCAAACTACCGTAAAGTAAAATTCATGAATCTTCAGCAAGACTCATGAATTCCTTTTCTATTTTAAATAGAAATTACTTTTATCAAATTTTGACACCCCATTCTCCATTGAGTTTACGGCCTAATAGATCATTTGCTTTTTTGTCACCCGCAAATATTTCCTTCTCAGGATTCCAAGCGAGTGGCCTGTTCAGTTGATAAGCGATGTTGGCAATATTGCACAAAGACGACGTACGGTGGCCAATCTCAACATCACAAATGGGTTTACTTCGGTTACGCATTGCTTGCAAAAAGTCTTTGTAATGATTTTCGCTTTTATAGACATGTTTTTCGTTTTCACCAATCACCCTTGTGGCTAATTCTGTTGGACTAGTTTCAATTTTCTTTCGTGCTACTTTGAGTTCTCCTTCCGATCCCACGAAATGTATGGCGTTATTCCAATCCCAAGGTTCGTGGGTCATGGTAATTCCGTTGGCGTATTTTAGGGTCAAGAATTTCACATCTTTACCATCAGGAGGAGTGAGAGAAACTGGGCCACTGCCATCCATATCTAAAGCCCACTGAACAATATCAAACATGTGAGCACCCCAGTCGGTCACCATTCCTCCGCCAAACTCCCTGTAAAGTCTCCAGTTGGGGAATACGTCCTTGCTAATAGGTGGAGCTAGTTCAGAATTGAAAGGCATATACGCGTTTGGTCCCAACCAAAGTTCCCAATCGAGCCCCTCAGGAACAGATTCTCCTGGCAAATCATATTTTACTGGCGGTTTTCCAACGTTTACCTTTATATGTTTAATTTCGCCAATATAGCCGTTCCGAACCAACTCAGCGGCTTGTCGAAACTCTGGCCAAGACCGTTGCATACTACCTGTTTGGAAAACGCTCTTGTGTTTCCGGGCTGCATTTACCATTGCCCTTCCCTCTTTTACTGTAAGTGCCAATGGTTTTTCGCAATAAATATCTTTGCCCGCAGCGGCCGCATTGACGGACATCACTGCATGTTGGTGATCTGGCGTGGCAATAACGACCGCATCAATATCTTTTCTGGCTAATAATTCACGATAATCTTTGTAAACGGCAATGTCAGTGTATGTGCCTAAATTTGTATTTTTTTCATAAACAATCTTTATGCGTTCAAGCATCTGATCAGCCTTTGCTTTATAAACTTCGCTTATGGCATTAATTCTCACTTCGTTAGTAGTCAGAAAAGAATTAGCCAAGCCTTTGGCCTGCTTTCCGGTGCCAATAAAACCTAGATTTATAATGTCGCTGGGAGCACGATAAAGTTCTCCAAGTGTATTTTTACCGCCTAAAACGTGGCGAGGAACAATCATGAAACCGCCAATTGCAACGGCCGCCTGCGTAAGAAATCTCCTACGATTTTGAGTATTATTTTCTTTCATTTTTAATGGTTGAATATTGAAGTATGAAGATAACGTTTTTTATGGAAATGTTGGATTATTTAACCCAAAAAAGTAATTAGAAAATCGGCTCCAATAAAAGTCCATAGCGACCGCCTTTAATCATCGGAAGACCAACCAACCTATTTCCGATGCTCTTAAAAACTATCTCAATAGGTTTTTCAATGTTCGTAATGACTATTTTCAGATGAGGCCGACCGCTCGGTATTATTTCAGAAGCATGTCTATTTTGCTTTTGGGTTTAAGAAAGTAATTTATGTGTTTTTGAATGCTAGAATTAAATTTATCAATAAAAGTAATCTAGATATGTGTTTAAATCAGGAATCAACAAAATCACATAAAATGGATACCAATAGCATTCCCAGAATTGTGATCTATATAATCAGGAAAGTATATGAAAGGAGTTTAGAGGGTTTAGGTTTTAGGAATTTTAAAAAAAAGACATCTTACCGAATATACCCCAAGACCATGATTTTCCATTTACACAAACCCTCTAATACTCAAAGTACCATTCTCCCTTTGAAAAATAGGCATCAAAGTTTGATTACCTTGTTTGACCGTTCCGAAATAAAAATGACTGTAAGATTTGATTTTCATGGGCATCAAATCAGGAAACTGAGCCTTCAGTAGAGCTGGTATCTCTCCATTTGATTTCACGACGTGCTTTGGTACAATTATTCTGGCCATGGCTTTACTATTTTAGACGATGATGGTTTGATTACAGTTTTATTCTCTAATTAGCACTGAACTAGTTGGGCTCAATAACAAGCAAATCCCTTAATACTTAATGTGCCACCTACTCTTCTAAAAACTGGCGTTAAGGTTTGACTATCATCATTGTGAGTACCACAAAAATTATGACTAAACGAACAAGATTTTTCATAGGATAAATCTGGAAAATGAGTTCTCAAAAGAGAGATAATCTCAAGATTTGACTTCACTAAATGCTTCGGAACGATAATTCTGGCCATGGTATTTAATATTTATAATGTTTGAAAAGCTTGAATTAGAATAGCTTACGCCTTCTATTATGAACCAAATGTATACGGAATTTTTTATGCTAAAAAATTTTGCCACATTTTGCTAATATTTTGAGCAATCGAATTTTAACGTATGGGCAGTATCGAAGGTGAGACCCCTATTGTTTAATAAATGAACTTCGTTTTCCTGCATGCCTTATCCGATTAAAGCTGCGGTACTGAACTAACCTCTAGCTCAAATGCCCGCATGAGGGATCGTCGCGGAGCTCCCACGCCTAAGCGTGGAGCGGGAGCAGAGAGCCCGACCCCAACACATGTAGCGATAGCGGAATGTGGCGGGGACATGCCCAAATTATTTGTCAGAATTATTCACTAAATTTGCAGTCGAAATCACTCTAAAATGGTGTGGAGTGAGAATTTTTTTGAGAAAATAAGATGAAAAACAATCCGAAAAGATATACCGTTACTGCCGCTTTGATATATGCCAACGGCCCTATACACATTGGCCACTTGGCTGGCTGCTACTTGCCTGCTGATATTTATGTGCGGTATTTGAGGCTCAAGGGCAAAGATGTGGCTTTTGTGAGTGGCACCGACGAGCACGGGGTGCCGATAACGATCAAGGCCAAAAAGGAGGGCACTACGCCAAAAGCAGTGGTGGACAAGTATTACGGTATTATTAAGGATTCGTTTGAACAGTTTGGGATTTCGTTTGACATCTATTCTCGGACATCGAACCCGATTCACCACGAGACTTCGCAGGAAATTTTTAAGACGCTTTACGATAAAGGATATTTTGACGAAGTAGTAACTGAGCAGTATTTTGACGAGTCGGCTCAAACATTTTTGGCGGATAGATATATTGTAGGCGAATGCCCGAATTGTCATAATCCTGATGCCTATGGCGACCAATGTGAAAAATGTGGCTCAACGCTTTCGCCTACGGATTTGATTAATCCAAGATCTTCGCTTTCGGGTAATAAACCAGTGATGAAAGCAACGAAAAACTGGTACCTGCCGCTGGACAGAATGCAGCCTGAGATAGAAAAATATGTAAACAGCCACCCTGAGTGGAAGCCGAATGTGTTTGGGCAGTGTCAGTCGTGGTTGAAGCAGGGTTTGCAGCCGCGTGCCATGACCCGCGACCTAGACTGGGGCGTGAAAGTGCCTTTGCCAGATACCGAAGGAAAGGTGCTATATGTGTGGTTTGATGCTCCGATTGGCTATATTTCGATGACCAAAGAGTGGGCTGCGGCTTCTGGAAAAAACTGGGAGGACTATTGGAAAAGCGAAGATACTAAGCTGGTGCATTTTATAGGGAAAGATAACATTGTGTTTCATTGTATTATTTTTCCGGCGACATTGATGGCGGAAGGAAGCTTTATTTTGCCTGATAATGTTCCTGCAAATGAGTTTATGAACTTGGAAAACGACAAGATATCGACCTCAAGAAACTGGGCGGTGTGGCTGCATGAATATCTGGAGGAATTTCCGGGCAAGCAAGATGTGTTG
>Ga0164292_10002256_pt1 | contig 15714 bp, 12 predicted proteins | sample GEODES117metaG_FD_111486 | JGI IMG/M metagenome (GOLD analysis project Ga0164292, IMG submission 111486) | Eutrophic lake water microbial communities from Lake Mendota, Wisconsin, USA - GEODES117 metaG | ecosystem: Environmental > Aquatic > Freshwater > Lake | place: USA: Lake Mendota...
CATGAGGACTTTTAGCGCGGCGGTCACAACCCGCTACGAAAAATCTCTGGTGACAGCAAATCGACCGCTTCGGGGTCGGAACCTGAACGGCCGATTGCTTCAGATTTCCTAGATTTCCTGCCAATCAAACAAGTCCACCGGATCTGCCACGTTAGAGGAGTAAGTGCTTTAAAGCAGATATATAACTTGAAGTGCGCCCCTGACGGGGGCCGTTCAAAGGTAGCAACGTTCAATAACCCCTATTGTCAACGGGACCCAAACAGCAAAATCACGTTGCAGCAAGCCATAACAGGCTAAGAAGCTATCACCGTGCCGTCCAGCCTCCGTCAACCAACAGGCTGGTCCCTGTGACCATTCCCGCAGCCGGTGAAGCGAGATAGACTACGGCCGCCGCAACGTCATCGGGCGTGCCGGTGCGGCCGAGCGGGATCATCTCTTGAACAAAGCGGGCGAAGGCGGGATCAGCCAGCATTGGTGCTGTCATTGGAGTTTCGATGAAAGTGGGAGCTACGCTGTTCACACGGATGCTGGCTGGGGCCAGTTCCACCGCCATCGCCTTGGTTAGCCCCTCTAGCGCATGCTTGGTCATGCAATAGACCGTGCGGTTCGGCGATCCAACATGGCCCATCTGGCTTGTAATGTTGATAATGGCGCCGCCAACCCCGCGTCGCAGCATCGACCGTGCCGCGGCCTGCGCCACGCGATAAGCGGCTCGCACGTTGAGACCCAGCATCAGATCCAGCGTTTCGCTGGTCACCATGGCCATGGGCTGTGGCTTGTTGGTGCCCGCATTATTGATCAGGATATCAATGTCCTGTTCGGAAAGGCCATCCACGAACGCATCGTCGGTCACGTCGCCAGGGATCGGCCTGATGGCGGGATTGCGTGCGGCCAGTGCTGCCAAACCCTGCGGATCGCGCGCCACCGCCAACACTTCGGCGCCCGCATCGGCCAGCGCCAGCGCGATGGCTTCGCCCAAGCCGCGGCTAGCCCCGGTGATCAAAACTGTCTTGCCCTCCAGACCGCGCGCCCAAACCGGCAGCATCGCATCCTCCATGAATCATGATTGCATCCGAATGCAAACAGGCATAGCAATGATACCTGGTCAAGGATAGCAATGACGCGAAATAGCGAAAGGGGCGGCGAACATGGCCATCTGGTTGAAGCGGGGTGCCGGCGCGCAGGCTAAGGCGGACATTGATGTGCAGGTGCGCGCCAGCGTCGAGCGCATTCTGGCCGATATTGGCGAGCGCGGCGATGCCGCCGTGCGCGAATTGTCGGCGAAGTTCGATGGCTGGGACCGTGTTGATTACCGGCTGAGCCAGGCGGAAATCGACGCCTGCATCGCCAGCCTGTCGAAACAGGATATTCACGACATCGAATTTGCCCAGACCCAGGTCCGCGGCTTTGCCGAGAAGCAGCGCGCCACGATGATCGATCTGGAGGTGGAAACCCTGCCCGGCGTGATTCTGGGCCATCGCCATATCCCGGTGAACGCAGCCGGCTGTTATGTACCGGGCGGCAAGTATCCGCTGCTGGCCAGCGCCCATATGAGCGTGATCACCGCCAAGGTGGCCGGCGTGCCGCGCGTTGTCACCTGCGCGCCGCCGTTCGAAGGCAAGCCCGCCGCCGCTGTCGTCACCGCGCAGGCACTGGCCGGGGCCGATGAAATCTGGTGCCTGGGCGGCATCCAGGCAGTGGGCGCGATGGCGATCGGCACGCAATCGATGGCGCCGGTGGATATGCTGGTTGGCCCCGGCAACGCGTTCGTGGCCGAAGCCAAGCGCCAGTTGTTTGGCCGGGTGGGCATTGATCTGTTTGCCGGCCCAACCGAGACCATGGTGATTGCCGATGAAACGGTGGATGGTGAAATGTGCGCCACCGATCTGCTGGGCCAGGCCGAACATGGCCCCGACAGCCCGGCCATCCTGATCACCAACAGCGAGAAGCTGGCGCGGGAAACCATGCGCGAAGTGGAGCGCCTGCTGGAAATCCTGCCCACCCGCGACATCGCCCGCAAGGCCTGGGATGCCTGGGGCGAGGTGATCCTGTGTGACAGCTATGAAGAGATGGCGCTTGTATCGGACGAGATTGCCAACGAACATGTGCAGGTGATGACTGACCGTGACGACTGGTTCCTCAATCGCCTGACCAATTATGGCGCGCTGTTCCTTGGCCCGCGCACCAACGTGGCCTATGGCGACAAGGTGATCGGAACCAACCATACGCTGCCCACCCGGCGGGCCGGTCGCTATACCGGCGGGCTGTGGGTTGGCAAATTCCTGAAAACCTGCACCTTCCAGCGCGTGCTCACCGATGAGGCAACGACGTTGGTGGGCGAATATTGCAGCCGGCTGTGTGCGCTGGAAGGCTTTGCCGGGCACGGCGAGCAGGCCAATCTGCGCGTGCGCCGCTATGGCGGGCGCAACGTGCCCTATGCCGGCAGCGCCGCACCTCGGCATCCGGTTGAATAGGCGATGGCTGGCGGACGCCCGATCAGGACAACGGTGACATCCTATGATGTCGCCCGTCTGGCCGGCGTTTCGCAATCGGCGGTGTCGCGCTGTTTCAAGCCGGGTGCCAGCGTGGCCCCGGCCAAGCGCGACCGCATCATGGCGGTGGCGCGCGAGCTGGGCTATGCCCCCAATGCCATTGCGCAAAGCCTGATCACCAAGCGGTCTGGACTGGTCGCGGTGCTGATTTCCAACCTGACCAATCTTTACTATCCCGAAGTGCTGGCCGAATTGTCGCGCCGGCTGGACGCACGCGGCATGCGGGTGCTGTTGTTTGCGCTGCAGGCCGAAAGCGATGTCGATGCCATGCTAGCCGAAGTGTGGCGCTATCGTGTCGACGGCATTATCGCCGCGGCGCGCCTGTTGCCGGCGCAGGTTGCGGCCATTGCCGAACGCGGCCTGCCACTTGTGCTCTATAATCGCATTTCCGAAGGTGAGCCCGTGGCATCGGTGTGCTGCGACTCTGTTGCGGGCGAAACGCTGCTGATCGACCGGCTGGTCGCAGCAGGCCACCGGCATTTCGGCATCGTGACCGGTCCGGCCGATTCCTATGTGAGTAACGAACGGGTGGGCGCTGCCACAGCGCGTCTGGCCCTACATGGCTTGCAACCCGTGGTTGTGGTTGGCCAGTTCGATCATGCCAGTGGGCACGATGGGCTGGAGGCCTTACTGGCGCGAACCAACGGCGCGCTCGATGCACTGGTGGCGGCCAATGATTTGATGGCCATAGGTGCCATCGAAGCCGCCCGCGCCCGCGGACTTAAGGTGCCGGGCGATTTGTCGGTGGTTGGGTTCGATGGGGTGGGGCCCGCTGGCTGGGACAGTTTTCATGTCACCACAATCCGTCAGCCAGTGCAGCGCATGACTGAAGCCGCTGTCTCCATGCTGGCAGAACGCATCGAACAACCCGATCTGCCACCCGAGCGCCGTCTTTATGCAGGAGAATTCCTGCCCGGCCACTCTGCGCGGATTACGGCCTGAACCGCAAAATGAAAGGCAAATGTGATGCTCTCCAGCCGTGACCGGGTTCTCACGACCCATGTCGGCTCCTTGCCGCGACCGGCCGACGTGACCGAGATCATCTTTGCCGCTGAGCGCGGCGACCCGTTGCCTGCCGATGCCGACACCAGCCTGTCCCGCGCGGTGGCAGATACGGTGGCCGCCCAGCGCACCGCCGGCATCGATATCGTTTCGGACGGTGAAATGGCCAAGATCAGCTATGCCACATATATCAAGGATCGGATCACCGGCTTTGATGGCGATTCCAGCCGCGATCCGCCCGCCGATCTGGAGGCCTTTCCCAGTTTTCTGGCCCGGCAGGCTAAGGGCGGCGGCACCCCCAGCTATCGCCGGCCTAAATGCGTGGGCGGCATTGCGCCCAAGACCCTGGAACCGCTGCACGATGATGTGCGCCGCTTTAAGGCTGGCCTGGCCGCCACGCCGGCGCCCGATGCCTTCATGAACGCGGCCTCGCCGGGCGTGATCGCGCTGTTTCAGCCCAACGAGTTTTACACCACCCAGGATGACTATCTGGAGGCGCTGGCCGAAGCGATGAGGCCGGAATATGAAGCCATTGTTGCCGCCGGCTTCATCCTGCAGCTCGACAGCCCAGATCTGGGCCTGGGACGCCACATGATGTTCAAGCGTCTGCCTGATGATGCCTATCTGGCCGCCATCGGCCGCCATGTCGAAGTGCTGAACCATGCGCTGCGCAACCTGCCGGCCGAGCGCGTGCGCATGCATGTGTGCTGGGGCAATTATGAAGGTCCGCACCACTGCGATGTGGAAATGGGCGTGATCCTGCCCACGCTGATGCAGGCCAAACCGCAAGGGCTGCTGTTTGAAACGTCCAACCCGCGCCACGCCCATGATCACGAACATTTTGCCGAACAGCGCCACCTGATCCCGGACGACAAGCTGCTGATCCCTGGCGTGATCGATTCAACCACCAATTTCATCGAGCATCCGCGCGTGGTGGCGAACCGGATCATGACCTATGCTAATATGTTCGGGCGCGAGCGCGTGATTGCCGGGACCGATTGCGGCTTTTCCACCTTCGCCGGCTTTGGCGCGGTTGATCCCGAGATTGTCTGGGCCAAGCTGAAGACGCTCGCAGATGGCGCTGCTATCGCCAGCGACCGCCTGTGGAAGGCCGCGGCATGAGCCTGAAGCAGCGCCTGGCCGACGGCGAACTGATCGTCGGCAGTTTTGTGAAGACGCCGCATCCGCATGTCGTCGAGGTGCTGGGGCTGACCGCGCTAGATTGCCTTGTGCTCGATGCCGAACATGCACCGTTTGATCGGGCCGCGCTGGACATGGGCATATTGGCGGCTCGCGCAGCGGCAAAGCCTGTGCTGGTGCGCCCCAGCCACACCGCTCCGGAAACGATCCTGAACGCGCTGGATCTTGGTGCTGATGGCGTGCTGTTGCCGCATATCCGCTCCGCCGCCGAAGCTGAGGCGGCGGTGAAGGCCTGCTGTTACGGGCCCGGCGGGCGCGGCTTTGCCGGGTCGAGCCGAGCGGCCGGCTACACCACACGCGGCATGGCGCGTCATTTGGCGCTGAGTGATCCGATCATCGTGCTGCAAATCGAAGATATCGAGGCGCTGGACGAGATTGATGCGATCGCGGCGGTGCCGGGCGTTGATGCGTTGTTCATTGGCCGCGCCGATCTGACCGTGGCGCTGGGCGCTGCGACGCCGGACGAACCGGTGGTGATTGCGGCTGTGGAGCGCATCTGCGCGGCGGGCCGTGCCGCCGGCCGCCGGATCGGCATGTTTCTGCCGCGCCCCACCGATACCGCCCATTGGCAGGGCCATGGCGCCAGCCTGTTCCTGCTGCAAAGCGATCAGGATTTCCTGCTGAAAGGCGCAGCCGCCTTGCTGGGAAGCGTCAAGGGCGATCAGAGCCGGTAGAAGCGCCGCGCTGTGTCGGCAAACACGGAGCCGTGCATGGCGGGCGGTATCAACGCAGCCACGGTTTCGAGCAGCGGGCGATAGCTCCGATACAGACGATCAACCGGGAAGTTTGATCCCCACATTGTTCGCTCCGGCCCGAAGGCGGCAAGCACGGCATCGACCAGCGGTGCAAGTGTGCTGGCCGTCCATGCAGGGTTGAACATGCCCAGGCCCGATAACTTGACATGTGCCGTTGGCAAGGCGGCCAGGTGGTTCAGCCCAGCCCGCCAGTCCGCCAACCCGGCGGGCGATTGGTCCCACGGGCTGCCGGCATGGCACAGCACCAACTGCAAATCGGGCACCTGCGCAAACAGGGCTGCCGCCCGCGGCAGCAGCGGCGCGTTCAATTGCAGATCGAACGACAGGCCGCGCTGGGCCAGGGTGCGCAGGCCGGCCAGAAAGCGCGGATCATCCAGCAAGGCCGGGCTGCGGGTGCGGGCATCCTCGCCGGGGTGGCGGCCGACGATCTGGCGGATGCCGCGCAGGCGCGCACTGGCGGCACCCAAGGCATAAAGCCGGTCCGCCAGATCGGGCGCCGTCAAATCTGCCTCCGCAACGATGGCCGCTGGCACAGGGGTCGGCAGGCGTTCCAGCCAGCGGGTTTCTGCCAGCCCATCGGCGGCGCCGACCTGGATATGGACGGAGGCCACGACGGGCAGGCCATCCCAATCGCCCTGAAAATCCACTGGCTGATAGGGGCGCTGAATCGGGGCAGGGTCGCCAAAGAAACGGCGCACGCCCCTTGCCATCAGCCACGGATAGTCGACTGCATCCAGATCCCAGAGATGATGATGCGCGTCGATGATCGATGCAGGCAGGATCGTCATCGCCGCCGCCTCATTCCGGCCAGAACGGGCGCAGCGGTGCCGCCGCCAGCGCCAGCGGATCATGGCAGGCGGCAAACAGCGTGCCACCGGGTCCAATCAGCAGTGACACGGGCAGGCTGATCCGGCGGCCAGCGCTGTGCCCCAGCAGCTGGCACAGGGCGGCCTGTGCGCCGTCCGGCAGCGTCAGCACTGTTCGGGGCAGCAACAGGGCGTCTGGCATGGCGCTGCTCATTGGCGCGAGCGCGGGAAGCACGCGGGCGGCAAAGGCCTGGATCAGCGCGCCCAAAGCGCCATCGCCGGGCATTGGCGCCAATTGCCCGCGTCCGCTCATCAGTTCACCCAGCGGGCGATGGCAGGGATGCGCGGCGGCCAGCGTGTTTGCATCCCCAGCGTCCCGGTCGGCAATGATGGAAAGGGCCGCAATGCGGCCAGCCTCCAACCGCGCCCACAGATGGGCATCCGGCAAAGCCAAAAATGCATCATTGCCGATCGTGACCGCCTGTTCTGCCGGCTGCCCGGCAAGTTCGCGCAAGCGGTCCAGCACCGCATCGCGGCCGACCAGCGCGGCGAAGCCTTCTTCGGCCTGCACGCCGTGCAGCACGGCGCTGGCATCACCGCCAAGGGCGCGGGCAATCACATGGCTCATGCCGGCTCCATCACCTGGCGCAAGATCGCCAGTTCGTCGAACACGGTGGCTTCGGCGGCAATCACGCCGCGAACGATCCGCCAATGGCTGACACCCAGCACCACCACCGGCCGGCCGGAAGGCGGGCCATAGAGCGCGGGGCCGTCATGATGGCCAGCCAGCGTCCAGCGCCAGGCAATGTCGATCCCGTCGGCGGGATCAGCACTCACCGGCTGCACAGCAACATGATCCACCACCAGCTGCGCGTCACCAAAGCTGGACAGGAAGGCCGTCCACCAGCCGATGATCTCACCGTGACCGATCAGGCGGCGGCCGCTTGGCGCTGCCAGTGTCGCCGCTGGGGCATAGGCCTGGCGCATCCACGCCAGTCGCCGCCGGCCAATCACCGCCCCGGCGAACCAGTGGACAAAAGCCTGGGGGTCCGCCGCTGTGTCCGGCATGGGATCGCCGACGGCCAAGGCCGGGGCGCCGTGCACACGCGCATTCTCGCTGGCCCACCAGTCCCGAGCCGCAGTCGATGGCGGCGAGGCGGCCGCCACGGCGCGCGGGCTGAGGCCCAGTTGCAGCACGATATGGCTATTGTCGCGCACCAGCCATTCCTCGACAATCAGATTGGCCCGGCACAGGCAATCAGCGATGGTGAGGAAGGCGATGCTGCGCCCCGTGGCTGGCCCGAATTCGCCGGCACCATGATGGGTGGCAGTCGAAATGATGCGGTGGCTCGACAAAAAGCCGTCGCGATCGTTGCCGCTCCAAATCACGGCTTCGCCGATCAATGTGCGGTCCGGAAAGGCAGCCAGTGTGCGCAACGTGCCCGAAACCACGCCGGCCACGCCTTGCGCCGGGCCGGCGCCGGTCCAGATCGGGCAATCGGCGGCATAGTGGCTTTCGATCAGCCCGATATCCTTCTGCTCCCAGATGCGATGGGTGCATTTCAGGATATAGTGGACGATATCGTGATAATCGGCATCAAAGCCGGCCAGGGGTTGGCGGCGCGGGCCGGGATCGGCCAGCACTTCGGCGATGTCGCGGCCGAAGGTGCCTGGGATGATCATGCCCCCCTCACGATGAACATTGCGGCGCCAGTGCTGCTAGCATAACGGCGTGCCACGCCCTGCGGCACGGTGAAGGTGTCGCCAGCAGCCAAGCTGATCCTGCCATCGGCCCAGACCATTTCAAGCGTGCCTTCATGAACGAACAACACTTCGGGCGCTGTCGCAGCGTCTTGATCGGTCCCAGCCCCTGCAGCGAAAACAGCGCGCGAAAGGGTGAAGCCGTGCGGCCAGTTGATCTGGGCCGTGGGCGCTATGGTCAGCCGTTCATCGACGCCAGGGCCTGTGAGCGGCCCAGCCGGCTGATCGGCAAAGCCATCGGGCATCACGATACAGCGACGAAGCGCGGCTTCGGGCGGGGTGGCCAGCGCTGCCACCTGCGCCGGGCTGGTGCGGGGCATCAGCTGGGCATCGGCCGGCACCGCTTCCCCCTTCATCGTGTCGATCAGTCGGCCATCGTCCAGCAGCGCCAGACCATAATCGCGTGCCATATCGAACACATAGGGTGCCCACAGCACATGGCCTGGATCATCGCCGCCCAGCGCCACCCACAGAAATCCGACATCATCACCAACATTGCTGAAACCGCGGAACAAATTCGTCGGGATGGAGGCCAATGCCCCTGGGCCGGCGGCGATGCGGCAATCATCGCCGTGCTCGCCAAAGTTGAAGGTCCAGGTGCCGCTGTGCACCACGAACACCTCTGCGGTCTGATGGCTGTGCTGGCTGTTCACGCAATGCGGCGGCTGGCGGGCAGCGCCGATGTTGAAGCCGTGGGGTTCGTTGATGTGAACATGCTGTTCGGGATTTTCCGACACGCCCGGCCCGATGATGGTGAAATTCTCCTTGGCCTCCGATCCCGGCGAGCGCGTATCGATGAAGGCATTGCGACACGGCACCAGATCGCCATAGCGCACAACGCGCGCTTGCATGGCGGCCTCGCTCCAAACATCAGTGGGTTCGGCTTCGGGTTGTGCATCGATCATTGTCTGGTTCCGCCCAAATCTATCGTTCTATGGTTTCCGGCAAGGACAGCCAGATGGCCGCCGCCAGCAGAAAGGCGGCTGATCCCATGAGCATGACCAGCGCCATCCCCAGATAGGGCACCAAGGCCGCGGTGATGATAGGCGCCAGCATCGACACAATCCGTCCCCAATTGAAGATCGACGCCGCCGTGGAACGCAGGTGCGGCGGGTAGAGTTCCGACAGCCACGGCCCCCAGACGGCACTGGCCGACAGCATCATCCCATAGGCAAAGCCAACCGCCACAAACATCACGGGCGTAAGTGGAACAAACAGATAGATGGGGATCAGCGCCGCCGCCGCCACAAACCCCCAGGCCGCTGTACGCCGCCCGAACCGGTCTGACAGCATGCCCCAGGCAAATCCGCCCAGTGCCGCCGCGATAAACTGCACGCCCAGCACCTCGCCGATCAGATCTGCCGGCAGTTTGCGCACGTCCTTCAGATAAGTTGTCGCCCAGCCGGTGAAGGCCTGATAGGCAAAGAAATTGAGGCCCGTCATCGCGGTCAGCAGCAGTGTCTTGCGGCGAACGTCGGGCAGGAACATCTCGGTCAGCGGCATCTTGAGCGCCACTGTTTGCGCGCCCGGTTCCGCGCCCCAGGCCAGAATATGGCGATCATCGGGAATGGCCCACACCGCCACCAGCAACGCCGCGAGCGGCACCAGTCCCAGCCAATAGAGCAGGCGCCAATCCATGCCGGCCGCAATGATCTGGCCGGCGATGAAGGTGAGGCAGGCTACCGCGATGTTATAGGTGCCCATTACGATCCCGGCGATCAGCCCGCGGGTGCGTGGCGCGAACATCCCGGCATAAAGGCCCACCACTATGGGGTACATCGCCCCCATGAAGAACCCCAGCCCGGCCCGGCTGGCCAGCATGGGCAGCGGCGCGGTGACAGAAATCTGCAGCAGCAGCAGGCTGCCCACCCCGGCCAGCGCCAGTATCAGCGCATTGCGCCGGCCAATCCGATCTGCCAGCTGACCCATGATGATGGCCCCGACCAGCCCGCCCGCGGCCTGCACCGTGTAGAGCAGGCCCGATTGTTGCAACGTCAGGCCGGCAGCATCGCGAATATAGGGCCGCAAGATATCAACCGTGTTCCACGCCCACGCATAGCAGAAATAACCGACCAGAAGGAACGCCAGCGCCCCGACGCGGCGCCCCGTGCTCAGGTCTTCGGCGCGGGTCATGGCCACATCAGCGTCCCATGGCGGCGGCGCGGGCCAGCACATCCATGCCCAGTTGGCCAAACAGCTCGATGATGTCGATGAAGACCCAATTTTCGGCAAGCCAGCCGTTCTCACAGCGCCACAAATCCATCACGCGCATGGTGATGGGCTTGCCGGTGGCGCTCAGGCCCAGCCAGTCGCCGCCGGTGTGTGTGGCGCGGATGGACGGCCAGCCGACCGAGGCCACATAGGGCCCATCGCCCATGCGGCAGCGGTGGTTGCCGCCGCGCCGATCGGGAATGGCGGCCAGGAATGGGCCTTGATGGGCGCGTTCATAATCCGCATGGCCGCGTGCCATGCCAATCGGGCCGGGGCCATACCAGCTGAAATCCGGCGTCCAAAACCGCCGCATGCCCATGCTGGCCAGCGACTGCCCATCATAGCTCATCAGGCCGGCGATCATCGCTTCCACCAGCGCCAAAGATGCCGCAGTTTGCGCAGGCTCAGCCGCCGCGCGCCACAGGCCGTCGCCGCTGGCCGGCGCCGGATCAAGCCCGGATTGACCCAGCGGCGGCGCAAAAGGCCAGCGGCCATGCGCTACCATCAGCGCTGGCAAATCCAGGATCAGCAATGTTTCGGTAACGCCGCCCGGCCCCAGTCGTTCAAACGCACCATAACGCAGCCAAGCCGGGCGGCCGCTGGGGAGCAAGCCCGCCAGCGGCCCCGTCCAAAGTCCCCAGAAGTGGCCAAAATGCGCCACCCAGGCATCACCCTGCCACTGGCCTTCCATCACCGTATGCGGCCGCCGTTCCAGCCCGGTGAAGGCGGCGTTCAACGCAAAGGCGGCAGCGGCAGGATCGGCGTCAAACGGCGCCGATATACTCAGGATATGGCCTGGCGCCCGAACGCCTGCCGGCCATAACCCATCCGCCAGTGCCGCCCTGCTGCGCACCGCGGTCGCGAGCGCCGAAGCTGGAATCATGGACGCAGTCTCCGCCTGGCTTAGAAACGCGCTCCCACACGCACACCGAACATGCGCGGCGCGTCGAAGCTCTGGTTGAGACCGCGCGAACCGAAGGTGGCACGCTGCATGGTAATCTGGTTCGTCACGTTGTTCACAAAGCCTTCCACCGAGAAGCGGTCATCTTGCGAACGCCAGCCGATGCGCAAATCCAGCTTGGCGAAACTGTCCTGCCGGTCAAGCACAGTGTTGGTGTCGGTCAACTGGAACCCATCGCTCCACACCAGGGTTGCCTGGGGCGTGATCTTGCCCGACGAGCCCATATCAAAGTCATAGCTGATCAGGCCCGTCAGCTTCCAGCTCGGCGAATAGGGGATTTCATTGCCGGTGTAATCCAGCAGGCCGGTGTAGTTGGCCGGGGCCGGCACATTGGCATAGCTGTCATATTTGGCTTCCATCAACGTGCCCGACATCGCGATGTTAAGGCCATCGGTTGGCACCCATTGCAGTTCGGCTTCGATACCCATCGAATGGGCGCGGGCGGCGTTGAGGATCACCGAAGCGGTGGTCACGCCGGCAGCGCCCTGCACCAGAAACTGGTTCTGCACCTGCAGATCGCTGAACTCGTTGCGATAGGCCGAAAGGTTGAGCTGCACCTTGCCATCGGCAAAGCGATTCTTTGAACCAACTTCGTAGGCGGTGACATTTTCAGGGCCAAAACCACCGGGCAGCAGCGGGTTGGTGAAGAAGCCGGCGTTGAACCCGCCGGAACGGAAGCCGGTCGAGACGCTGGCATAGATCATGTTGTTGCTGCTGATCTTGTAATCCAGATTGGCGCGCCAGGTGACCTTTTCAAAATCCAGCGTGAATTGCTGGCCGGTGGGCGTTATCGTGACCAGCCGCTGATTGGTATCAGTAGTTGCGTTGGCGCGGCTGATTTCCTTGCTGTCGCTGGTGTAGCGGATGCCGCCGGTGAAGCGCAGCTTGTCTTCGATCAGATAATAGCTGGCCTGGCCGAACACGGCGTGGCTGGTGGTGACGGGCAGACCAGCCGCAAAGGCGCAGCCCGCCGTGTTGCGCGCCGCCGTCGGGCAGGACGAGAAGAAGCTGGCGTTCACATCTTCCTTGAAGAAGAAATAACCCACCAGCCAGTCAAAGCGACTGCCCTTGTCGTTGGAGGCGAGCTGGATTTCCTGGCTGAACGCGCTCAGCTTGTCTTGCTGGCCGTCAACACTGCCGGCACGAAGGGAGAAATCATTGTCGGCGTTGCGGAACACCTGATAATCGACATAGCCAGTGATCGAACGCAGCACCACCTTGCCCAATTCTGCCTGCACATTCAAGCTGACCGAGTGTTGCTCTAGGTCCTGCTCCAGCCTTGTGTCGCCCGGGTAAAAATGCGGATCTGAACTGATCGGCGTGCCGGTCAGGCCAGGGAGGCCGGTGCGCGGCAGATCATAGAGCACGGTGCGTGGCTGGCCATTGATGTCAAATGCATTGGTGGTTGGGTTCACGAAAACGCCGCCCACGCGATAGCCAAAGGCGCCGGCGCCGGTGCCCTTGTCACGCCAATAGCTGTAGCGCAGCACGGCCTCGATCCCGCTTGCCGGCTCCAGCTTCAGCGTGCCGCGCAGATAGGTGGTGTCACGGTTGAAAATGTCGAGATCACGCGTGGTGCCCTTCACATAACCGTCCATGGTTTCGCGCAGGCCGGCGACACGCAGACCAACACCCTCGGCGATGGGCACATTAACAAAACCCTCGCCCGAGACGCGGTCGAACGAGCCGTAAATCAGGTTTACGCCACCTGACAATTCATCAGTAGGCGTGGCTGTGGAGACCGCTATGTTGCCGCCAAAGGTGTTGCGGCCATAAAGGGTGCCTTGAGGGCCGCGCTGCACTTCAACGCGAGCGACATCGGTGAACGGCTCGTTGGCCATGCTGGCGCGGCTACGATAAACATTGTCGACAAAGAAGCCGATGGTTGGATCGCCGGACACCGCCACATTTTCGGTGCGTACACCGCGTATAGCCGGACGCGCATCAGAACCAGAGCGGCCGAAAGAGAAACCGGGGGTGAGCACTTCGAGGCGCCCAAGGTCGCGCACATCGTTTCGGCGTAGCGTGTCGGTGGTGAAAGCGGTGACGGCAATCGGCACGTCCTGCAGGCGCTCTGCTTTGCGCTGAGCAGTGACAACAATCTCTTCAACCACCGCCGTATTCGCAGCTTGAGGCGATGCCTCCTGTGCGATGGTTGGAACTGCCAGAACGGCCGAAGCCAGCAAAAGCGCGCGCACAGACTGCAGAACCATAAATCTCCCCTTTAGCCATTCCAACGCTTCGAATGGGCCACAGCCAGAACTATCTTGCAATCGCATTCACGCGGAGATTGCTGTAGAATCCCGAGAATTGTGACTAAAATGCAACACTAGGTAAGTGTACGCTGACTTCGCACGAATGACCTTCGCCGGAGGTTGTTTCTTTTATCATATTGATATATATGATTTATATATCCTGTCATCCGAGACGCTCCGAACCAAAACTTGAAGCAGACCTGAACTTGGCTTCCCGCTGGCCAAGGAGTGCAGACTGAAATCACCTGATGATTCAGTCATTTTTTGCATTCGCATTCGCTGAAGGGAGGCAGAGTTTGGATCGGTATGGAGTATCAATTTTGCTGAGTGATGCTCAACGTCTCAGCCCGTATCTTCAGTCTGCCAAAAACAGGAAGTCGAGGAATGGCCGGCTTGAGGGCCCGGATCGAACGAGCCGCTCAGTCGAACGCTGCCGAACAAAGTGCGCTCCAATGCGGTTCCGCGGCAATTGCCAGATCTTGTATCGATGCTGCCGGTGACGAGCGTGGTATCAACACCTTCTCCAGCACGGCCGGTGCCAGATAACTGCGCCGCCAAATCTTCCAAATAGGCAGGACCCCTTCATTGGTAGTCGCCACAAAAAGTGATTGAAGAAGCCGAAGGGGCCTTTTTCGAGAGAGATCCGCAATGGGGAGTTGAGCTGACCACGCAGCTGATTCGGATCAATCGCAATGACTGGAATGCACGCCTCTTGAAAGCTTCAGCGCTGCGCAGGATCGGCTAAGCGTGACGAGCAGGACCCTCAGAGGGCTCTACCTTTCAGGCGCGCTCAAGATTGAAGGCGTTTTCGATCCGCTTGCAATCCAACGAAGGATCTCAGCTCAGCTGTTTGAACCCGCCACGATACCGGCCCAACCTTTGTTCACCCATTGGCACTACAGAACAAACTTCAACCGTGCTTCGAGAACAACGGCCAGCATTGGCTGGCACCGGACCTACACGAACGAGGATTTCGCGAGACGCGCAGGACGCAGCAGAGTCAATTTCGAGAGGCTCATCGATCAGTCCTCAAAAGCCCCTTGCGACGCCTTCGCTACGCGGGTCGACACCGCCGCGCCAGCCTGCGCCGACCCGTTCAATGCCATTGGCCTTCAACGGCAGCTGCATCGATACAACCTTGTGACCGAGCTTTTCCAGCGCCGGGATTATCGCAGCGAGGCGCTCGCCCTGCACACCGGCCTCGACCACCACCAGGTCGTCGTTGACATAGATTTGCGGCAGCGCGATTGCATCGCCTACCGCCAGCTTCCAATCGAGCACGCCGATGATGGCTTTTGCCACCTGCGCCGGGATAGTCATGCCGCCAGCTGCGCCGACGGCAAGAATCGGCTTGCCGCCTGCATCATAAACGATCGAAGGGGACATCGACGAACGCGGCCGCTTGCCGCCCTGGACGCGGTTGGCGACAAGCGCGCCCTTTTCGGTCGGTTCGAAGCTGAAATCGGTCAGTTCGTTGTTGAGGATCATGCCGCCCGCCACCAGCGAAGAGCCGAAGGCGCCTTCAACAGTCGAGGTCAGCGAAGCAACATTGCCGGCCGCGTCGACAGCGGCAAAGTGCGTCGTCGATGGCACTTCGCTGCCCGGCGCCATGGTGCGCGGTTTGGCGCCCTTCGGCATGCCGGCAGGTGCCGTGGGCATTGTCGCATCAGCCTTGATAAGGGCGCCGCGGGCTTTCAGATAATCGGTGGCGACTAACCCCTCCACCGGCACCGAGACGAAATCGCTATCGCCACCGTACATGGCGCGATCGGCAAAGGCGAGGCGCTGGCTTTCGGCGATCAGATGCCATGAAACGGGGCTGTCGGGCCCTAGCTTGGCCATGTCAAAGCCTTCGAGCTGCTTGAGGATCGCCAGTACGGCGATGCCGCCTGCGGAAGGCGGTCCCATGCCGCACACCTTGTAACGGCGATAATCAGCGCACACTGGCGGCCGCGCTTTGGCTTCATAGGCCGCCATATCGGCAAGCGTCATTGATGATGGATTGGTGGGGGCGGTGGTGACGCGGGTGACGATCGCCTTTGCGATGTCGCCCTTGTAGAATGCCTCCGGGCCATTTTTGGCGATAGATTCGAGCGTTTGCGCAAGCGGTTCATTGATGATGCGCGTTCCCGCCGACTTGGGCGTGCCGTCAGGATTGAGAAACAGCGCCGCCGCTTCGGGTGTACGCGCCAGCGTCTTGGCGCTGCTCGC
>Ga0164292_10002257_pt1 | contig 15713 bp, 14 predicted proteins | sample GEODES117metaG_FD_111486 | JGI IMG/M metagenome (GOLD analysis project Ga0164292, IMG submission 111486) | Eutrophic lake water microbial communities from Lake Mendota, Wisconsin, USA - GEODES117 metaG | ecosystem: Environmental > Aquatic > Freshwater > Lake | place: USA: Lake Mendota...
CACGAGTGCGTCGTTGGCTGCATACGTCTCGTAGTCAATGGGCAGGTCGAACTTGACGGGCGGCAGGTATGCCCCAAGCGGCCCACCCACTTGCACGGCACGAACGGCACGGCCCGAGTGGGTACCGCCGCCGAGTTCCTCAACAAGTTCGCGCAACGTGACGCCGAAGGCGGTCTCGACGATGCCGCCGTGTTGAAGATTGCCGGCGAGTTGAAATACCTGGGTGCCGCGACTGCGTCCGACGCCGAGGTCGGCATAGGCCGTAGCGCCATCTTGTAGCACGGCCGCCACGGTGCCCAGTGTGAGCACATTGTTGACGACCGTGGGCTTGCCAAAAAGACCGACGAGTGCAGGCAGCGGAGGCTTGGCACGCACGACCCCGCGGTTGCCTTCGAGGCTTTCCAACAACGCTGTCTCTTCGCCGCAGATGTATGCGCCCGCACCAACACGCACATGAATGTCGAACGCAAATGCCGAACCACAGATGTTGGTTCCAAGCCAGCCGCGCTCGCGTGCTCCGCGCACCGCGGCATTGAGTGCGTCAATTGCATCGGGGTACTCGCTGCGAACATAGATGTATCCCTCGTGTGCGCCCACTGCCCAGCCCGCAATGATCATGCCTTCGATCAGCATGAATGGGTCGCCCTCCATCAACATGCGATCGGCGAACGTGCCGCTGTCGCCTTCGTCGGCGTTACACACGATGTACTTCGTGGTACCCGGAGCATCGAGCACGGTCTTCCACTTGATGCCGGTGGGAAATGCAGCACCACCGCGACCGCGGAGGCCCGAGTCGGTGACTTCCGCAACTACTTCTGCGGGCGTCATCGATAATGCACGACGCAAACCCGACATGCCGCGGTGCCGCTCGTAGTCGTCACTTGAGCGCGGGTCGACGAGGCCGACGCGCTGGAACGTGACGCGCTGTTGACGCTTGATCCATGGCAGGTCTTTTGTGTAGCCGAGACGCAGATCGTGCGCGGCGCCTTTGAGCACACCTGCCTTCAGCAGGCTTTTCACGTCTTTCGGTCGCACGGGGCCGTAGGCCACACGACCGTCAGGTGTTTCCACCTCGATCATTGGCTCGAGCCACAACATGCCCCACGATCCATTACGCACGACGCGCACGCCATCGTGCTCGGCAAATCGTGCAGCAACCTCGTCGGCCCCTGCGGCACGTGCGGCTGCATCGCGCGGCACATACACCGTGATGCCCGAGCCCTGCGTGTCGGTGTGATGCGTGTCGATGCGTTTTTCAATCGCATCGGCAATGATGGTTTCAACATGCTTGGCCTTCACCGGCGCTATGGGTACACCGTCCACTGCGATCGCTGGTCCAGTTGCGCACATGCCAAGGCAGAACACTTCCTCAAGATGTACGGCCTTGCCGTTGGCGAAGTGTTCGGCGCGCTTCCACACCTCGCGGCCACCACGCGCTTGGCAGGCCTCGGCACGACAAATCTGCACAATTGGGCCGGCAGGTGGCGTGGTGCGGAAGTCCTTATAGAAGGTAAGTACGCCATGCACCTCGGAAACCGTGCGGTTGAACGCATCGGCGAAATCGGGGATGAGTTCGGGACTGATATATGAGGCGGCGTGTTGCACGGCATGCATCGCAGGCAGCAGACCACCCGGCACCGTGGCGAATTCCCGGATCAGGGCAACGAGTTCGGGGCGGGACGGGTGTGTGGCCAAGACCAGTAATGGTAGGGGGCAGGGCCCTTGGCTCGTCAAGGGTACGCGGCGATGATTGCCCGTATTCATTGGACTTCGACGGTGTGGCGAAATCGGTACGCCCGTAGGCTTGCAGGGTTATAACAATCCCGGGAAAACCGTCCTGGGATCCTTACTAAGGAGATAACAAATGACAAAACGTTCCCGCGCAATTCGCGTTGGGGCGGCGTTGGCAGTCCTCTCGCTCGTAGGCGCAGCCTGCGGCGGTGACGACAGCGCTACCGAAGAGACGGTGACCGAAGAAACGGTCACCGAGGAAACCACTGCCGAGGAAACCAGCACTTGCGGTTCGGCCACCAGCGACGTTGTCGACGGTGACCTTGCCGGATTCTCTGGTTCGACTCCGTTCGGTAAGGGTGGAGCCGATGCGGCGTTCATCGAGCGTTTGTGCTCGATCGACCCGACGTTGACCGACCTTTCGTACGCCGCTGAGACGTACGACGCGGTCACCATCATCGCGCTGGCCGCCGAATTGGCCCAGTCTGATGGCATCGAATACGCATCTGAAATCAACGGCATTACTCGCGACGGCGAGAAGTGCACCGATTTCGTGACGTGTGTCGAGATCATCAAGGCCGGTGGAGACCCCGACTTTGACGGCATCTCCGGTCCGCTCACCTTTGCTGGAAACGGCGAGCCCCTCGAGGCGTCGTACGGCTTCCTCACCATGGGTGACAACAACCGTCTCGACCCGCTGGCCACCACGTTCATTGACGTGAAGGGCCCGGAAGAGCTTGACGTTCCGCAGGTCCCGGTAGAGGGAAGCCGCGTGGGTGATGGCGTGCTGAAGCTTGGCACCATCCTCCCGCAAACCGGCAGCCTCGCCTTCCTCGGACCACCGGAATTCGCTGGTTTCGACCTGGCGATTGCCGACATCAACGCCGCCGGTGGCGTTCTTGGTCAGCCTGTTGAGGGCATCAAGGGCGACTCGGGTGACACCTCCACTGACACGGCCTCGAAGACCGTCGACCGTCTCCTCGCGGAGAACGTAGACGCGATCATCGGTGCTGCTTCGTCGGGTGTGACGCTGACCGTGATCGACAAGGTCACCAGCGCTGGTGTGGTGCTGTTCTCGCCGGCCAACACGTCGCCCGCTTTGAGCGACTACGCCGACAAGGGCCTGTACTTCCGTACTGCTCCGCCGGACATCTACCAGGGCGACGTCCTTGGTCAGAAGGTGCTGCAGGACGGCAACCAGACCGTGGCGATCCTCGCCTTGAATGACGCCTACGGCACCGGCTTGTCCGACGCCGCAGAGAAGACCATCATCGCCGGTGGCGGTGAAGTCGTCATCAAGAAGATCTACGACCCGACCGCAGCCTCCTTCGACACCGAAGTAGACGAAGTCGTGGCCGCCGATCCGGACGCCATCATGATCATCGGTTTCGACGAGTCTGCAAAGATTCTTCGTTCGATGGTGGAGAAGGGCATTGGCCCCAAGGTCAAGAAGGTCTACGGTTGCGATGGAAACATCGGCAACTCGCTGGGCGCACTCTTCGACTCGCTGGGCTGATCCAGTTCACTGAAGTAACGACAAAGGCCCCCGGGGAAACCCGGGGGCCTTTTCGTTTGTGTCGACGGATTCGGATGGACTGAATCAGCCACCCGTGGCGCGGCTGAGGCTGCCGAGGTAGAGCTCGATCACGTTTGGATCATTCAGCAACTCGCGGCCGGTGCCCGTGTAGGCGTTCTTGCCCTGATCGAGTACGTAGCCGCGCCCCGCAACCTGCAAACATCGGCGGGCGTTTTGCTCCACCATCAAGATCGCCACACCTGTTTTGTTGATGCGGCGACACTGCAGGAACACTTCATCCTGCAACGCGGGCGACAGACCCGCAGACGGTTCGTCAAGGAGAAGCAGCGATGGCTCGAGCATGAGTGCCCGGCCCATAGCCACCATTTGGCGTTCGCCGCCAGAGAGGCCGCGTGCCTTTTGCGATGCACGCTCACGGAGTTTCGGGAACATGTCCATCACCACGTCCAAGCGATGGGTGAACACCTTCGGGTTGAGAAAGCATCCCATCTCGAGGTTTTCTTTCACGGTCAGGCTGGGGAACACGTTGTTGGTCTGCGGCACGTAGCCCACGCCGAGCGGAATGAGCTCGTGTGCCTTCTTGCCGGTGACGTTCTCACCGTTGAGATGTACGGTGCCTTCACGCACGCCGCACATGCCGAGGAGCGCCTTGAGCAACGTGGACTTGCCGGCGCCGTTGGGGCCAATGATGCCGACGAACTCGCCGGCATCCACGTGCACGTTGCAGCCGTTCAAGATGTTGACTTCGGGGATATAGCCCGCGACAAGATTCTCGACGTCGAGGATTCGGGTGCTCATGCGTCCTCCAGGAACGACGTGCCTTGGTGTTCGCCGAGATACGCATCCACGACCGCACGATTGTTGGAAATTTGATCGGGTGTGCCCTCGGCGATAAGGCGACCCTCGGCCATCACCATCACCCAGTCGGCGATCTCGTGGACCATGTCCATGTCGTGCTCAATGAACAGCACCGTCATGCCCTCGGCTTGCAAGTTTTTGACGTGCCCGAGCAGGCTCTGCTTGAGAGCCGGATTGACACCGGCCATCGGCTCGTCCAACATCACCAACTTTGGTTCGACCATGAGTGCGCGAGCCATCTCCAGCAACTTGCGTTGGCCGCCCGAAATGTTGCCGGCGTATTCATTCTTTACGTGATCCAACTTGAAGCGCACGAGGAGTTCTTCAGCCCGCTCACGAATTTGCTCGTCTTGCTTGGCCCACAATGGTTTGAACGGGCTCGTCCAGGGCCTTTCACCGATTTGGTTGACTGCGCCAAGCATCATGTTTTCGAGCACGGTGAGGCGGGTAAGCACGCGGGTCAACTGAAAGGTGCGCACCATGCCGAGCTGTGCCAAACGGTGACCCGAGACTTCGCTTGTGATGTGGCCATCAAATGATGAGGAGCCCGCAGTTGGGGTGTCGAAGCCCGACATCAGGTTGAACGCGGTGGTCTTTCCGGCGCCGTTCGGACCAATCAGTGCAGTGATAGCGCCGCGCTGCACTTCAAGGTGGGCGATATCGACCGCAACGAGTCCACCAAATTCGCGACGCAGGCCGTCGACGACGAGGATTGGATCCTGCTTGGGCGCGCCGGGCACGGCCTCGGAAACAACGCGGCTAACGGGAGTCAAAGGCCATCTCCCTCTTGTTGCCGTAAATGCCTTGCGGCCGGAAGATCACAAGCAGTGCGAGTGCGAATCCGGCGAGGATGAACTTCACTTGGCCGAAGTTGTTCGAGTTGATCAACCACGACGGCGCGATGTCGTTGCGGGCTACCTGCTCGAGCACGTTGTCCACGAATTGCAGAATGAACCAGAAGAGGATTGCGCCAATGATGGGGCCGCGTGCGGTTGCGAGGCCACCAAGAATCACGATGGTGAAGGCAAAGAATGTGAGCGTGGTGCCGTACTCCATGGGCTGGGCACTCTGCTTTTCGGCTGCCAGGATGATGCCGCCGAAGGCGCCGATTACGCCACCAAGCACGAGGCTCTGCAGCTTGAACACGGTGGTCGACTTTCCGAGGCTCTGCACGGCGATTTCATCCTCGCGAATACCGCGCAGTGCTCGGCCCCACGGTCCGCGCATCATGAAGTAGACAAGCACGCCGAAAATGGCGACCAGAGTCCAGCCGATGATGGTGATGAAGAGCGAATAGCCATTCACCGACTGCGCGAAGAATGAGTAGCGGTTGTCGCCGAACGGGTTGGCGTTCACGAGAAACGCCGAGAATCCCTTCTTGCCGTCAGTGCCGCCAGTGAGCCACGTGAAGCGCACGCTGATCATGGAGATACGAATGATCTCTGCTGCGGCAATCGTGACGATTGCCAAATAGTCCGACTTGAGTCGCAGGGTGGGCACACCAAGCAGCAGCGCAAGCAGGATGGCGAAGAACACCGCGCTTCCAATGGCGGCCGACCAGTGCCACCCGAACGTGGCGATGGGGATTGCCATGCCGTACGCGCCGGCGGCGGCGAAGCCTGCCTGGCCAAAGTTGAGCAGGCCCGTGTAGCCGATGTGCACGTTGAGGCCGATTGCAATGAGGGCATATGCGGCGGCGCTTGACGACAGTGCCACATACGTGGCGTTCGAAAAGATGAGCGCCCAGTTCATCCCGCACGCTCCGCAGTTCCGAGCAGGCCTTGTGGACGCACGAGGAGCACCACAATGAGAATGAGCATGGCGCCAATGGTCTTCAGTTCGACCGCGGCGGGGAACACCCACGCCCACAGTTCGACGAAGATGCCAATGACCACGCTGCCCAAGATCGCCCCAAATGGGTTACCGAGTCCGCCCAGCGTGACCGCCGCAAACATCAGCAACAGCAGGCGGAAGCCCATATCCCACTGCACACCAATCTCGAGTCCGTAGAGCACGCCGCCGATTGCCGCCAACGCGCCACCCACGAGCCACACATAGGCAATCACGCTGTCGGAGTTGATGCCGGTGGACGAGGCGAGCGATGGGTTGTCGCTGACCGCGCGAATGGCCCGACCCTGGCGGGTGTAGAGCAACCACGCGCTGGTGCCGACCGACAGGAGAATGCAGATGCCAATCACCCACAGCGCGCGAGGGGTAACGGTGAAGGGCCCGAAGTCGAATGCGTTTTGCTTGCTGTAATTGGAGTAGTTCTTGTAACGGGCGCCAAAGATGAACTGGTAGATGTAGCGCACGCCGAGAGCGAGTCCGATCGACACGATCATCATCGAGGTGAGCGAGCTACGTCGTCGGCGCATGGGTTTCCACACGCCTTTTTCCGACGCCACCGAGAATCCCGCGGTAAGTGCAATGGCGATAATTGCTGACGGAATCAAATGCATGCCGAACTGCGCGTTGAACACCCAGGCGGCAAAGGCACCGAACGTGACGATTTCCCCGTGCGCGAAGTTGGAAAGGCCGGTCGTGGCGTAGATGAGCGCGAGGCCAATAGAGCAAATGGCGATGATCGCGGCAAGTTTGAAGCCGTTGAAGAGGTTCTGCGGCAGCAGGTCCAAGCGGGAGACCGTTGTGGTCGTTGTCGCACCGAGAAAGAACACGGCGGTCGCCTGCGATTCGGGGTTCACCGTCACGGGCCGAGGCGTCTTCGTGGTGTCGACTACTTCAACGCCTTCAGGGAGCGACTCCTCATTAATCGCCACTTGATACGTGCCAGGGTCTGGTACTTCAACACGAAACGCGCCGGCGTCGTCGGTGGTGACGCGCGCGACTTCGCTACCCGCCTCTGTGGAGATGATGACTTCAACACCGGGAACGGGTTCGCGCACGCGTTTGCCGTTTTCGTCGAGGTACTGGTCGTTCACCGCACCAACGATGATCTCGGGTCGTTCATCGGAGTCTGCAGATGCCTGCGCCGAAGACTCCATGCCAAAGCCCATCGCAAGCGCAACGACGAAGGCGATCAGCGTCAGCCGTGGCAGGTGGGCGCGTGATGGGAAAAAGAAGTTCAACACGTTCGCCGAACTCTAGTGTCGGCCCACCGCGCGGGGAATATCCCGAAACCATGAATTTTCAAAGGGCCGCCGTGGCGCCCCTCGGTAGAGTTTGCCCATGGCCAACCCATGGTTTGAGACCGTTGCCGTGGCGCAGCGCCGCGCCGCACGGAGACTGCCCAAATCGGTCTACGGTGCCCTCATCGCGGGGTCGGAAAAGGGGCTCTCGGCACGCGACAACCTGGACTCATTCGACCAATTGGGCTTCGCCCCGCATATCGCGGGCTTGTCCGCAACGCGGGACATGTCCACCACGGTGATGAGCCAGGCCTTGTCAATGCCCGTGATCATCTCGCCCACTGGCGTGCAGGCGGTGCACCCCGACGGGGAGTTGGCCGTTGCACGCGCGGCGGCCAACCGCGGCGTCGCGATGGGGCTGAGCTCGTTTGCTAGCAAGTCGGTGGAGGAAGTTGCCTCGGCAAATAGTCAGACCTTCTTTCAGCTGTATTGGAGTGGTGATCGCGACACGTTGGTACGCCGCATCGAACGAGCGAGGGCGGCGGGTGCCAAGGGCATCATCGTGACGCTCGACTGGTCGTTTTCGAATGGGCGCGATTGGGGCAGCCCGTGGATTCCGGAAAAGGTCAACCTCAAGGCGGCGATCAAGTTGGCGCCCGAGGTCATCGCCAAACCCACGTGGCTGTGGTCGTTTGCGCGCACAGGCAAGTTGCCCGACCTCACGGCACCGAACATGACAAAGCCGGGCGAGGCCGCTCCCACGTTCTTCGGCGCGTATTACGAATGGATGCAAACGCCGCCGCCATCCTGGGACGACATCGCGTGGCTGCGACAGCAATGGGACGGCCCGTTCATGGTCAAGGGCGTGAGCAGGGTCGACGACGCGAGGCGTGTTGTGGATCTTGGCGCGACTGCGCTGTCGGTATCGAATCACGGCGGCAACAATCTGGATGGCACGCCTGCACCAATTCGTGCGTTGCCGGCGATTGTGGATGCCGTAGGCGACCGTATCGAAGTTGTAATGGACGGCGGCGTGCGGCGGGGCAGCGACGTGGTCAAGGCATTGGCACTCGGGGCGCGAGCAGTGATGATTGGCCGCGCCTATTTGTGGGGTTTAGCGGCAAACGGTCAGGCCGGTGTAGAGAACGTGCTTGACATTTTGCGCGGCGGCATCGACTCGACACTGCTGGCTCTTGGCAAGGGTTCGATCGCCGAGTTGCACCGTGATGACGTGGTTGCCCCCGAGGACTTTTACCGTGCCTTGGGCGCGAAGTAGTACCTCCGCTTGACATAGCAAGCGCTTGGCCGTACGGTGCGTTTATGACTATCGCACCTGCACTTTCCGCTGATCAGCGTTTTGATGTCACGAAGTTCCTAGGCGGTTGCGACGCCAAATTGGCTGAGGATCTCTCGCCACACCAGCGCCGCATGATGTTGGTCTACAAGCAGCATGCGAGTCTCGAAATCTGTGGCCGCTGGCAGGAGATCTTCGACCCGCGTTTGACGATTGAGCAACCCGATTATGTGTTTGCCGCTCCGCGCAAGTACTACGCACTAGAAGACGCTGCGTCGGTCAAGTGGTTCTACAACGCGCTCTCGTCGGCAGGGTCGAGTGTTCGGTTGCTGACGGATGAAGAGATCTACCTCACCGACAAGGGCTTCATGTCCGAAGCGCTGTACCACATCTATATGCGCGGCGACACCGCACGCGCTTATGGCCATGAGGCCGATGATCTTGAGGGGTACTACGTGGAGTCGCGTTGGTCGATCGTGAACTGGCGATTCAACGATCGAGCGCGCATGATTGGCGAGCGCATCTATCCTGCGCCAACCGCATCGCTGACCAAAATCCCCGAAGAGATGTATTGGACCACCGAGCAAGTTGCCGAGATTCTGAATCCAGAGATCGACGCACGATGGGCACTGCTGACTAATTGAGTTGTTCTTATTGAGGTGATTCGACATGGGTAGCCTGTGCCCATGACGGTTGGATCAAAAACAGATGCGCTGCGTGAGTCACTGAAGCAGCGAGCGTGCGACGCTATTGATGCGCTGAAGAATGACTTGGTGTCGATCAGCCACGACATTCACGCGCACCCCGAAGAAAATTTCGTTGAGTTCCATGCGCATGAAGTGCTCACGCAGATGGTGGCAGACAATGGCTTGCCAGTCACGCGACATGCTTTCGACTTAGATACCGCATTCGACGTAGCGGTGGGTAGCGAGGGTGCAACTGTGGCGGTGTTGTGCGAATTCGACGCGCTACCGGGTATTGGCCACGCATGCGGGCACAACATCATCGCGGCGGCGGGCATGGGTGCAGGGCTTGCGCTCGCAGGCCTGGCCGAAGAAGCGGGCGGTCGATTGCGATTGATGGGTACACCTGCCGAAGAGGGTGGTGGCGGCAAGATCGAGATGGCGCGTAAGGGTGCTTTCGACGGTGTTGATGCGGCGATGATGGTGCACCCGTCGGATGCCGACACTGCGCGAATGAATGCGATCGCTGTGCAGCATGTACTCGCGCGCTACGTGGGTGAAGCTGCCCACGCGTCAATGTCGCCGCACTTGGGAAAGAATGCCCTCGATGCCGCGGTACTTGGCTACATGAATATCGCTGCACTGCGTCAGCACATCATGCCGACTGAGCGCGTGCACGGCGTCTTTCTCAAGGCTGGCGAGAAGCCAAACATCGTGCCGTGGGAGTCGGAGATGGATTGGTACGTGCGCTCCAACACGATCGAAACGCTGCAGCCGCTCAAGGCACGCGTGTCGGCGTGTTTGGAGGCCGCCGGACATGCCACGGGATGCCACTGCGAACTGGAGTGGGTGAAGAATCCCTTCGCCGATGTGGTTGACAACGTGCCGTTGCTCGGCGCATACGTAGCGAACTCCGCGCAGTTCGGGCGCATGCTTACCACCGAACGTCAGTCAGGCTTCGGTGGCGCATCTACCGACATGGGCAATGTGAGTTATCTGGTGCCCTCGATTCACCCAATGATCGCTGTGGCGCCCCAGGGAGTATCACTCCACACACCAGAATTCGCCGACTACGCCGTCACCGAGGAGGCCACGCGGGCCATTCTGGACGGGGCCAAAATCATGGCGATGACGGCGATCGATGTGTGGATGACGGATGTCCTGCGGGCTGAAATGCGCGAGTTTTTTGGCGACGGCGGTATTCCCGACGGGGTTTTGTAGACGCACGTCACAATTTCTCTGCCTCTCACCGCCTAGTTTGTAAGCAAGGGCCAAACGGCTCGACTTCTTACCCCGACAAAGGAGCATGCATGAAGAAGAAACTGTTTGCGGCGCTTGCCGCTTCGACGATCGTCCTGGCCGCCTGTGGTGGTAGCGATTCCTCGAGCGATGGTGGTGGCGAGGTGGAGGTCATCGAGACCGAGACCACCGTCTCCACCGCAACCGATGACATCGTGACCATTGCGTCTACCACGGAAGGCTTCTCCACGTTGGTGGCAGCCCTCGAGGCCGCCGACCTTGTGACCACGCTCCAGGGCGAGGGTCCGTTCACCGTCTTCGCACCAAGCGACGATGCATTTGCTGCGTTGCCCGCCGGTTTGCTCGACAAGTTGCTCCTCCCGGAGAACCTCGAGTCACTGACGGCAATCTTGCTGTATCACGTGGTGGATGGTGCCGTGTACTCGAGCGACTTGACGGACGGCGACACCGTGACGCTTGAGGGCTCGAGCGTGACCACGTTGATTACCTCTGATGGCGTAACGGTCAACGAGGCCAACGTGACTACCGCAGACATCGCTGCGACCAATGGCGTGATTCACGTCATTGATCAGGTATTGATTCCACCATTCGTGGATATCGAAAGCCTCTAAGTAACACGCATCCTAAGTAGTGCAAGGGGGGTGTGACCGAAAGGTCACACCCCCCTTTTGCGTTTAGTCTGAGACCAATGCTGTTGCACCCCCAGTCGCAAGCCGTTGCTGACTTCATGGCTGCCGTAAGAGTGCAGCCGCTCAACGAATTGTCCCCGGCCGACGCCCGCGAGGTGTTTCGTGCCGCGAGGGTGCCGATGGATATTCCGCTACGCGAGGTGCGTGACGTTGTGGCGGGTGGTGTGTCGTCGCGTTTGTATCACCCCGCTGCCAGCACATCGATCGGACTCGTGGTGTATTTCCACGGTGGTGGTTGGGTGGTGGGAGATCTCGAGACGCACGACCACATTTGTCGCACGATGGCGGTGAACACCGGTCACGCCGTGTTGTCGGTGGACTACCGCCTCGCGCCCGAGCATAAGTTTCCTGCAGCAGTTGATGACGCGATTGCGGCAACGAAGTGGGCGTACGACAATGCAAGTGAACTCGGCGTTGATGCGGCACGCCTGGCGGTGGCGGGCGATTCGGCTGGCGCAAACCTTGCCGCAGTGGTGGCCCAACAGGAAGTGGTGCCGCTCAAGTATCAAGTCCTCGTGTATCCGGCCGTCGATATGTCGATGACGCTTCCGGCGATTAATGAGAACGCCGAGGGCCCCACGTTGACCAAAGTGATGATGAAGTGGTTTGTTGATCACTACCTTCGCGATGAGCAGGACATCACGAATGTCTTGGCGTCACCGATTTTGGCCACAGACGACGTATTGAAGCGGGTGCCGCCAGCAGTAATCGTCACGTCGGAGTACGACCCGTTGCGCGACGACGGTGAGGAGTACGGCAAGCGATTGGTGGCCAACGGTGTGGCGGCCTCGGTGGTGCGCTTCAACGGCACGCTGCACGGATTCTTCTCGATGCTCGCGGGAGTGGACGATGCGTCGGCGGCACACCAACTTGTGGCAGCAATGATCCGCACGTATCTCTGACAGCTATGGCCAGACTGTTCGTCGAGTCGCGCGAGCTGCTGCCCTTTGATGGCAGCGCGGTGTTGCATGAGGAGGCGCTTCCTGCGAGCCGCGCATCGGAGGCATTCGCGGAATTATTGGCGACGAATCCGTGGGAGTCGCACGATCTTGTGGTGTTTGGCGCCAAGCATCGCGAGCCCCGCCTATCTACGTGGCACGCCCTCGGCGACTTGCCCTACACCTACTCGGGCCTCACGCGACAGCCGTTGCCGTTCACACCATTGCTCGACAAACTCCGTGCACAATGTGAGGAGATTGCGTCGGCCCGTTTCAACGCGGTGCTCGTGAATCTGTATCGAGATGGCAGCGACGGCGTGGGTTGGCATGCCGATGACGAGCCAGAGAATGGCGCCGAACCCGTGATTGCCTCAGTGAGCCTTGGCGCTACGCGGCGCTTCGATTTTCGCCATCGTGCATCGGGGGCCACGGTGAAAGCAGAGTTGGAGCATGGTTCAGTGGTGGTGATGTCGGGGTTATCGCAGCATTGTTGGGTGCATCAGATCGCCAAAACCAAAACGCTGGTGGGACCGCGCATCAATTTGACGTTTCGGTTGGTAGTAGACCGCCGTTTAGGAACCTGACGAAACAAGTTCAGCGAGGTTCTTCGCATCGGTATCTCCACCCACGTCCATCTCGATGACGGGGGAGAGGGTGTCGACGAATTCACCTCCGACTACTTTTCGATGGCACCGATACTCTCTGCCAGCATGCTGGGCAATCTCCTGATACACACGAGGCAACCCACGACGCGGTGTCTACATCGAGTCTTCGCGCACTTCTGCATCGACGATGACGAGTTCACCTGATTCGAGCGTCAACGTCACCGTCACGATCTGGCCTACCTCGAGCGGGGCGATGAGGCCCATCAACATGATGTGATAGCCGCCCGGTTCGAAGGCGACTGCCTGCCCTGCCGGCAACTCGATGCGTTCCACCATCTGCATTCCTGTCGAGCCATCGTCATTCACGATCGATTCTTGTACTTCGGCCATTGCGGCAATGCTGATGTCGACATCGGCGTAAAGCACAGCATCATCAATTGCGCTCGTGAGGGTCATGTAAATGGCGCCGTTTGCCGCATCCGTTGGGCTGTTGTAGGCACTCGCGTCTTCTACGGTTACCGCAGACGTGGTTTCCTCAAGTCCATCGTCAAGGAGTGTCGTTTCATCGGTCATTTCCCCGGACATGTCATCCATTGATTCCTGATCGCTCGAGCCGCCGCACGCCGCGAGGGTGAGCGCCATGACTGCGAGCGGAGCAATGGCGAGTCGTTTGATGGTCATGAGTGTCCTCTCTTAGCTGTGGGTAACAGAATACGCAGGTGGCTTCCCAAATCGTTTGCGCCAGTGCTAATCGGCCTCCAGTTCACACATACTTTTGTGCTGAAATCGTGCCTCAACGGAACGTGGCGATGATTTCGCCCAGATGACGACAGCGACATGGGGAGATTTCGCGTGGTCCTACGGCGGTGCTTGCCGCACCCACGTGCAAAAAGTTCTCCACGTCATCGCCAACCACGGCGGCAGATTCGGACGTGCGGGGCAATACGAGACACGGACATACCAGTGGGTAACCTGAGGGCATGAAGGTTTCCGTCATCAACGATTCATGTCATGGGCATCAGATGTGTGCGATTGCCGCGCCAGAGATTTTTGGCAGCGACGAGATCGGTAACGCAGTGGTGCTCATTGAGGGCGACTTGCCGGTGGAGCTTGAGGCAAAGGCACGTCGAGCAATGGGGAATTGCCCTGAACGGGCCATTGTCATCACTGAATAGCGCTATCTGTCAAACATCACGACGGGGGGACACGTGACAGAGACAAACAGCCTGGTTGAGGAGCTCCTCACCAACTACAACATCATGGATCCGGGCTTCGTTCGTGAGCCGTTCGCGAAGTACGACGTCATCCGCGAGTCAAAGTGTCCAATTGCCCACACCGAGCAGATGGGTGGCTCATGGTTGCCGACGCGTTATGCAGACGTTGTGGCCATCGCTCAGGAGTATGAGATATTCACCTCACGGGAAATCCTCGTCGTACCGCCTGCGCCCGGTCGTCAGGAAGGCCCGTACAGCAATGTTGCTGCGCCGCCGATCACCTCCGATCCACCCGATCATCAATGGCATCGCCGTTTGGTGCTGCCGATTTTTTCGCCGCAGTCGGTTGCGAAGTACGAGCCGGTGACAAAGGCGTTATGTAACGCGCTGATCGACGAGATCATCGACAAGGGCACGGCCGATGCCGCCGGCGACTACGCCCAACATATTCCGGTACGTGTGATCGCCACGATGCTTGGCGTGCCGTTGGAGATGGAGGAGGAGTTCACCTCGTGGGTGCGCGGTGTGCTCGAGCAGGGCATGACAGATCCTGAGATTCGTGCGAAGAGCTCGCTCAAGATCATTGAGTACTTTGTGGCGCAACTCGCCGATCGACGCAAGAACCCTCGCCCCGGTGATTTCATTAGCGACCTCACGAAGGCCGAAGTGGATGGCAAACCGGTGCCTGACTCGTACATCTTGGGCGTGTGCAACCTAATGTTGGTGGCGGGTGTAGATACCACGTGGTCGGCGATTGGGTCCTCAATGTGGCACATGGCCCAGCACCCCGAGCATCGCAAACAGCTGCGCGATAACCCCGACTTGTGGCCGACAGCCATTGAAGAACTGCTGCGCGTTTATGCGCCCGTCACAATGGCGCGCATCGTCGACCGAGACATCGAGTTTCAGGGATGTCCAATGAAGGCGGGCGATCGTGTGTTGATGGCATTCCCCGCAGCGAACCGTGACCCGCGCCAGTTCGAACATCCTGATCAGGTCATTCTCGATCGCGAACACAACCGACATGTGGCCTTTGGTTCGGGCATCCACCGATGCGCGGGAAGCAACCTGGCACGGCTTGAATTGCGCGTCGCAATCCAGACATGGCTCGAAAGGATTCCCGAGTTCTCACTCGTCAATCCTGATGATGTCACATGGGCGGGCGGCCAAGTACGCGGCCCGCGCCGCTGCATGGTGCGCTTCTAGCTACGCGTTCTGATTCGGCGGCGTGTGGTGGTGACCTTCCACGTCAATCCGCGGCACGATGCGCTCCAGCCACTTCGGCATCCACCAATTGCGATCGCCGAGCAGTTCCATCGTTGCCGGCACTAACACCATGCGGATGATGGTGGCGTCAATTGCTACTGCAGTGGCGAGTCCAAGTCCGAACAACTTGAGCTGCCGGTCGTAACCGAGAACGAAGGCAGCAAACACACAGACCATAATCAAGGCCGCGGCCGTGATGACACGCGCAGTGGCGGTGAGGCCGTCGGCAACGGCGGTTGCATTGCTCCGCGTGTTGTCGTATTCCTCTTTGATGCGTGACAGGAGAAATACCTCATAGTCCATCGACAATCCGAAGACGATCGCAAACAGCATCATTGGTGCCCACGTTTCGATAGGACCTGCCTTGTCGACACCGATCAACTCCATTCCCCAACCCCATTGGAAGATGGCCACGATCACGCCGTAGGCGGCACCGATGCCGAGCAAGTTGAGAATCACGGCCTTCAGCGGCACAAGCAGACTGCGGAACACCGCAAGCAACAGCAGGAACGACAGCGATAGCACGCCAATGAAGAGATACGGCATGCGACC
>Ga0164292_10002258_pt1 | contig 15707 bp, 13 predicted proteins | sample GEODES117metaG_FD_111486 | JGI IMG/M metagenome (GOLD analysis project Ga0164292, IMG submission 111486) | Eutrophic lake water microbial communities from Lake Mendota, Wisconsin, USA - GEODES117 metaG | ecosystem: Environmental > Aquatic > Freshwater > Lake | place: USA: Lake Mendota...
AGCCTGAGCGCCGACCTTAATCAAAATGGGTTCTACATCGGTCTGGCTTGGTTCGGCGCTCTCGGCAAAAAGCACGAGCGTTGCACCGGGCGCGGTAAATGCGCGGACCTTGACATGGGTGATGCGCTGCACGCGAACGGGACCACCGGCCTGTATTTCGGCCAGTCGGAGTGCGAGCTGGAGCTGTGCATCGAGCATCAACGTTGCAGGAAAAACTGGGCGGCGCGGGAAATGATCGAGAAAAAAATCAGCCTGTGCCGGCACATGTAGTCGGGCTTCGAATCGCTGCCTGTCCTGGCCTGAAATATCCTCAAGCACGGGAGGTGGCACACCCTTAAAAGCACCGGGCACTCGACCCGTGGTCGTCAATAGGGAAAAATCGGCACGCAAAGCCTCTGGCGCATCGAACTCGTCAATGTCGAGCATAGAACCCAGCGTATCGCTTAACTCTAAAACCAATTGACCCGCAATCAACGCGCGACCACGATATTGGATAGACTCCGCATCGCAGGACTCGATCTCGACGATCAACTCTAAGGTGTCGCCCGCTCGAGGCAAACGGTGCATGCGCGTGTCGCCGGCAAGTGCCGCGACAGGACGGTGCGAAAAATCAACCACGGACATCGCGACCCAAGCAGCAAGCTGCCCTATCGCCTCTGCGACCAGACTCACCGGAAAGTAAGAGACTCCCGCCGGGATAGTGTAGAGACCACACACGCGTGTTGTCCCTTCGATGAGAGTGATGCGATCAACAAATGAGAACGCAGCAAAACGGCCCGAGCAATGTAATCCATCACTTGGCGAGGCCTCGGCGGCCTGCGCCATCGACTCAACCATTTCAGCCAGCGGCTTGTGACTCACGCTGAGCGCGGATCACGAGCTTGCAGAAGGTTTCGGGTGTGTACAGGCGAGCGATGTGATCGACACGCATGGGGGTTTTAAAACGCGAGGCGTCGATTTCGGACAAATACTCGCGCAAACGCGCCAGACCTTTTTCAGTCAGGATACCGTTTTCTTCGAACTCGGTTACGGGCATGTTGCCGCGTACATCCTCGATGATTTTGCCTCGTGGCACCTTGATTTTAAAGGCGCGCTCAAGCCGGAACACCATGTCCAGAAAGTCGATCGACTCTGCGTCCAAACCCTCAATCAGAGAGACATCGAGCTTGATGTCGTCAACGTCGCAGCCCAATGCATCGGCCATCGTTTTTTGGACGGTCGGAAAGACCGCCATGATTTCTTCTTTAGAGATGACTGCTTCAGCCATGATTTGCTCCGTATATGTCAACGGGCGCTATTTTAACCCAACTATAGGGAAATCCCGCCTCGTGAAACCACTGAAGCAGGAGCTAGATCCCCTATTTCAGCCCATTTTAAAGCCGCCATCCACATACAGAATCTGTCCAGTGACATAGCCAGCCATATCTGAGACTAAGAATGCTACAGCATTCGCAACGTCCTGAGCCGCACCATAGCGTTTTAACAGAATGTTGCCCTTGACCTCGTCTTCGGCCAAATCGCGGACTTGCTGCGACATTTCTGTCTCAATCACGCCAGGGGCGACCGCATTGACCAAGATCTTGCGAGGCGCTAGCTCGACTGCCATCGCTCGGGTCAGTGCATCCACGGCCCCCTTGCTCGCGGCGTAATTGGCTTGACCGCGACCGGCCTTGGCCCCCGCAACGGAGGAAAGGTTCACAATCCGACCTGCACGCTGAGACATCATGAAAGGAATAACTGGACGCGTGACGTTGAATACCCCGCCAACGTTGGTGTTGAGCACGGATGAGATTTCCTCGTCCTCCATGGCAGCCATCAGGTTATCGCGCACAATCCCTGCGTTATTGACCAAAATATCGATGCGCTCGCAGCGATCAGCGACAGCCTCTACCGCAGCGGCGCAGGCAGCCGCGTCGCTCACATCGACCTGCAAAGCGGTCGCCTGCCCTCCTGCGGCCTGAACCGCCGCGACAACCTCGTCGGCAGCCGTCTGGTTACCTTTGAAGAAAAACGTCACGTTCACGCCCTCACCCGCGAGCGTTTCGACGATGGCACGACCAATTCCGCGTGAACCACCCGTCACAATGGCGACCTTGCCCGCTAAGCCTGATTTAAACGTCATGATTTTTAACCCGAAATGGCGAAACCGCCGTCGACAACCAGCGTATGACCGTTCACCCAGGCCGCCTCAGGTAAGCACAGTAGGTAAACAGCATCCGCCACATTGGTGGGCAACAGGCTCGGACCGGCGGGGGTACGCGCAGCGAATTCGGACAACACCTGATCTCGGTTGGGAAAATGGCTCAACGCATCGGTATCGACCACACCTGCAGAAACGGTGTTGACGCGAATCCCGCGAGGACCGAGCTCTTGGGCGAGCGTCCGTACAAGCGACTCGAGTGCGGCCTTGGAGGCACCAATAAAGCCGTAATGGGGCATGGCCCGCTGCGCGCCCAAGCTGGACATCGCCACGATACGACCACCGTTTTTCATCAATGGCGCCGCGTGCTGCGCCAGCAAATTCACCGCGAAAGCATTGGTCTCGAGGCACCAGCGAAAATGCTTGAGCGTCATATCCATCGCCGGTTTGAGGACCCCCGAAGCGGCATTACTGATGACGATATCGAGACGACCAAACTCTTTTGTGATGATCTCGAACATTTCAGCGACACTGTCAGGAACACCCACACTGGCCTGAACAGCAATCGCGCGCCGCCCCATCGCGCGAATCTCAGCGCATACAGCCTCTGCTTCGTCAGAGCTGTTGTAGTAGTTGGCAACAATGTCACAACCGGCAGAAGCCAGTTTCAGGGCACACGCACGTCCAATGCCGCGCGCGGCTCCAGTAACCAAAGCAACTTTACCTGACAGGGGCTGACTCATAATGGGGGTAACACTCCGAAGGAAAGTGAAAGTTTAACCAAGATCAAGAAAAGCGACCAATATCGGCCTCAGACCGTGCCTAGCCATCTTACAATGGAGGATTGATTCATCGCTCTCGCTAAAGGAACACGCATGTCCAAGCAGCCTCCCATGCCCGCCATCCCCGCTGTTGTCTCCCAGTGGATCCACGGCAAAGCCGTCACGCACCCTGGCGCCCGTAGTCAGGATGTCTTTAATCCTGCGACCGGTCAAGCCACCCGTAAGGTTGAACTTGCAAGTTTGGAGACCGTCCACGAGGCTGTTGCGAGCGCAAAAGCTGCTTTTCCCGAATGGTCAGACACCCCCCCGATTCGCCGCGCGCGCATCATGAATAACTTTTTGGCATTGCTCAACGCCCACAAGGACGAGCTCGCCTCCATCATCACGCAAGAGCACGGCAAGGTCTTTACCGACGCTCAGGGTGAAGTCATGCGCGGCATTGATATCGTCGAGTTCGCTTGCGGCATGCCCCAATTGCTCAAAGGCGACTTCACGGATCAGGTATCGACTGGCATCGACAACTGGACCTTGCGCCAGCCGCTCGGGGTTGTCGCCGGCATTACACCGTTTAACTTCCCCTGCATGGTGCCTTGCTGGATGTTCCCTGTCGCGATTGCAGCGGGTAATTGTTTTGTACTCAAGCCCAGCGAACGCGATCCTTCGGCTTCGATTTTCATGGCCGAGTTGTTTAAAAAAGCAGGTCTGCCCGATGGCGTGTTTAACGTCGTTCAGGGCGACAAAGTCGCAGTCGACGGTTTGCTCGAGCACCCCGACGTCAAAGCCATCAGCTTTGTGGGATCGACGCCGATTGCGCAATACATCTATCAGCGTGGCGCCGATCTCGGCAAACGCGTACAGGCCCTCGGCGGTGCGAAAAACCATATGGTCGTGATGCCCGATGCCGATATCGAACAAGCCGTTGATGGTTTGATTGGCGCAGCCTACGGCTCTGCTGGCGAGCGCTGCATGGCGATTTCCGTCGCGGTATTAGTGGGCGATGTCGCAGACAAGATCGTGCCCTTGCTCGCCGAGCGCGCGAAAAAACTCAAAATCAAAAATGGTCTGGAGCTTGATGCTGAAATGGGTCCGATCGTGACCCGCCAGGCTCTTGAGCGGATCGAAGGTTATATCGACATCGGCGTCAAAGAAGGCGCCAAGTTGGTGGTAGACGGTCGCGGCATCAAGGTTCCCGGGCACGAGCAAGGCTTTTTTACCGGCGGCTCACTGTTTGACCACGTCACTCCGGCAATGCGCATCTACAAAGAAGAAATTTTCGGGCCTGTGCTTGGCTGCGTACGGGTCAAGGATTTTGCTCAGGCTGTAGACCTCATCAATGCGCACGAGTTCGGCAATGGCGTGTCCTGCTACACCCGTGACGGCAACGTCGCACGCGAGTTTGGTCGTCGGATTCAGGTTGGCATGGTGGGTATAAACGTACCTATTCCTGTGCCCATGGCCTGGCATGGTTTTGGTGGCTGGAAAAAGAGTTTGTTTGGTGACATGCATGCCTATGGTGAAGAAGGTGTGCGTTTCTACACCAAGCAAAAATCCATCATGCAGCGCTGGCCCGAAACCATCGGCAAAGGTGCTGAATTTGTCATGCCTACCGCTAAATAATTTCAGGGGTCGGCATGACAAAAAGAGCAGTGTGTTTGCTAAGCGGTGGTCTGGACTCGACCACCGTGCTTGCGATTGCGCAAGATGAAGGTTACGAGGTGTTTGCCCTGAGCTTTCGCTATGGACAGCGTCACTCGGTGGAGCTTGAAAAAGCAACGGCGTTTGCGAAATCACGCGGCGTGTCCAAACACGTCATCCTTGATTTAGATTTGCGTAGTTTTGGCGGGTCTGCACTGACCGCAGACATTCCTGTTCCCAAAGGACATTCTGTTGACGACATCAGTGCAGGCATTCCCATCACTTATGTGCCCGCTCGCAATACGATCTTTTTGAGCTTGGCCTTGGGTTGGGCCGAGGTGCTTGGCGCCCAGGATATTTTTGTAGGCGTCAATGCGATGGACTATAGCGGCTATCCCGACTGTCGCCCCGAATACATCGAGGCTTTTGAGCATCTTAGTAACCTAGCCACCAAAGCCGGCGTCGAAGGCCGTCAACGTCTCAAGATTCGGGCTCCACTCGTGAAGATGACCAAAGCCGATATTATTCGGCGCGGCATGGAACTCGGGGTGGATTTTGCGGAAACAACAAGTTGCTACGATCCGAGCCCAGTGGGTGCGCCTTGCAAACAATGTGATTCGTGCTTGCTTCGCGCCAAGGGATTTGCAGCGCTGGGACTGACGGATCCGCTTGATCTCAAGTTTTTCGATTGATACACATGGAGCCTGATGATGATGCAATACATTCTTGCACTTGATCAAGGCACCACAAGTTCGCGAGCGATTCTTTTTGACACCAATGGGTCTGTTGTTGACTCGGCACAGCAAGAATACACGCAACACTTTCCCCAGCCAGGCTGGGTAGAGCATGACGGGCGCGATATCTGGGCGTCACAGCTTGGGGTTGCCAAAACACTCATCCATCGATGCCCAAACCCGGGCAACATCGCTGCCATTGCGATCACCAACCAGCGCGAAACAACGCTTCTGTGGGATCGAAAAACGGGTCAACCTCTTGGCCCGGCAATCGTTTGGCAAGATCGGCGTACGGCAGACCTCTGTGCGAAGATGCATGCACAAGGTCTTACCGAATTGATCCAGAGTAAAACAGGGTTGGTGCTTGATGCTTACTTTTCTGGAACAAAATTAGCCTGGTTACTCGATCACATCGACGGTGCCCGATCCCGCGCCGAACGAGGTGAACTTGCCTTTGGCACGGTTGACAGCTGGTTGGCCTGGAATCTGACCGCAGGCGCCTCGCACATCACGGATGTCAGTAACGCATCTAGAACACTTTTGTTTAACTTGCACACGCTGGACTGGGACGACGAGCTGCTGACCTTGTTCAATATTCCGCGCGCCGTGTTGCCAACGATCGTACCAAGCGCCGGTCAACTGGCACGGTCAAGTCCTTCCGTGCTCGGGCACGCCATCCCCATTACAGCGATGATCGGGGATCAACAGGCCGCCACATTTGGCCAAGGGTGTTTTAAACCAGGAATGGCCAAAAACACCTATGGCACAGGATGTTTTATGTTACTCAACACAGGCTCGCAGCCCGTTGCGAGCCGTCATCACTTGTTAACCACTGTCGGATGGCAACGTGCCACTTCACCGTCAGGCGGACTGCAAGCGACTTACTGCCTTGAGGCCTCGGTATTTATGGGAGGTGCCACCATTCAGTGGTTACGCGATGGTCTCAACATCATTCAAACCGCCGCTGAGGTCGAAGCGCTGGCACTCAGTGTCCCTGATGTCGGTGATACCTATCTGGTCCCGGCCTTTACAGGTCTGGGTGCACCTCACTGGGACGGTCACGCGCGCGGCACCTTGATTGGCATGACGCGTGGCACAACCAAAGCGCACATTGCCCGCGCAGCACTTGAAGCGATCGCACTTCAAGTTGCCGATGTGTTTGAGGCGATGCAAAAGGATGCCGAACTGAGCCTCTCAGAATTACGGGTCGATGGCGGGGCATCTAAAAACAACCTGCTTTTGCAAATGCAAGCCAATATTCTTGGAGTACCCGTCATTCGCCCAAAGATTGTCGAAACGACAGCACTAGGAGCCGCCTACCTCGGCGGCTTGGCTGTTGGTCTCTGGTCAAGCACCGATGCAATTTCCGCACTCTGGCAAGAGGATCAGCGTTTTGAGCCGCAATGGTCTGACACTGAAAGAACCATCAAACGGGCACGCTGGCGACAAGCCGTCGAACGTGCCAAGTCTTGGTCACAGGACTAAACTATCACCATGACAGCGACTCAAACCAATCCTTTTTCCCACCACGCGCATGCCGCACCTCAGAGAACCGAGCGCAGAGATCTTCTGTCTCGACTCGAGCGCGCGACCCCTTATGATCTTGCGATCATCGGAGGTGGCGCGACGGGTCTCGGGCTGGCATTGGATGCAGCTTCGCGTGGCTTTTCTGTCGTTTTAATCGATGCGGCTGACTTTGCCAAAGGCACGTCCTCTCGCTCGACCAAACTTGTTCATGGTGGTGTGCGCTATCTCGCACAGGGCAATATCTCTCTTGTGTACGAAGCACTGCACGAACGCGCGACACTGTTGCATAATGCTCCGCACCTCGCACGGTCCCTATCATTTGTGATGCCATGCTATCGCTTCTGGGAAATGCCTTTTTATGGCGCGGGTCTACTTCTCTATGACTTGCTGGCCGGACGTCGAAGTTTAGGACGTACCCATTTCAATGGCGTCAAAGCCACGCAAGCCGCCCTGCCCAATCTCAACACGCAAAGCCTAAAAGGCTCGATTCAATATTGGGATGGTCAGTTTGATGATGCCCGCCTCGCGTTGGCACTTGCTCGCACGGCCGCACAACAAGGCGCCACACTCGTGAATTATTGTCGCGCCGTTGAGTTGCTGCATGATGCGGACAATCACGTCAACGGTATTTTGGCTCAAGATATCGAAACGGGTCTGCCCTATACCATTCGGGCAAGCTGCGTGGTCAACGCAACGGGCGTCTGGGTCGACGAAATACGGCAGCTTGATGACGAGGCGCGTGGCCAAGCCAGTCAGGCGATCGTCGCCCCAAGTCAAGGTGTGCATGTTGTGGTTGATCAAGCGTTCCTTCCGGGCGACCAAGCGCTCATCGTCCCGCATACGAGCGACGGTCGCGTCTTGTTTGCAGTGCCTTGGCTCGGCAAGGTGATACTCGGCACAACGGATACGCCTCGGCATGATCTAAGCCAAGAGCCCGAGCCCTTTCATGAAGAGCTAGAATTTATTTTGCGCGAAGCAGGAAAGTACTTGCGACGCCCTCCCACTCGCGCGGACATCAAAAGCATCTGGGTCGGACTTCGACCGCTGGTTAAACCACCCACCGATGCCTCAGGTCAAACAAAAAAAATCAGTCGCGAGCACACTGTGCTGATCAGTCCAAGTCAACTCGTTACGGTAACCGGTGGCAAATGGACCACCTACCGAGCGATGGCAGAGGATGTACTGAAACATTGTTTTGAGTCAAAGCTGCTTATCGCGAAAGCACCCTGCGCGACTGAAAGCCTCACGTTGGTGGGCGCACAAACCGGACAAGTCGTCGAGCACTCGATGCACGAGGCGCCCGGTCTAGCGGCCTACGGTGACGAAGCCTCTTTTGTGCAAGCTCTACCTGGCGCCGAGCTTGAGCTCGGTGGTGGTCTCACGGCAGCGATGGTGAGATTTGCCGTAAGGTATGAATATGCGCGCACCGTCGAAGATGTTTTAGCAAGGCGCTCGCGTCTACTCTTTCTTGATGCCCGACTCGCGGCCACCATCGCGCCTGCTGTCAGTGCAATCCTTGCCGAAGAAACCGGCCAAGATCCAGGCCTGAACGCATTGATGGCACTTGCGGCCCACTACACGACCTTGCCTTAATCGGCTGCTCAAATCGCAGACTCAAGCCTGTGCGGCATCCTCTAGAATCAAATCCGCGCCCCGCTCGGCCACCATCATCACGGGCGATTGCGTATTTCCAGAAACCATCGCGGGCATCACCGAGGCATCGACAATGCGCAATCCTCGCAAGCCTTTAAAGCGCAATCTGACATCCACAACGGCCTGGTCATCAGAGCCCATGCGACACGTGCCGATTGGATGATAGATGGTTTGACCATTGGCGCGTCCGAAATCCAACCACTCTTGGTCTGTCTGAACTTGCGGTCCAGGACTCATTTCGAAATCAATATAGTTCGCTAGCGCCGGCTTTCCAACGATCTGGCGCGCGATTTTCATCCCATCGATCAAGGTTTGACGATCTTGTTCTGTCGCTAAAAAATTAGGACGAATCGCGGGCCCTTGGGTAGGATCGTTTGATTTGCTATGAATGCTGCCTTGTGAAGTGGGACGCAAGCCCGCGACCCCGATTGTCATACCCGGAGCATTGTCTAACTTGCGGATCGCCGCATTGGCATAGCTTGCGTGCATAAAGAAATATTGCACATCCGGCGTGACCAGTGTCGGCTGTGTTTTAACGAAACCATGCACCAGGCCTGTCCCCAACGTCAATAACCCTTTGCGTTGCGTAAAGTACTGGAGAGCAGCCCGTCCTAAACGCCAACCTTGCGCGAGCTCATTTAATGTTTGTGTGTTTTTAACGCGCCAATTCATCCGCGTCGCAAAATGATCGATGTAGTTTTCACCCACACGCGGCGCGGCGTACACTAGCGGTATACCAAGCCTGTGCAACAACGCCGGATCACCAATGCCCGACAGTTCGAGCAACTGCGGTGTTTGTACCGCCCCCGCAGCGAGAATCACCTCAAGCTTTGCGTTGACGGTGTGCATCCTGCCCGAATCCCGATAGGTTACGCCTGTGCACACCCCTTCGGTCACATTGACCTTGGTCACCATCGCACCCGTGCGAACGGTTAAATTTTTGCGCTGTCGGACGGGGTTGAGATAGCCCTCCACCACACTCCAGCGCTGCCCATCTTTTTGCGCGACTTGGTAGTATCCAAAACCTTCTTGGGTTTGACCGTTGTAGTCCTGCGTCATGGGCTGACCGTCTTGAGCAGCCGCCTGCAACAACGCATGCGCAAGCGGATAACGCTCACTCACTTGGTGAATATGCATGGGTCCTTGCTTGCCGCGCGTGTCATCACCTGGCAAATAGGTTTCCATCTTTTTGAAATACGGCGCGACCTCTTGCGCTGACCATCCGGTCGCACCAAGCGCTGCCCAGTGGTCATAGTCCTCAGGCTGACCATGTACGTAAATCATGCCATTGATCAAACTCGAGCCGCCGAGCCCTTTGCCGCGAGGAATCGCAATTTTTCGTCCTCGGGTATTTTCCTCGGGCTCGGTTTCAAAACGCCAGTTATAGATCGGATCGTTGAGCAACTTAGAAAAACCCGCAGGGATCTTGATCCACATGCTCTTGGGTTCTCCACCAGCCTCTAGCATCAATACGGTATAGCGCCCATTCGCCGTCAAGCGATTGGCCAGCACACAGGCCGCCGTCCCGCCCCCTACAATCACATAGTCGAACTGCTCCATTACTTTGCGACCCCCATAAAGTCCGCCATCAATTCGATCTGACACTCCAGCATGGGTAAACCATACTGTATTTGGCAGCCTTTTGCCTGAGCAGCAAGCAATAAAGGCGTTAACACAGGCGTCATAATAATTTCAGCAATAATTTGCCGCGCGCTCAAACCGCTCGCATCCAAGGGCAGTGGATCTCCAACTTTCATCCCCAGCGATGTCGCATTGATCACCAAGTCGTAACCCGCAGGACTCGCATCGACCACAGACATCGAGACCTCTGGATACACAGCTTGCAGCCGCGCGATGATGTCTTGTGCTTTAGCGGGTGTTCGGTTGTAAAAGTCTAGACACCCAACCCCTGCATCCGCGAGTGCAAAGGCGATCGCTTTGGCGGCTCCCCCTGCACCACTCAAAAATACCCGCATCCCGCTTGGTTCGATACCGTGCTGGCGCAAACCGGCCAGAAATCCCTGTCCATCCAGGATATCGCCCGACAGACTGCCGTCTGCATTACGGCGCACAATATTGACCGCTCCGACTAATCGCGCAGCAGGGGTGATGTCATCACACAGATCAACCATTGCGGTCTTGTGTGGCACCGTCGCGATCATGCCACCAAAATTCAACACCCCACGCAAGGCTTGTACGAATGCAGGTAGGCCCTCAGGCGCGACATGCATCGGGACAAGGACCCCGTCCGTGCCTCGTTTGTCAAAGACCTTTCTCATCGTCTGCGGTGTCTTGACCTGCGAGACAGGATCGGCCACGATGCCATAGAGACGTGTGTTGCCTGTAATTTCCATCATAATGTCAGCGAGTGATTGATTTTCAGACTTAGATAATGGAGTTTACCCATGAATCCCTTGAGACGACTCGTATGGATTCTCTCTATGGCACTTTGGCCCGCTCTTTTCCCTTCGCTTGGTTTGACTGCTCCTGTGCAACATCATACGTTCACCACTTCCGACGGCGTTCGACTGCACTATATCGAAGCCGGTCGAGGCAATAAAACACTGGTGCTCATTCCCGGTTGGCTGATGCCTGCCGCAGTCTTTGAAAAGCAATTCGCAGCCCTTTCCAAGTCGTATCGTGTGCTGGCGCTCGACCCAAGATCTCAGGGGCTTTCTGAGGTGACGACCCTTTCACATGCACCCAAGCGTCGGATTCAGGATATTGATGAGTTTTTAAAAGCGGCTCAAGTGCGCGATTTTGTCCTTGCGGGCTGGTCCCTGGGTGTATTGGAGTCTCTTGATTTCGTTGCAAACTACAAACCCAAGGGGCTGCGTGGATTGATTTTGATCGACAACTCTGTGGGAGAAGGAAAACCTCCAGCGGGACGTCGCTCTAATTTTGCTCAAACCATGAACGATCCGGTCAAGCGCGAACAATACATGCGCACGTTTAGCCAGGATATTTATCGCAAGCCACCTCCACCCGTGCTCGCTCAAGCTGTCTTAGATTCGGCGCTTCAAGCCGCACCTGATGTCGCGATTCAGTTACTCAACCAACCTTACCCTCGCACCTATTGGAGTGAAACGCTCCAAAAACAACAGATTCCTGTTCTTTATGCGATCAGACCCTGGCTCAAAGAGCAAGGCGAGGCGCTCCAAAAGAAACGTGCCCGTGACCTCATCACCATCGCAATGTTTGACAAGGCCGGGCACGCGTTATTCGTAGACGAAGCGGAAAGTTTTAATGAGGCCGTTTTAAAATTTAGTCAACAAGCCTTTGCTCGAAAAGCTAACTAGTTTTGACGACGCACAATCTGCACGTTGTTTCTCTCGTTCGTTTTGTTGTAACTAAATGCAAAGGGCAAAGCTTTGGTGTTGGTCGACTCGCGATAAGCCTTTCCTAATGACTCTTGTTTTTTACGATTAAACAATTCGTGAGGAAACAAAAAACCACCATATAAATCTACTTGGCCAATCTGAGTGAGATAGGTGTAGTCCAGTCCTGTCTCATCCTGAACCACCATGGTGGCGTTTGCCACCAAAATGTCCCGGATGACAGAAAAATAGCTTTCCTGTAACAAGTGGGAGGCGGCCTTGATCAGTACAGGATTTTTAGCCTCGCGAGCGAGCCAGACGCGCATGGGTTCGTTTTTGCTCAAACTCGAATCCGACAAGTCTAAGCTCACATAATCCAAGGTGACAGGTTTGCCCGCTTTGTTCAACACCAAGCGAACAGATCTCCATTGTTCTGTTGTGCTTTTAATGAAGTCGCCTGTCTTGTCATCATAGACGATGGGATAAATGTCCATGACATCGAAGCCCGTATACAACGCAAACGTTGAAAGAATCGTCGTGACGCCGATCGGCGCAAACTGGTCACGTTGATCTTCGTTTAAATCATCCGTACGAAAAAAGGCGAGGCGACTAAACTTCATCCATTCGCGCATGAACTTTGCCTGAAAACCTTGTGCACGTGCGGGCTGCATGGTCGCGAGCGTGACAGGTGCGCCCGCTGCTTGCATCGCGACCATCACATAACGGTCAGCCTGCGGAAAGGCATGCGCAACGGTGACAAAATCGGGCCCCGAGAATGGATAAAAGACCGTACCACCTGCTTTGGGAACAATTTGCGCCTCGGCAAAATTACTCAATGGCTGACCAATCGTCTTTTGATAAAAATCCCAAGCACCATCTGCTTGCGTTTTAAGTGCACCCTGCAAAAAGGGAAATGCGGGTGCAGGCTGTTGAGCCGTTGGCAAATACAAGCCCATCGTCTGCGTAGCAGAGACCACACCGACCGATGTAAACATGGAAAACACCGTCCATGCCGCAACAGTGGCAAGTTTTTTTGTAACGCTAACAGGCCAAGACTTCATGACGCACGAACCTCATCAAAGCTAAAGAGAAAACAGACGGGATGAATGGGTTTGTGATTTCAGCAAGCTCAACCCACCCATGTAGGGACGCAAAACCTCGGGCACCACGATACTGCCATCGGCTTGTTGATAATTTTCAAGGACAGCCACCAGGGCTCGTCCAACCGCTAAACCCGAACCATTGAGTGTATGCACATATTCAGGTTTTCCTCCATCCACGCGGGTGCGTGCCTGCATGCGGCGTGCCTGGAAGGTTTCACAGTTAGAGACAGAGGAAATCTCGCGCCAAGTGTTTTGCGCAGGCAACCAGACCTCAAGATCGTACGTTTTCGTCGCACCGAAACCCATATCGCCTGTGCACAGCAACAGCACACGATAAGGCAAACCGAGCAGTTGCAACACTTTTTCAGCATGCCCTGCCATGTCTTCGAGCGCCTGATAAGAGGTGTCGGCGGATACGATTTGCACCATTTCGACTTTGTCGAACTGGTGTTGACGAATCAAACCGCGCGTATCGCGACCGCCACTTCCTGCCTCCGAACGAAAGCACGGGGTATGGGCCGTCAACCGAATCGGCAACTCAGCCGCGGGCACAATTGTGTCACGTACCATACTGGTCAGTGTGATTTCGGAGGTTGAAATGAGGTATTGCTCCTCTCCCGCCACGACATTGCCCTGCTCATCGAGTGTCGGCTCATCTCCGCCGCGCGTGACCCAAAACATGTCGTTCTTGAACTTTGGCAGTTGCCCCGTTCCCATCAGCGTGGACGCATTGACAATGTAAGGGGTGTAGCACTCGGTATAACCGTGTTGCTCTGTCTGCAGATCGAGCATGAACTGTGCGAGCGCACGATGCAAACGCGCCATGGAGCCGCGCATAAAACTAAAACGCGCTCCGGACAGCTTGGCCGCGACATCGAAATCCAATCCGAGCGACTCACCTAGCGTGACATGATCGCGCGGCTCAAAACCAAGCGCTTTGGGATCACCTGAGGCGGGATCAGGACTCGGCACCCAACGGCGCACCTCGACATTCCCCTCACTATCCGCACCCAAAGGCACGCTCTCATGGGGCAAATTGGGAATCGACATCAGCATGTCATTGAGCTGAGCCTGAATATCCGAGAGATCGAGCTCGAGCGCTTTGAGGCGTGCAGGAATCGCCTGAGACTCGGCCAACACCGCGGAGGCATCCTCGCCACGCGATTTGAGTGCGCCGATTTGTTTGGCAAGTGCGTTGCGCTGCGCTTGAAGATTTTCTGTTTCAGTCTGCACCGACTTGCGGCGGGCCTCGAGGCTATTGAAATCGTCCATTGGGAAAGCAAAGCCGCGACTGGCTAAGCGACGAACGACGGATTCGAGGTCTTTACGTAACAACGCTGGGTCAAGCATGATCTTGGGATAAAAAAGACTAATGAATTGCGTATTGTATCCGCCGCAGCAACCACGCCACGATCGAGAGCGCGCCCACGCTCAACAACCAAATCAATATCATCCAGCCCCAGCGTTTCATGATCGATCCTAGTGATAGTCGTGGGTGGGACCAACTTTGCCGCGAAACACCCAGTAAGCGTAGGCGGTGTAAGCCAAAATCATTGGGATTAAGAACACCGCGCCCACCAACAGGAACTTGAGACTATTGTCTGGAGCGGCGGCTTGCCAAAGCGTCACAGACGAGGGCACGATGTAGGGGAAAAAACTAATCACGAGTCCGATATAGGACAGGATAAATAATCCCTCTACGGCTAAAAATGACATCAAAGGTCGATTGAGCTGAATGCCGCGGAACAGCGCGATGGCGCAGACCAGCACCAGCAGAGGGACTGGCGCCACAAAGAGCATTGCGGGCCAGGCGAACCACTTTTGCATGAAGTGCTCGTGTAAAAACGGGGAAATCAGGCTGACCAGTCCAATCAGACCTAGCATCACAATGCCCAGTCCAAACGACGCGCGCTTGGCAAACTGCTCGACCCGACCGTCAGTTTTAAGCACCAACCACGTCGAACCCAGTAAGGCATAACCGACAACTAAAGCCAAGCCTGTCAACAGACTAAAGGCAGACAGCCAATCCCACCATCCCCCTGCGTAGGCACGACCAGAAACCGGGATACCTTGAACCAGCGCACCTAAGGCGACGCCTTGGGCAAACGTCGCAACAAATGACCCCCCCGCGAAAGCCCAATCCCACAAGTATTTGCGGCTCTGACTTTTCCAGCGAAACTCAAACGCCACACCGCGAAAAACCAGCGCGAGCAGCATGATGATGATCGGGGCATACAAGGCCGGCATGATGATGGCGTAAGCCAGCGGGAAGACTGCAAACAAACCACCACCACCGAGTACCAGCCACGTTTCATTGCCATCCCATACGGGGGCGACTGAATTCATCATGAGGTCACGCTCTTGTTCGGTTTTGGCCCAGGGAAACAAGATTCCCACTCCAAGATCAAAACCATCCAACACTACATAGGCCAATACGGCAAAGGCGATCAATCCAGCCCAGATCAAGGCGTAATCGAATGTCATGTGCGCGCTCCTTGCTCACCTGTTGATCCTTCTGGGTGACTTTTCGCCGCTAAGGTCGGCCCAGGAACAATTCCGGCAGCGCGGATGGGTTCATGGACAGAAAGATCGGCTGCGCCATGGCCCTCACCGGGCGGCGCCTTCATTTGACGCAAAATGTAATAAACACCCGCTCCAAACAAGGAAAAATAAACGATCACAAAGGCAGCAAGCGAAAAAGCAATCGCTGTCGCATCAATAGGAGAGTGCGAATCTGCGGTACGAAGCAAGTTGTAAACCGTAAATGGCTGGCGTCCGACTTCGGTCACAATCCAACCAGACAGAATCGCGATAAA
>Ga0164292_10002259_pt1 | contig 15699 bp, 13 predicted proteins | sample GEODES117metaG_FD_111486 | JGI IMG/M metagenome (GOLD analysis project Ga0164292, IMG submission 111486) | Eutrophic lake water microbial communities from Lake Mendota, Wisconsin, USA - GEODES117 metaG | ecosystem: Environmental > Aquatic > Freshwater > Lake | place: USA: Lake Mendota...
CGAGAAGCCCTGGCCGAGTTGGCCCAGCACGGCGCGGGCTAGCCGGCGGCCAGTCGCTCCAGGAAAATCCGGTGGCCCTTCAGCAGCTTGATGGCCGCCTGTGCTACCGGTAGCCAGGCCACCCGGTCCAGTTCCGGGAATTGTTGAAGGCGCCCTGAGCCTTTCGGCCACTCCAGAGTGAATGTGTTGCTCGTGAAGGCACTGACATCAAGATCTGCAGCTACCGCGAACACCGTCAGCATCTTGCCGCTCGACTGCTTCACCGTTCCCAGTTCCCGGCGCGCTCCATCGGGCGCCGGGCAGCCGACTTCCTCGGCGAACTCCCGTCGGGCCGCCTCCCATGGGTCCTCCCCGGAGGCGTACTCGCCCTTGGGGATCGACCACGCGCCGTCACCCTTGCGAGCCCAGAACGGGCCGCCGGGGTGCCCGATCAGCACCTCGAGTACGTCACCGCGGTGCCGGTACAGCAGCAGGCCGGCGCTGAGAACCGGCACCGCTCAGCCGGATCCGGGATCAGTCGCCGCGCGCAGCGCCTCGGCCAGTGCGGCCGCACGCCGGTCGGTGAAGACGTCCTCCAATAACAGTTGCCGCCCGTCCGGACCGGCCAGTGGCACCCGCCAGTTCGGATACTCGTCGGTGGTGCCGGGCTGATTCTGGGTGCGGCGCTCACCCACGGCGTCGGTCAACGCCAGGGCCAGCAGCCGGGACCGGGTGCGACCCAGGTACCGGTACAGCCCCAGGATCACGTCCTCCTCGTCGGCCTCACCACCGAGCAGGCCGACCCGGCGCAACTCATCCATCCAGGCCTGCTGCTCGATACGATCGTCGGCCAGTTCCTCCTCAGCAGTGCGGGTGAGCAGGCCGAGTTCGTGGCGCAGTCGGATGTGCTCACCGGCCAGGTAGCCGGGGGTGGGCGGCAGGTCGTGGGTGGTGACCGAGGACAGGCACAGCTCGCGCCAATGCTCGGCCGCCAGCGGTCCGCGGCTGAAAGCGTCGATCTCGAACCACAGGATCGAGGTGCCCAGCAGGCCGCGGTCACGCAGATAGTCGCGCGCCCACGGTTCGACGGTGCCCAGATCCTCACCGACCACCACCGCACCGGCCCGGTGCGCCTCCAGTGCGACGATGCCGATCATCGCGTCGTGGTTGTAACGCACGTAGGTGCCCTTGGTCGGCGGGGCGCCCTGTGGGATCCACCACAGCCGGAACAATCCGATGACGTGGTCGATCCGCACGCCGCCCGCATGCCGCAGGACGCTCTCGATGAGGGCCCGGAAGGGTTGGTAGCCAAGCTCTTCGAGGCGATCGGGCCGCCACGGCGGCTGCGACCAGTCCTGGCCCAGCTGGTTGAACTCATCAGGGGGTGCACCGGCGGTGACACCGAGCGCCAGCACGTCCTGCAGCGACCAGGCGTCTGCTCCGGACGGGTGCACGCCGACCGCCAGGTCGTGCATGATGCCCAGCGGCATCCCGGTCCCCAGGGCCTGGGACTGCGCGTGGGCAAGCTGCTCGTCGAGTTGCCACTGCATCCAGCGGTGGAAGTCGACCGCACGCGGATGCTGTTCGGCGAACTCGGCGACCTCCGGGTTGGCCGGGTGTTGCAGGGCCGCCGGCCATTTCCGCCAGTCCCCGCCGTACTTCTCGGCCAACGCACACCAGGTGGCGAAGTCATCGAGGGCGGTGCCCTCGCGCTGCTTGTACGCCTCGAACGCCAGTTGACGGCCTGCTGAAAGGGGAACCCGGTACACCAAGTACAACGCCTTGCGCTTGGCCGCCCAGATGCCGTCACGGTCGATCCCGCTGGATTTGTGTGCCCGAGCCTGCACCGCCTTGCGGCGGTTGTGCACCCTGTCCTGTTTGCCTAACCACGCGAACTCCGCGATGGCCTCAACCCGCAGATAGATCGGGTTGACGAAGCGCCGCGAGGTGGGCAGATAGGGGGAGGGTTCCATGGGCGCGGTCGGCGCGGCGGCGTGCAGCGGATTGACCAGGACGTAGCCGGCCTGATGGCGCGACCCGGCCCACACCGCCAGATCGGTCAGATCCCTCAGATCGCCGATGCCCCAGGATCCCTGGGAACGGACGCTGTAGAGCTGGGTGGCCAGGCCCCAAGCCCGCCGCTGCCCCATCCGGGCCGGCAGGCCCAGCCAGGACGGCGTGACGATCAGCGCGGTGTCGAACTCCTGCTCACCGGAGCGCAGGTGGACGCGGTGGTAGCCCAGCGGGAGATCGGCCGGTAGCACAAAGGTGGCCTCACCGACCATCGTGGCGTCCAGGTCGAACGGTGCGGTGAAGTTGTCCGCCTGTCGGATCCCGGAACGCTCGGTGCCGTCTTCGAGGCGCACCCATACGTGCGCCGGGGCACCGTGGGTGACATGCACCCAGAACGATGTCTCGGCTCCGGAGCGGGCGACGATCGTCGGCGGCAGTGCGCGCGTCCAGTGCCGTCGATCCAAATCGGAAAGTGCTGCGGCACAGTCCTCTTCGGTTCGAGCGCGCACACCGAGTGCTGCAAGTGCGTCCACCACCGTCGACTGCTCTACCGTCAGGAAGTTTCCGGTCCAATCGTGGTAGGCGCACGCTACCCCCAACCGGTCGGCCAAGGCGGTCAACCACGGTTCAGCCATGGATGTCATCTTGCTTGCTGAGCCGGATCTGCGCCGGAGAAACCCCCAAGCTCAAGCCCCCGGGTTCGACCCCCGGGGTTCAACCCACGGATCCCGACAGCTCGATGGTCAATACCCCGGCGATGATCAGCGCGATGCCGAGCAGCATCGTCCGGGTCAGCGGTTCGGCGAAGAGCACCTTGGCTAGTAGTGCCACCAACGCCACCCCGCAGGCTGACCACACCCCGTAGGCGATGCCCACCGGCATTCCCAGCGACAGCGTCCACGACACCAGTGTGAATGAGGCGACGTACCCGAGGATGACCGGCGCGATCCACACCCGTTTACGGAATCCCTCGGAGGCACGCAGCCCCAATGTGGACAGCACCTCCAGCACGATTCCGCCGGCCAGTGTCAGCCACATCATGACTCCAGCCCCATCATGATTCCACCGCGGGCCGCGACCCGAACTCCACCAGCAGCACCCCGGCGATGATCAGCCCGATACCGACCATGATCGGCACCGTGAACGGGTCGCCGAAAATCACCGAGGCCGACACCGCGGTGATTGCGGTGCCCGACGCGCCCCAGATGCCGTAGGCCACTCCCACCGGCACCCCGGCCCGCAGCACCCGGGTCAACAGAAAGAACGATGCGACGTACCCGGCCACGACGAGGATCAGCCACAGGCGCTGATCCTGAAACGCCCGCAGCGACAAGGTGCCGGTGACCTCGGTGAGGATCGCGCCCGACAGCAGCACCCACTTCCGCATGGGGGGACGATAGCCCCGGACTAGACTCGATTCCCGGAGGTGTCAGGTGGATCAACTCGCAGACATGCTGTCTGTCCTGCCGCCGCCGATGCGTGACCCGGTGCTCTTCGCCGTCCCGTTCTTCGTGGTCCTGCTGACCATCGAGTGGACTGCCGCTCGCAGACTCGAGCACGCCGAAACCGAATCGGGTCGGCCCGCGCGGGGCGCCTACCTGGGACCCGATGCCCGGGCGTCGATCCTCATGGGCCTGGTGTCGGTGGCCACCATGGGCGCCTGGAAGTTCCTGGGACTGCTCGGCTACGCGGCGCTGTACGCCTACGTCGCGCCCTGGCATCTGTCGCCGCGGCACTGGTCGACCTGGGTCATCGCCCTGGTCGGCGTCGACCTGCTGTTCTACGCCTATCACCGGATCGCGCATCGCGTCCGACTGATTTGGGCCACCCATCAGGCCCACCACTCCAGCCGCTACTTCAACTTCGCCACCGCACTGCGGCAGAAGTGGAACAACAGCGGCGAGTTGATCATGTGGATACCGTTGCCGCTCTTGGGCGTCCCGCCCTGGATGGTGTTCACCAGTTTCTCGATAAGCCTGGTCTACCAGTTCTGGATCCACACCGAACGCATCGGCACCTTGGCGCGGCCGATCGAGTTCGTGTTCAACACCCCCTCGCATCACCGCGTCCACCACGGCATGGACCCGCAGTACCTGGACCGCAACTACGGCGGAATCCTGATCATCTGGGACCGGTTGTTCGGCACCTTCCAGCCTGAACTGTTCCGTCCGCATTACGGGCTGACCAAGCCGGTGAACACCTTCAACATCTGGAAGCTGGAGACCCGCGAGTACGTGGCCATCGTCCGTGATGTGCGGTCGGCCTCCGGTTGGCGGAACAAGCTGGGTTACATTTTCGGCCCGCCCGGATGGGAGCCTGCCGGAATGGGAACCAGGCAGTCGGTAAGCGCTGGAGGTTAACGACATGGATGTCAAGGAAACTCTGCTGCCCGGTGTCGGGCTGCGCTATGAGTTCAGCAACGCCGACGGTGACCGGCTCAGCGTGATCGCCTACCGGAAAGGCGATTTCGAGGTTTTCCTGTGCACCACCCCGGCCGACCCGGACAAGGCCCGCAAGCTGTTCCGGCTCAGCGAACGTGAAGCCGATGCGCTGGCGCAGATCCTCGGTGCCCCGCGCATGGTGGAGAGCTATGCCGACCTCACCAAGGAGGTTCCCGGTCTGAGCGCAGGGCAGGTCCCGGTCCCACCGACGTCCCGCTACGCCAGTCGCCCCCTGGGCGACACCAAGGCCAGAACGTTGACCGGAGCCTCGATCGTGGCCATCGTGCGGGGCGATCAGGTGATGGCCTCGCCGGGTCCGGACGAGTTGATCGAACCGCACGACGTTCTCGTGGTGATCGGCACCGACGACGGAATCGCCGGAGTCCGGCAGCTCATCGACCAAGGCTGAGCCGTTGGCCATCTCGGCACCGCTGCTTCTCGAACTCGGTGCCATCCTCCTGGTTCTCACCGTGCTGGGCAGCGCGGCGCGGCGCTTCGGTCTCTCGCCGATCCCGCTTTACCTGCTGACCGGCCTGTTTCTGGGCACCGGCGGGGTCGCGCCGGTGGACGCCGCCGCGGACTTCGTCCAGACCGGCGCCTCGATCGGCGTGGTGCTGCTGCTGCTCACCCTCGGCCTGGAGTTCTCCATCGGAGAGTTCGCCACCTCGCTGCGCCGCCATCTGCCCTCGGCCGGTGTCGATCTGGTGCTCAACGCCACTCCCGGCGCGCTGGCCGGCTGGTTGCTCGGGCTCGACGCCGTCGGCATTCTGGCGCTGGCCGGTATCACCTACATTTCGTCCTCCGGCATCATCGCCCGACTGCTGGGGGACTTGGACCGCCTCGGCAACCGGGAAACCCCAGCGGTGCTCTCCGTGCTGGTGCTCGAGGACTTCGCGATGGCGGCGTATCTCCCGTTGCTGACGGTGCTGGCCTCCGGCGGTACCGTGCTGCAGGCATTGGTGTGGATGGCGGTGGCGCTGGCGGCCCTGGGCCTGGCCTTCACGGTTTCCTTCCGCTGGGGCCACCACGTCGGGCGGGTGCTCGGTCACCCCGAGGACGAGCAATTGCTGCTACGGGTCTTGGGCCTGACCCTCATCCTGGCCGCGATCGCCGAAGAACTGCACGCCTCGGCGGCTGTCGGCGCCTTCCTGGTCGGGCTCACCCTTACCGGCCCCGTCGCCGACCGCGCCCGTTCCGTCCTTACCCCGCTGCGGGATCTGTTCGCCGCCATCTTTTTTGTGGCGATCGGGCTGACCATTGACCCCGCGGACCTGTTACCGATGCTCCCAGTCGCGCTGGCGCTGGCCGCGGTGACGGCCCTCACCAAGGTCATCACCGGTGCCTACGCCGCCCGACGGGAGGGCGCAGCGCGGCCCGGTCAACGGCGCGCCGGCACCGCCTTGATCGCCCGCGGGGAATTCTCCCTGGTCATCATCGGACTGGCCAGCACCAGCATCGGGACGCTCAGCGCGGTGGCCACCCCATACGTTTTCATTCTCGCTATCGCCGGCCCGGTGCTGGCCCGCTTCACCCGGTAGGCCCTGGCAGCATGTACCGGATGCACACAGTGTTCGACCAGAGGGTTGATCAGCGCCTCGTCGCTGCCTCGTTGGCGCCGGCGGTGTTCGGGTCGGTATGGCTGGACCCGAACGTCGTGGGTCCGCGGCCGAACTTTCCTCGGCTCTCCGGTGCCATCGACTGCGATCTGCTCGTCGTCGGCGGCGGCTACACCGGGTTGTGGACGGCCCTGCACGCCGCGCAGCGGGGCGCCGCGGTGGTCCTGCTCGAAGCCGAGCAGCTGGGCTGGGCCGCTTCGGGCCGTAACGGCGGTTTCGTCGATGCGAGTCTGACTCACGGGGCGGAGAACGGAAAATCCCGGTGGCCCAACGAGTTCAACCAGCTCGAGAAGTTGGGTATGGCCAATCTGAACGGGATGCAAGGCGATATCTCCACGTACGGCATGACAGTCGATTGGGAACGCACCGGCATGCTCTCGGTCGCTACGGAGTCGCATCAAGTCGAGTGGCTGCGCGGGATGGCCGCAGACGGCAGAGGAGAGTTCCTCGACGCCGAGGCGGTTCGAGGGCAGCTCAATTCGCCCACCTATCGCGCCGGGCTGTTCGCCGCCGACACCTGCGCCGTGGTGCACCCGTCCCGGCTGGTTTACGAACTGGCCCGGGCCGGCACCGACAACGGCGTGCGGATTCACGAACACACGATGGCCGAGTCGATCGAGTGGGACTCCGCGGCGGTGCGAGTCGACACCTCGGCCGGCACGATCACCGCCAAACGGGTTGTGTTGGCAACCAACGTTTTTCCGAGTCTGCTTCGGCGCAACCGGCTCTACACGGTGCCCGTCTACGACTATGTGCTGGCAACCGAACCGCTGACCGGCGAGCAGCTTGAGCGGATCGGGTGGCGGGCACGCCAAGGCGTGGGTGACAGTGCCAACCAGTTCCACTACTACCGCCTCACCGACGACAACCGGATCCTGTGGGGCGGCTATGACGCGATGTACTTCTACGGCCGCCGTGTCGACCCCCGGCACGAAGATCGGCCGGAGGCGTTCCGCAAACTGGCGGCGCATTTCTTCATAACCTTCCCGCAACTCGAGGACGTCCGGTTCAGCCACCGATGGGCCGGTCCCATCGATACCAACACCCGGTTCTGCGCGCACTGGGGCCTGGCCGCCGGGGGTCGGATCGCCCATGTCAACGGCTTCACAGGTCTGGGAGTGGGCGCCGCGCGTTTCGCCGCCGATGTGTGTCTGGACCTGTTGGACGGGCGGCCCACCGAGCGCACCGAGTTGGAGATGGTCCGGCGCAAGCCGCTGCCCTTCCCGCCGGAGCCGCTTGCCAGCATCGGCATCAACACCACCCGTTGGTCTCTGGACCGTGCCGATCACCGCGGCGGCCGGAGAAACCTGTTCCTGCGCACGTTGGACCGGCTCGGCCTGGGTTTTGATTCCTGAAAGAACCATGCTTCCCGAGCTGGCCCGCCCACTGCTCGCCCCGAGGCTGCGGACCTTCGGACGGTCGGGTTTTTCCAGTAGGCTCGCGGACGCCCGCCGATCCGACGGCGGCCCTAGAGGAGGTTAGAAAAGCGTGGCAGACACACTGAACGCTGGTCAGAAGCTGGGCAGGGGCGATGCGCTCACTTCCAGCAACGGTGCCTACACCCTGACCCTGCAACCGGACGGCAACCTGGTGCTGGCGGCACGGGGCGAGGCCGTCTGGGCCACCGGCACCGAAGGACAGGGAGTCGACCGTGCCGAGGTGCAGTCCGACGGCAACTTCGTGCTCTACGCGGGCGACACTCCGAAGTGGCACAGCGACACCAAGGGCAAGAAGGACGTCCGACTGGTCCTGCAGGACGATCGCAACGTCGTGCTGTATTCCGCGGACGGTGCCGCATGGACCTCGCGCACCGAGACCGACGCGCCCCCGCCGCCGGTCGTCGACAAGGAGTTCGCTCCGGTCGCCAACGAGGTTCCCGCCCCGGCGGCGCCGCGCACCCACACCGTGGCGGCCGGTGACACCCTGTTCAACATCGCCAAGCAGTACCTCGGCGACGGCAACCGGTACCAGGAACTGGCAAAAGCCAACAACATCGCCAACCCCGACCACATCGAGGTCGGGCAGGTCATCACGATCCCCTGACCTCCGGGTCAGGCCTGGCCTGCGGGTTAGGGCACATGCGCCAGAGCGTTGGTGCAATCTGGCGAGGATCGCGATAAAGAGTCGGTAACGATCTGCCCACTGGGCCGATACATACCTCGACACGATATTGCGACCGCGTCGTTGGCGGGTCGCCGACCGATCGGGGTGTACGGTGACCCGTTTCCTGCGAACCGCAGTCGTTGCCGCGGCGGCCGGAAGTGCGCTCCTTGCACTATCTCCGGCCGCCGCGGCCGACGGGGGAGTCGAAGTCTTTCCTGGCATGGAGATCCGCCAGGGCACCACGGTGTGCACGCTGGGCTACGTCGACCCCGTGACACGCACCGGGTATTCCGCAGGACACTGCCGCGGTAGCGGCACCGTCACCGACCGTGATGGCAGGTACATCGGTGTGGTGGCCGCCGCCCGCGACAACACTCCCAGTGGCGCGGTCGTGCGCACCGATCAGGTGATCTCCGACTACGAGACCATCACGTTGGCCCGTGACGTCACGGTCAGAACCGCGCTGCCCGGCGGCCGGCAACTGGTCGTCGACCCGGGACTTGTCTTGGCCCCGGGCCAGACGATCTGCCACTACGGAGCGGTCACCCGGGAGAGTTGCGGCACCGTGGAACGGATCAACAACGGCTGGTTCACCATGCATAACGGGGTGGTCAGTCAGAAGGGCGATTCCGGCGGGCCCGTCTACACCCTGGCCGGCAACGGCACCGCCGTCATCGCCGGCCTGTTCAACAGCACCTGGGGTCAGCTGCCCGCCGCGGTGTCCTGGCAGGCCACCGGCCAGCAGCTTCGAGCGGATACCGGTGCCGCGATCGTGGATGTGGCCGCGACGAACTAGAACCGTCCGGCCGGGGATATCCTCAGCTGGTGAGTGGGCTCGACATTCCAGAGACCGTCGACGCTTCGGCGGTGCCCGAATACTCCGATGAGGTTGACGTCGTCGTCATCGGCTTCGGCATCGGCGGTGGTTGCGCGGCCGTGTCCGCTGCGGCCGCAGGCGCCCGGGTCCTGGTACTGGAACGGGCTGCAGTGGCCGGCGGCACGACGGCGTTGGCCGGGGGTCACTTCTATCTCGGCGGCGGCACCGCGGTCCAGCAGGCCACCGGGTACCCCGACAGTGTCGAGGACATGTACGCCTACCTCGTCGCGATGTCGCGCGACCCCGAACACGACAAGATCCGCGCCTACTGCGAAGACAGCGTCGAGCATTTCAACTGGCTTGAGGATCTCGGTGTGCACTTCGAGCGCAGCTACTACCCGGAGAAGGCGGTGATCCAGCCCGGCACCGAGGGGTTGATGTACACGGGCAACGAAAAGGTATGGCCCTACAAGGATTTGGCCGTTCCAGCGCCGCGCGGGCACAAGGTCCCGGTTCCGGGGGACACTCAGGGCGCAGCGATGGTGATCGACCTGCTGCTCAAACGGGCCGCCGAACTCGGCGTGCAGATCCGCTATGAGACCGGCGCGACACACCTGATCCTCGACGACACCGGCGCGGTGGCCGGGGTGTCATGGAAACACTTCGGCGAGACCGGGTCCATCCGTGCGAAGTCCGTGGTGATCGCCGCCGGCGGCTTCGTGATGAATTCCGACATGGTCTCCGCCTACACCCCGAAACTTGCCGAGAAGCCTTTCGTGTTGGGCAATACCTACGACGACGGTCTGGGCATCCGGTTGGGGGTATCGGCGGGCGGGGCCACCAAGCACATGGATCAGGCCTTCATCACCGCACCGGCCTACCCACCGGCGATTCTGCTGACTGGCATCATCGTCAACAAATTGGGTCAGCGGTTCGTCGCGGAAGACTCCTACCATTCCCGCACCTCGGGTTTCGTGATGGATCAACCCGACAGCGCCGCCTATCTCATCGTTGACGAGGAACACCTGCAGCGCCCGGAATTCCCGCTCGTCAAATTCATCGACGGCTGGGAGACCGTCGAGGAGATGGAGTCCGCCCTGGGCATGCCGGCCGGGAGTCTGGTGGCCACCCTCGATCACTACAACACGTACGCGGCCAGGGGAGAGGATCCCGACTTCCACAAGCAACCGGAATTCCTGGCTGCCCAGGACACCGGACCCTGGGCGGCCTTCGACCTGTCGTTGGGCAAGGCCATGTACTCCGGCTTCACCGTCGGGGGGTTGGCCACCGACGTCGACGGCCGGGTGCTGGACTCCGACGCCCACCCGATTCGGGGTCTGTATGCGGCCGGCGCCTGCGCTTCCAACCTTGCCCAGGACGGCAAGGGGTACTCCAGCGGAACCCAGTTGGGGTCGGGGTCGTTCTTCGGCCGCCGGGCCGGCGCGCACGCGGCCGCTACCGCCCGCTAGAACCGCCCGCTAGACCGCCGTCAGACCGCTCGTTAGATCGGGTAGGCCTCAGCCTTGCGATCCGACCTCAGCCTTGCGATCCGACCTCAGCCTTGCGATCCGACCTCAGCCTTGGGGTCCAACTCCCAGGAGCCGTCGCCGTTGAGGCGCAGGTGATGGTCGTGGTGTTCCTTAACCGTCCCACGGTGGGTGACCGACACGATGATGCTGTCCGGGAGGCGCTCGATGAGCATCTGGTAGGTGGCGAACTCCTGGCCCTCGTCGATCGCGGAAGTGGACTCGTCCAAAAAGATCACACTGGGCTTCTGCAGCAGCACCCTCGCGAAGGCGACGCGTTGCTGTTCACCGGGTGAGAGTTCCTTGGTCCAATCCGTCACTTCGTTGAGGCGGGTGCCCAGATGGCCGAGTGCCACATCGTCCAGTGCCGCGCGGAGTTCCTCGTCGCCGACGGTGCGTTCCCTCTTCGGGTAGGACAGCACGGCCCGCAGATCGCCCAGGGGGAGATAGGGCACCTGGGACAAGAACATCGCGTCACGATCACCGTCTGGACGCAGCATCGTGCCGGTGGCGTACGGCCACAGTCGGGCGATGCTGCGCAGCAGAGTGGTCTTCCCGCACCCGGACGGGCCGGTGATCACCAGCGATTCACCCGGTTCGAGTCGCAGGTTGAGGTCACGCAGCAGAATCCTGCCGTCGGGATGGCGAACCTCGATGTCGCGCAGGTCGATTGATCCGTCGGTGCTGTGTGCGGTCTCCAGGCGCGGCAGTGCCCGGGCTTGTTCGTTGGCGTCAACGAGGCCCTCGAGACGGATGATGGTGGCGCGATAGGCGGCGAACGAGTCGTAGACCGACCGGAAGAACGACAGCGAGTCATGCACCCTGAAGAACGCGTCGGCGGACTGGGTCACATCACCGAAGCTGATCTGCCCGGAGAATACCCGCGGCGCCTGCACCGCAAGGGGCAGTGGGTTGATGATCTGGCTGATCGACTGGTTCCAGCCCAGCAGCGCCAGCGATCGCAACACATAGCCGCGGTAGTTGGAGATGATGGCCGCGAATCGTGCTCGCAGGATCGACTTCTCGGCGCCTTCACCCCGGTAGAAGCTGATCGACTCGGCCGAGTCGCGCATCCGGACCAGGGCGTAGCGGAAGGCGGCGTTGGTCAATTCGTTGCGGAAATTGAATCGGATCAGTGGCCGACCGATCCAGAAGGCGATCACGGTGGTGGCGAAGACGTAGATCAGGGCGATCCAGAACAGCGCGTGGCTCATCGTGATGCCGAAGAGCGTCAGTTCCCCGGACAGGTTCCACAGGATCGGGGTGAACGCCACCACCGACACCATCGCGTTGATCGCACCGAACAGCAAGGTGCCGGCCACTTCCGTGGTGGGGGTATTGGGGCCGGTGCCGGTGGCCGCGGTGAAGCTGTCGATGTCGAGTTGGATGCGCTGGTCGGGATTGTCGACCGGGTTGGCCAGGAACCGGCCGCGGTAGAACGACTCCTCATCGAGCCAGTCGCCCGAGAGCCGGTCGGTCAGCCACACCCGCCATCGGATGATGAAGTGCTGGGTCAGATAGATGTCGAGTATCTGGCGGCCGACGAACAATGCGGCGATCAGCGCGAAGGTGAGGATGGCCGTCCAGAAGCCCTGCACCCCGGAGTCGCGGACGGCCTCATTGCCGGCCCCGGCGCCCTCGAATGCCACCTGCAGCGAGGAGTACAGGTCGTTGCTCTGGTAACTCAGCAGAACGGCGAGACGGACGGAGATCAACGTCAAGAACAGCAAGGCGCCCAACCACGCCCACACGATGACGCTCTCGCGACCGCGGAAATAGCCGCCGGTCACCCGCCAGAACTGCCGGCCCCAGGTGGTCAGGCGGGCCAGCAACACCAGCACGACCACCGTGACGACGGCGGTGATCACCCAGGCTTTGGCCGTCCACACCAGCGAACCGACGAGTTCATTGGCCCAGTCCAGCGAGGGCTCGTACATCTGCATGGGGCGTTAACCTCCATCCTGCGGCCCAGCATTTCAGCAATGCCGTCAGACCGGTGCCGGTTCGCTTCCCTCGACCCGGCTCAGCCGCCAGGCCCCGTCGCCGAGCAGTTCGAGGTGCTGTTCGTGGTATCGGTCCACCGTCGGCCGGTGGCTGACGCTGACCACGATGGTGTCCGGCAGTTCGGTGCGGATCAGGTCGTAGACGGCGTACTCCAGCCCCTCATCCAGCGCCGAGGTGGCTTCGTCGAGGAACGCCACCTTCGGCCTGGTGAGCATGATCCGGGCGAAGGCGATCCGCTGCTGCTCCCCGGGCGAGAGCACCTTGGCCCAATCGGCTTCCTCATTGAGCCGCGAATTGAGATGCGTCAGAGCCACTTTGGCCAGTACCCGCTCGATTTCCGCATCCGGGATCTGGCCGGATTCGGCCGGATAGGACACCACGGTGCGCAGATCACCCAACGGCACATACGGCAGCTGGGACAGGAACATCGTCTGGTGGCCGTCCAGCGGGCGGCTCACCGATCCGCTGGTGAAAGGCCACATCTGGGCGATACTGCGCAACAGCGTTGTCTTGCCGGACCCCGAGCGGCCGGTGACGACCATGGTGTCCCCGGGCTCCAGGCGCAGATCCAGAGGATCGAGCAGTTGCCCACCGCCCGGAGTGCGCACCTCGACCCGGTCCAGTTGCAGAGAGCCGTCGGTGCTGGGCAGCGTCTGCAGGCTCGGCATCTGTCCGGCCTGCTGGTTGGCCTCGATCAGGCCGTCCAGACGGATGATCGACGCGCGGTAGGCGGCGAACTGGTCATAGGCGTTTCGGAAGAACGACAGTGAGTTGGTGATGCTGGAGAACGCACTGGCGGACTGGGTGACGTCGCCGAAATCCATCTTCCCGCTGAACAGATTCTGCGCCTGGACGGCCAGCGGCAGCGGTGTGATGGCCTGGCTCATCGCCAGGTTCCAACCGGTGAATTGCAGTGTCTTGCGCACGTACCTGCGGTAGTTGGCGATGATGCTGTCGAACCGGGTGCGCAGAATGCCGCGCTCGGTCTTCTCGCCGCGGTAGAAGCCCACGGCCTCGGCGGCGTCGCGCAGACGCACCAGTGCATACCGGAACGCGGCGTTGGTGGCCTCGTTTCGGAAGCTCAGCCGGATCAGCGGACGGCCGATCCAGAACGCCACCACGGTCGCGAGGAACACGTACACGAACGCCACCCAGAACAGCGCCTTGGGCAGCGTCACACCGAAGATCGTCAAGTCGAACGACAGCCGCCACAAGATCGGAATGAAGGCCAGAACTGTCGCCACCGACGAGATGGCGCCGAACAGCAGAACCGAACCCGTGCCCGTCGTGGGCGTATTGGGCGTCCCGCCGGCACCGGTGGTGAAGATGTCGATGTCCTGCTGGATGCGCTGATCGGGATTGTCGGTCTGGGCGTCGGTGAACCGGCCGCGGTAGTAGGCGCGGTCGTCGAGCCATTCACTGGTCAGCCGGTAGGTCAGCCAGGTCCGCCAGCGGATGATGAATCGCTGGGTGAGGTAGATGTCCAGCATCACCATGCTGATGTAGATGGTGGCCAGGATGGCGAAGATGCCCAGCGCGGTCCAGAAGCCCGCGATGGCGTCGCTGCGGATGGCCTCTTCGCCGGCGCTGCCGGCCTGGAAGGCGATCTGCAGTGCGGTGTAGAGATCATTTCCGAAGTAACTGATCAACACGTCGATCCGGACCAGGATGATCACCGAGAGCAGCAGTGCCGCCAGCCAGATCCAGATCCGCAGCGACTCGGGACCCTTGAAGTAATCACCGGTGATCCGCCAGTACTGTCGGCCCCACACGGTGAACCGGGCCAGCGCAAACAACACCAGCAGGGTGATGACCGCCGCGCCCGCCCAGTATTTGAGGATCCACAGCAGCGACGGGACGAGTTCGTGTCCCCAATCCAGTGACGGTTCGTATTCCTCCAACGCGCTCTCCTCCGTGCGGCGGCAGACCCCCGCGAAAGCTACCCCAGCATCGGGCCGGGGGCAGCACTACCCGCTGGTTAGGCCTCACTGTTTAGGCACTGTTTAGGCTGGATCGATGGAGAACACCGTGCATGCGGGCAGGCTGATCGCCAGGAGATTGCGCGCAAGCGGGATCGACACCATGTTCACCCTCTCCGGGGGCCATCTGTTCTCCATTTACGACGGCTGCCGCAGCGAGGGCATCCGCCTGATCGACACCCGCCACGAGCAGACCGCGGCCTTCGCGGCCGAGGGCTGGTCGAAGGTCACCCGGGTTCCCGGTGTGGTGGCGCTGACGGCAGGTCCGGGGGTCACCAATGGGATGAGCGCGATGGGTGCCGCCAGTCAGAACCAGTCGCCGATGCTGGTGCTCGCCGGCCGGGCGCCGGCCCTGCGCTGGGGGATGGGCTCGCTTCAGGAGATCGACCACGTCCCGTTCGTGGCCCCGCTGGCCCGCTACGCCGCAACCGCGCAGTCCGCCGCCGCGGTCGGGGACCGGGTGGACGACGCGCTGCGCGCTGCCGTCGGCGCGCCGTCCGGGGTGGGGTTCGTCGACTTCCCCATGGATTACGTGTTCGGCGAGGTGACCGACCGCGGCGAGCCCGGCGCGCTGAGCGAACTGCCCGCGCATCCCCGCGCCGACGGTGCGGCGCTGGACCGGGCGGTGGCGATGCTGTCGAAGGCGCAGCGGCCGGTGGTCATGGCCGGCACCAACGTCTGGTGGGGCCACGCCGAGAATGAACTGCTGCATCTGGCGGAGAAACTGCGAATTCCGGTACTGGCCAACGGGATGGCCCGTGGCGTCGTCGGCGCTGATCGAGACCTGTCCTTCTCCCGGGCCCGCTCGGCCGCCCTCGCCCAAGCCGATGTGGCCCTGGTTGTCGGAGTGCCGATGGACTTTCGGCTCGGATTCGGCGCGGTGTTCGGCGCGCAGACCGAACTGATCGTTGCGGACCGCTGCGAACCGGACCGGGAACACCCGCGGGCGGTGACCGCCGGACTCTACGGTGATCTGCCGGCCACCCTGACCGCACTGGCATCGGCTGGTGCCACCAGCCACGAGGACTGGATCGGTGGGTTGCGCACCATCGAGACCGAGGCCCGCGCCGCCGAGGCCGCCGAGTTGGCCGATGACCGCACCCCACTGCACCCGATGCGGGTCTACGCCGAACTGACTCCGCTGCTGGACCGGGATGCGATCGTCGTCATCGACGCCGGAGACTTCGGCTCCTACGCCGGCCGCGTCATCGACAGCTACAC
>Ga0164292_10002262_pt1 | contig 15682 bp, 14 predicted proteins | sample GEODES117metaG_FD_111486 | JGI IMG/M metagenome (GOLD analysis project Ga0164292, IMG submission 111486) | Eutrophic lake water microbial communities from Lake Mendota, Wisconsin, USA - GEODES117 metaG | ecosystem: Environmental > Aquatic > Freshwater > Lake | place: USA: Lake Mendota...
ATGGACGGGTTCGGCGAGCGTCAAGGCGTCATCCTCATCGCGGCCACCAACCGCCCGGACATTCTGGATCCGGCGCTGCTGCGGCCCGGCCGTTTCGACCGCCAGATACCGGTGTCCAGCCCCGACCTGGCCGGCCGCAAGGCGGTGCTGCGGGTTCACTCCCAAGGCAAGCCACTGGCCCCCGACGCCGATCTCGACGGTCTGGCCAAGCGCACCGTCGGCATGTCAGGCGCCGACCTCGCCAACGTGATCAATGAGGCCGCACTGCTCACCGCCCGGGAGAACGGCACCATCATCACCGGCGCCGCCCTGGAAGAGGCCGTCGACCGGGTGATCGGCGGCCCGCGGCGCAAGGGCCGGATCATCAGCGAAACCGAGAAGAAGATCACCGCCTACCACGAGGGCGGCCACACGCTGGCGGCGTGGGCGATGTCCGATATCGAACCGATCTACAAGGTCACTATCTTGGCCCGCGGCCGAACCGGTGGGCATGCCGTCTCGGTTCCCGAGGATGACAAGGGCCTGATGACCCGCTCGGAGATGATCGCCCGACTGGTCTTCGCGATGGGCGGCCGCGCCGCCGAGGAACTGGTGTTCCGGGAGCCCACCACCGGCGCGGTCTCCGACATCCAACAGGCCACCAAAATCGCCCGCGCGATGGTCACCGAGTACGGCATGAGCGCCAAGCTCGGGGCGGTGCGCTACGGCACCGAACACGGCGACCCGTTCCTGGGCCGCACCATGGGCAACCAGGCCGATTACAGCCACGAGGTGGCCCGCGACATCGACGACGAGGTGCGCAAGCTGATCGAGGCCGCGCACACCGAGGCCTGGGAGATTCTCAGCGACTACCGGGATGTTCTCGACGTGCTCGCCGGCGAATTACTGGAGAAGGAAACGCTGCACCGAGCCGAACTCCAAGCTATTTTCGCAGATGTGAAGAAGCGCCCGCGGTTGACGGGCTTCGATGACTTCGGCGGACGCGTCCCATCGAACAAGCCGCCGATCAAGACGCCCGGCGAACTGGCGATCGAGCGCGGCGAACCGTGGCCCCAGCCGATGCCCGAACCGGCGTTCAAGAAGGCCATCGCCCAGGCCTCAGCGGCCACCCAACCGCAGCATCCCCAGGCGGCAAACGGAAACGGGGCGCACGCAGCCGGCCAGCATCCCGGCGGCCATCACGCAAACGGTCCACGTCAGCCCGACTACGGTGCACCAGCCGGCTGGCGCGCTCCAGGCTGGCCGCCACCCCCGCAGCAGGGCGGCCACCACTACCCGCCACCGCAGACCTGGGGACAGCCGCCCCGGCATGCCCAGCCGGCGTATCCGCCGCATCAGCAGTACCCGGCGCCAACCGGCCACGGGCCCCAGGACGAGTCCGGTGACGACACCGGCCGGCCGAACCATCCCAGTTGACCACGGACGGAGCACCCTATGCCGCAGCGCGACTCGATCACGCTCGACACCCCGCTCTTTGACCAGGCCCGTGCCGAGTCTGCGGTGCGTGAACTGCTGCTCGCAGTCGGGGAAAACCCTGACCGCGACGGCTTGAAGGAGACCCCGGCGCGGGTGGCCCGGGCATTCCAGGAGATGTTCGCCGGCCTCTACACCGACCCGGATTCGGTGCTGGACAAGACGTTCGACGAGGGCCACGACGAACTGGTGCTGGTCAAGCAGATTCCGATGTATTCCACCTGTGAGCACCATCTGGTGGCGTTCCACGGGATGGCGCACGTCGGTTACATTCCGGGCGCCGACGGCCGCGTCACCGGGCTGTCGAAACTCGCCCGGGTGGTCGACCTGTACGCCAAGCGGCCGCAGGTTCAGGAGCGCCTCACCGCACAGATCGCCGATGCGATCGACCGTAAACTCAAGCCCCGCGGTGTCATCGTGGTGGTCGAGGCTGAGCACCTCTGTATGGCCATGCGCGGTGTGCGCAAAGCCGGCGCGATCACCACCACGTCGGCAGTGCGCGGACAGTTCAAGACCAACAACGCATCTCGAGCCGAGGCGCTGGAACTTATCCTCCGAAGGTGAGCGACGACGTCGCCGGAGTTGATCCCCGAGTCGCTGCGCTCCTGCCCGCCGGAGTTCATCCCCGAGTCGCTGCGCTCCTGCCCGCCGGGTCCCCACTGGTGATGGGCGTCGTCAACGTCACCGCTGACTCCTTTTCCGACGGAGGCCGCTACCTCGACACCGACCGCGCGGTCGAGCACGCTATGGCGCTCTCGGCTGATGGTGCCGCGATCATCGACGTCGGCGGCGAGTCGACCCGACCCGGAGCGCTGCAGATAGACCCGACGGTGGAGCAGTCCCGCATCGTCCCCGTCATCAAAGAACTTACGGCACAGGGGATCACGGTTTCCGTCGACACCATGCACGCCGATGTGGCGCAGTCCGCCCTGGCGAGCGGGGCGGCCATCGTCAACGATGTCAGCGGCGGCCGGGCCGACCCCGACATGGCACGCGTGGTGGCCGACGCCGGCGTCCCCTGGGTGCTGATGCACTGGCGGTCCGTCGGGCCGGGACAGTCGCATGACGTGCCGTGCTACCACGATGTGGTTTCCGAGGTCCGCGACGAACTCCTGGCGGCCGTCGACACCGCGGTGGGCGCAGGCGTCGATCCGGCACGGCTGATCATTGATCCCGGACTGGGCTTTGCCAAGACGGCACAACATAATTGGCTGCTTCTGCAGGCACTGCCGGAATTGGTCGCCACCGGAATCCCGGTTCTGGTCGGGGCCTCCCGCAAGCGCTTCCTGGGCGCGCTGCTGGCTTCGCCGGACCGCACCCCCCGCACCCCCGACGGCCGGGAAACAGCCACCGCGGTCATTTCGGCGTTAAGTGTCATGCACGGAGCGTGGGGTGTCCGCGTCCACGATGTGCGCGCCAGCGTCGACGCGCTCAAGGTCGTCGGAGCCTGGCTGAACCCGCAGGAAGTAGGTGACTGAAAGTGGCTGACCGGATCGAGTTGCGCGGCCTGGCCGTGCGCGGCAATCACGGAGTGTTCGACCACGAACGGCGAGATGGCCAGGACTTCGTCATCGACATCACCGTGTGGATCGACCTGGCCGCCGCCGCCGCCAGTGACGACCTCAACGACACCTACGACTACGGGGTGTTGGCGCAGCGCGCGGCCGACATCGTGGCCGGCCCGGCCCGCAACCTGATCGAAACGGTTGCCGCGCAGATCGCTGAGGGTGTCATGGACGATCCGCGGGTGCACGCCGTTGAAGTTGTGGTGCACAAGCCGCAGGCCCCGATACCGCTGACCTTCGCCGACGTCGCGGTGGTGGCACGCCGGTCCCGCCGCGGCGGTCGGGGCGGGCGCGGCCAGATCCAACCGGCCGGGATGCCGTTGTGAGCAGGGTCGTGCTCTCGATCGGTTCCAACCTCGGTGACCGGCTGGCACGGTTGCAAGCCGTCGTCGATGCGGTGGGGAACAACGTACTGGCGGTGTCGCCGGTTTTCGAGACCGACGCCTGGGGCGGAGTGGATCAGGGAGCATTCCTCAACGCGATTGTCGTCGCCGCCGACGACGACCTCGACGCGCACGGTTGGCTGCAACGGGCGCAGCAGATAGAACGCGACAACCAACGGGTTCGCACGCAGAGATGGGGTCCGCGCACCCTGGATGTCGACCTGGTGTGCTGCTTCGACGGTGACGACGAGTTATTCAGTGGCACCGAAGAACTCACCCTGCCGCACCCCTTCGCGCATCAACGGGCCTTCGTGCTCATTCCCTGGCTCGCGATGGATCCGGCAGCCGAACTGACCGTCGACGGCCGGCGGCGGCCAGTGCCGGAGTTACTGGCCGAGTTGGATCCCGCCGAGCGCGAGGGTGTCCGGCCGACGGACTTCACGCTCAACGCCCCGGTCCGCTGATGGGACCCACCCGCATCCGCGACCTTGCGGCCGTTGCCGCCGCCGCCATGGTCATCGGCTACCTGGCCATCCGACTGGTCTACCGGTACTTCCCGCCGATCACGCTGTGGACCGGTTTGTCGCTGCTGGCCATCGCGGCGTTGGAGATCTGGTGGGGGACCTCGGTGCGTAGCCGGATCCGCGACGGCCGCATCGGTGTGGGCGGCGGACGTCTGCACCCGCTCGCCGTCGCCCGGACCGTCGCGATCGCCAAGGCGTCGGCCTGGGTCGGTGCGCTGATGCTTGGCTGGTGGACCGCTGTTCTGGCGTATCTGGGGCCCCGGCGTACCGATTTGCGGGTGGCGGCCGCCGATCTGCCCGGCGCCGCCGTCGCTGTGCTCAGCGCGTTGGCACTGGTGGCCGCTGCCCTGTTTTTGCAGTACTGCTGCAAGTCGCCCGGCGAGCCCGACGAAGAACCCGCGGGCGCCTAGCGGGCCGCCGGATCGGCGTCCGAAAGTGCTACCGGCCCGCTGCGAACGGCGCGAATCGCCGCAGCTTGTCGTCACGGCAGGCCACTTTTGACGCGGTACAGTGCAGCCCATGACCGTTCAGTCCAGCGGCGCGCGGAGTCGGCGCGGCGACCGCGGGCCGGGTTCGATACTGGTGACGGTGCTGCTCGTACTGGCCATCCTCGCCAGTTCCACGCTGGTCTTCACCAGTCGGGTGGAATTCCTGAGGCTGGCTGTGGTGCTGTCGCTGTGGGCGGCGGTCGTGGCGGCGTTCGTCACGGTGATCTACCGCAGACAGACCGATGTCGCCCAGGCCCGCGCGCGGGATATGAAACACGTCTACGACCTCCAACTCGACCGGGAGATCTCGGCCCGCCGCGAGTACGAGGCGTCCGTGGAGGCGCAACTGCGGCGACAGCTCTCCCGCGAGGTTCGCGCCCAGGCCGCCGACGAGATGGCCGGGCTGCGCGCGGAACTGGTCTCGCTTCGATCCCAACTCGAGATGATGCTCGGCACCGACCTCGGCCACCGGCCGGCGCTGGAAAACGAGCGCGTGGCGGTCCCGATGCCCTTGTTTGATGGCCAACCACCGCCGGGCCGTGTCGAAAGCAGCCGTGTCACGGTGTTCTCCGAGACGGTCATCGCCGAGTCGGTGGTGACCGAGACCGACGAGGCCGACTACGCAGTCGAGAGTCCGATCATCGACGTCGCCGAGGAGCCCCTCGCGCCAACGGACGAAGTGCCGGTGGTGATCTCGGCGCCGCCGGTGGCCGAGCCGGTCCCGGCGTTCCGGGCGACGCACCGCCGCCCAGAGCCGATGCCGCCGCCCCGGCGTTACGAAGCCCCCCCGCCGCCTCCGCCGCCCCCGCCCCCGCCGCCGCCCGAGGTGCCCTGGCGTCCACCGGAGCTCCGTCTCGGCAGGCACGGCGCCGCGGACTTCGGTCACCGCGCACCGCGCACCGAGCCACCCGCGCCACCCGCCCCGCCGCGGGGCCGGCAATGGGTACCGCCCGAAGCCCCGCCCAGCGAGCCGGGCCGGCACCGCGGGGCGTCGGAGGCGATCGCCGAACCGGTGAACCCGCAACCCGCCCCCGAACCCGCCCCCGAACCCGCCGAGCCCACTGGGCAGCATGCGGACGGGCAGTCGTTCTCGGATCTGATGCAGCGACTGCAGGTGGATCGACCGGCCGGTGGCGGCGGTCGCCGCCGTCGCGAGGACTGACCCGGGCGCTAGACTCGCACTGACCGTCCGGTACCCGACTGCGGGACCGGAACGCACTCACATCAGCGAGGCCATCCAAGTGGGCACCCCCAACGGTTTACGCCCGGCCAGGCTCAAAGTGGGCATCATCTCGGCGGGGCGGGTGGGCACCGCCCTCGGCCTGGCACTGGAACGTGCCGAGCACGTCGTCGTGGGGTGCAACGCCATCTCGGCCACCTCGCGCCGGATGGCAGAGCGCCGACTGCCCGATACCCCCGTGCTGCCGGTGCCCGACGTCGCCGACCGCGCCGAGCTTCTCCTGTTGACCGTTCCCGACTCCGAGCTATCAGGCCTGGTGGCCGGACTGGCGGCGACCGGCGCGGTGCGCCGGGGCACCATCGTGGCCCACACCTCCGGGGCGAACGGGGTGTCGTTGCTGGCTCCCCTGACCGCACAGGGCTGCGTTCCGCTGGCCATTCATCCGGCGATGACGTTCACCGGCGCCGACGAAGACATCGCCCGACTGTCTGAGTCCTGCTTCGGGATCACCGCGGCCGACGAGATCGGGTACGCCATCGCCGCGTCCCTGGTTCTGGAGATCGGCGGGGAACCCTTCCGGGTCCGCGAAGACGCCCGAACCCTCTACCACGCAGCGCTGGCCCACGGCAGCAACCACCTCGTGACCCTGATCGCCGATTCGCTCAGTGCACTGCGCGCCGCGCTGGCCGGACAGGAATTGCTCGGCCAGGAACTCGTCGGGGACGGCCCCGGCGGGATCGCCGAACGGGTCATCGGGCCGTTGGCCCGAGCCGCGCTGGAGAACACCCTGCAGCGGGGCCAGGCCGCACTCACCGGTCCGGTCGCACGCGGAGATGCCGGGGCGGTAGCCGCCCATCTCGCCGCACTCGACGACGTCGATCCGAAGCTGGCTCAGGCTTATTGCGCAGACTCGCTGCGGACCGCGCAGCTTTCGCACGCCCCACAGGAGGTTCTTGAGGTGTTGACCGACTGGTCTCGATCCGGGGGGGCGCACCGGTGACCGCCAAGGCACCCCAGTTCAGTGCCGGGCAGCTCAATGTCTACCCGACACCGCATGCGGTTGCCGACGTCAGCCGGGCGTTACGTCACACCGGTCGCCGGGTGATGCTGGTTCCCACCATGGGTGCGTTACACGACGGGCACTTGGCTCTGGTGCGCGCCGCCAAGCGGGTGCCCGGATCGGTGGTCGTGGTGTCGATCTTCGTCAACCCGCTGCAATTCGGCACCGGTGAGGACCTCAATGCCTACCCGCGCACCCTCGACGCTGACATGGGGCTGCTTGCCGAGGAGGGCGTCGAGGTGGTGTTCACCCCCACTCCGGCCGTGATGTACCCGGACGGACCGCGCACCACCGTTCACCCGGGTCCACTCGGGGGCGAACTCGAAGGTGCCGTCCGCCCAACACATTTCGCCGGCATGCTCACGGTGGTGCTGAAACTGCTGCAGATCGTGCGCCCGGACCGGGCCTTCTTCGGCGAGAAGGATTACCAGCAACTCGTGCTGATCCGCCAGATGGCCGACGACCTCAATCTCGATTCGCGCATCGTCGGTGTGCCCACCGTGCGGGAGTCCGACGGGCTGGCGATGTCGTCGCGCAACCGCTACCTGAACCCCGAGGAGCGCGAACAAGCCAGCGCGTTGTCCTCGGCTCTGCTGGCCGGAATGTATGCCGCCGGTGGCGGTCCGGCCGCGGTGCTAGACGCGGCCCGCGCAGTCCTCGATGAGGTGCCGGCGATCGTCACCGACTATCTGGAGTTGCGGGGGCCGTGGCTGGAGCATGCTCCCATCGCCGGCCCGGCCCGACTGCTGGTCGCCGCCCGACTCGGCGCAACCCGCCTCCTGGACAACATCGCGGTCGAATTGCCCGACGGGCATGCCGCAGCTCACCCCGGCGGCGCCGAACAGGAAATGGCCTGGAGGAACTGATGTTCCGCATACTGCTGAAGACGGTGCCGAAGTCCACGATGTCGGACGACGCTCGCGGGCCGGTGTCGCCCAGGTGGGTGTGCTGAGCATGTTGATGGCCATCGACGTTCGCAATACCCACACGGTGATCGGGTTGATCGCCGGCTCCGGTGATCACGCAAAAGTGCTGCATAACTGGCGGATTCGCACCGAGCCGGAGGTCACCGCCGATGAGCTCGCCCTGACGATCGAGGGCCTCATCGGTGATGACTCCGAACAGCTCACCGGGGTTGCCGGGCTGTCCACGGTGCCATCGGTGCTGCATGAGGTCCGGCTGATGCTCGACCAGTATTGGCCGACCATTCCGCAGGTGCTGATCGAACCAGGTGTGCGGACAGGAATTCCGCTACTGGTCGACAACCCTAAAGAAGTCGGGGCGGACCGGATCGTGAACTGCCTGGCGGCCTACGCCAAATTCAAGACCGCCGCGATCGTGGTGGATTTCGGGTCCTCGATCTGCGTCGACGTGGTCTCGGCCAAAGGGGAGTTCCTCGGTGGGGCGATCGCCCCGGGCGTACAGCTTTCCTCGGATGCGGCGGCCGCCCGCTCGGCGGCGCTGCGCCGGGTCGAGCTGACCAGACCGCGATCGGTGGTCGGTAAGAACACGGTGGAATGCATGCAATCCGGTGCGGTGTTCGGGTTCGCCGGACTGGTCGACGGACTGGTGAGCCGAATCCGGCAGGACATGGACGGCTTCGCCGGTGACAACGCCGCCGTGGTGGCCACCGGCCACGGCGCGCCCCTGATGCTCTCTGAGTTGCACACCGTCGCGCACTACGACAAACACCTCACTCTGGACGGCCTGCGAATGGTCTACGAGCGCAACCAGGACAGCCAGCATCGGAGGGCAGGAGCGACGCGACCCGGGAGTAGGTAAAGCCGACTCAAGCCAGCCCGCTGAACCGCCTCGCGCAAAACGACCCTTAAGCTGGCTCGCCGTGAGCGATGCAGTGGGTTCCGGTGAGGCACCGGCTGTCGACGGGGATTTTTCCGACGATCAGCCCGAGCAGTTCCGGATCCGGCAAGGCAAGCGGCAGCGGCTGCTGGAGGATGGCCGCCAGGCCTACCCGGTATCGGTGCCGCGCACGCACTCGCTGGCCGAAGTCCGGGCTGCCTACCCTGACCTGTCCGCCGACACGTCGACCGGCGTCATCGTCGGTGTCGCCGGCCGGGTGGTGTTCTCCCGTAACTCCGGCAAGCTGTGCTTCGCCACGCTGCAGGAGGGTGACGGCACCCAGTTGCAGGCCATGATCAGCCTCGCCGGCGTCGGAGAGCAGGCGTTGGAGGCCTGGAAGGCCGATGTCGACCTCGGCGACATCGTGTTCGTGCGCGGCGAGGTGATCAGTTCGCGCCGCGGCGAATTGTCGGTGCTGGCCGACTCCTGGCAGATGGCTGCCAAGGCGCTTCGCCCACTGCCGGTTGCGCACAAGGAGATGAGCGAGGAGACCCGGGTGCGGCAGCGCTACGTGGATCTCATCGTTCGGCCCGCGGCCCGCGCGGTGGCCCGCCAACGCATTGCCGTGGTGCGGGCGGTGCGCAACAGCCTGGAACGCCGCGGGTTCCTCGAGGTGGAGACCCCGATGCTGCAAACCCTCGCCGGTGGCGCGGCCGCGCGGCCGTTCGTGACCCATTCAAACGCTTTGGACGCCGACCTTTACCTGCGGATCGCCCCGGAATTGTTCCTCAAGCGGTGCGTGGTGGGGGGCATGGAAAAGGTTTTCGAACTTAATCGGAATTTCCGCAACGAAGGTGCCGACTCGACGCACTCGCCTGAATTCGCCATGCTGGAGACCTACCAGGCTTGGGCCACTTACGACGACTCGGCAATCATGATCCGCGAACTCGTTCAGGAAGTCGCGGACGAGGCTATGGGCACCAGAGAGGTGCCATTGCCTGACGGAACTATGTGCGACCTCGGCGGCGAATGGCCGTCGATAGAAATGTATCCCTCTTTGTCGGATGCTCTCGGTGAAGAGATCACCCCCGAGACTGCGGCAGAATACCTGTGGGCAATTTCCGACCGGCTCGGTCTGGAGATTCCCCGCGACCGCGGATATGGGCACGGGAAGCTCGTCGAGGAACTCTGGGAACACACCGTGGGCGCCACCTTGTGGTCCCCGGCGTTCGTCAAGGACTTCCCCGTCGAGACCACACCGCTGACCCGTGAACATCGCAGCACTGCCGGTGTCACTGAGAAGTGGGACCTCTACGTCCGCGGGCTTGAGTTGGCCACCGGATACTCCGAATTGGTCGACCCGGTGATTCAGCGCGAGCGATTCGAGGCCCAGGCCCGCGCCGCGGCCGCCGGCGATGACGAGGCGATGGCATTGGATGAGGACTTTCTCGCTGCAATGGAATACGGCATGCCGCCCACTACCGGCACCGGTATGGGTTTAGACCGGTTGTTGATGGTGCTTACCGGGCTTTCAATTCGGGAGACGGTTTTGTTTCCGATTGTTCGCCACCGTCACTGACCTATCCTGAAATTTGTAAATCGGTCCGACTTTATGGCACATTATTGCCAGGCGTAAATCGCGTCGTCGGCTTCGCATAGAAGGACCACCGAACATGGCCAAGAAAGTCACCGTCACCCTCGTCGACGATTTCGACGGTGAGGGTCCCGCCGACGAGACCGTGGAATTCTCCATTGACGGCGTGACTTATGAGATTGACCTCTCCGCCAAGAACGCCAAGAAACTGCGGGACGCGTTCACACAGTGGACCGACGCCGGGCGCCGGGTCGGCGGACGGCGCCGTGGGCGCCCGGGCGCACCGGGACGGGCCGGCCGCGGTTCGATCGACCGTGAGCAAAGCGCGGCCATCCGCGAGTGGGCCCGTCGTAACGGCCACAAGGTCTCGACCCGTGGCCGGATCCCGGCCGAGGTGATCGAGGCCTTCCACGCCGCCACCTAGCCGTCACCTAGCCGCCAACCGGCCACCCCCGAGCCGCACCCAGGCAGCGGTTTCGCGGCCGTCACGGTCTGGTCAGTTCTGTTTCGCTCGCCGCGAAGAAGCACGTCGAGATACTGGGAAACGAATCGGTGGTCTGCGACGTTGCACTGCTGTGTCCGCGCTGACGGTGGACGGCGAACAGGGGAGAACATCTTCCCGGCGTCGCCCACTAGAGTGGAACATCAGGTGCGTGGTGACCACCGCCCCACCAGGTCACGGAAGCAGGTAACAGGCGATGTTCGAGAGATTCACCGATCGCGCCCGCAGGGTGGTCGTCCTGGCTCAAGAAGAAGCCCGGATGCTCAACCACAACTACATCGGCACCGAGCACATCCTTTTGGGACTCATCCACGAGGGCGAGGGCGTCGCAGCCAAGTCCCTGGAATCCCTGGGCATCTCGCTGGAGGGTGTGCGGTCCCAGGTCGAGGAGATCATCGGCCAGGGCCAGCAGGCGCCGTCTGGGCACATCCCGTTCACCCCGCGCGCCAAGAAGGTGCTCGAGCTGAGCCTGCGCGAGGCCCTGCAACTCGGCCACAACTACATCGGTACCGAGCACATCCTGCTCGGCCTCATCCGCGAAGGTGAAGGCGTTGCCGCGCAGGTGCTGGTCAAGTTGGGAGCGGAGCTGACCCGGGTGCGCCAGCAGGTCATCCAGTTGCTCAGCGGCTACCAGGGCAAGGAGACCGCGGAAGCCGGCACCGGTGGCCGGGGAGGGGAATCCGGAAACCCCTCAACGTCGCTGGTGCTCGATCAGTTCGGCCGCAACCTGACTGCCGCCGCCATGGAGGGCAAGCTCGACCCGGTCATCGGCCGCGAGAAGGAAATCGAGCGGGTGATGCAGGTGCTGAGCCGGCGCACCAAGAACAACCCGGTTCTGATCGGTGAGCCCGGCGTCGGCAAGACCGCCGTGGTGGAAGGTCTCGCCCAGGCCATTGTCAACGGCGAGGTTCCCGAAACGCTGAAGGACAAGCAGCTCTACACCCTGGACCTGGGTTCGCTGGTGGCCGGCAGCCGCTACCGCGGTGACTTCGAGGAACGCCTGAAGAAGGTGCTCAAGGAGATCAACACCCGCGGCGACATCATCCTGTTCATCGACGAGTTGCACACCCTCGTCGGTGCCGGCGCCGCCGAGGGTGCCATCGACGCCGCCTCCATCCTCAAGCCGAAGCTTGCCCGCGGTGAGCTACAGACCATCGGCGCCACCACCCTCGACGAGTACCGCAAGTACATCGAGAAGGACGCCGCCCTGGAGCGCCGGTTCCAGCCGGTTCAGGTGGGCGAACCGTCGGTGGCACACACCATCGAGATCCTCAAGGGTCTGCGCGACCGCTATGAGGCCCACCACCGGGTGTCGATCACCGACGCCGCGATTGTGGCCGCGGCCACCCTGGCCGACCGCTACATCAACGACCGGTTCCTACCGGACAAGGCCATCGACCTCATCGACGAGGCCGGCGCCCGGATGCGGATCCGCCGGATGACCGCACCGCCGGACCTGCGCGAGTTCGACGAGAAGATCGCCGATGCCCGCCGGGAGAAGGAATCGGCGATCGACGCCCAGGACTTCGAGAAGGCCGCTTCCTTGCGGGACAAGGAGAAGACCCTTGTCGCCCAGCGTGCTGAGCGTGAAAAGCAGTGGCGCTCAGGGGATATGGACGTCGTGGCCGAGGTTGACGACGAGCAGATCGCCGAGGTGCTCGGTAACTGGACCGGCATCCCGGTGTTCAAGCTGACCGAGGAGGAAACCACCCGGCTGCTGCGCATGGAAGATGAACTGCACAAGCGGATCATCGGCCAGGAGGACGCAGTCAGGGCTGTCTCCAAAGCGATCCGCCGCACCCGCGCCGGCCTGAAGGATCCCAAGCGTCCGTCCGGCTCGTTCATCTTCGCCGGTCCGTCCGGCGTCGGTAAGACCGAGTTGTCCAAAGCGCTGGCGGAGTTCCTGTTCGGCGACGACGACGCGCTCATCCAGATCGACATGGGCGAGTTCCACGACCGGTTCACCGCCTCGCGGCTGTTCGGCGCCCCGCCGGGGTATGTCGGCTACGAGGAGGGCGGCCAGCTCACCGAAAAGGTGCGGCGCAAGCCGTTCTCGGTGGTGCTGTTCGACGAGATCGAGAAGGCGCACCAGGAGATCTACAACACCCTGTTGCAGGTTCTTGAGGACGGCCGCCTCACCGACGGTCAGGGCCGCACGGTCGACTTCAAGAACACCGTGCTGATCTTCACGTCCAACCTGGGCACCTCCGACATCTCCAAGGCTGTCGGGCTGGGCTTCACCCAGGGCGGCGGGGACAACAACTACGAGCGGATGAAGCAGAAGGTCAACGACGAACTCAAGAAGCATTTCCGTCCGGAGTTCCTCAACCGCATCGACGACATCATCGTGTTCCATCAGCTCACCCAGGACGAGATCATCCAGATGGTCGATCTGATGGCCGCCCGGGTGTCCAAGCAGCTCAAGGCCAAGGACATGGAGATGGAGCTCACGGACAGGGCGAAATCGCTGCTGGCCAAGCGGGGCTTCGACCCGGTGTTGGGTGCCCGGCCGCTGCGCCGGACCATCCAGCGCGAGATCGAGGACGCGCTGAGCGAGAAGATCCTCTTCGAGGAACTCGGGCCCGGTCAGCTGGTCACCGTCGACGTCGAGAACTGGGACGGCGAGGGCGCCGGCGAGGACGCCAAGTTCACCTTCAGCGGTGGGCCCAAGCGGACGATCATCGAGTCGGATCTGGCCGACGCCACCGCCGCGGTGATCACCACCTCTGATTAACAGCCCTGCATAACAGCCCTACCGAAGCGGACGGTCACCCTTGCCGGTGGCCGTCCGCTTCGTTGGGTACGCCCGGTCGGTTCGGGTGGCTTAGCGGTTCGGGTGGCTTAGCGGTTCGGGTGGCTTAGGGGTTCGTGTGGCTTAGCGGTAGCGCGGGAGCATGCCGAAGACCTGCTTGATGATGGACATCACCCAGCCGCCCGCGTTGGGGCTGTGGTAGCGCGGCCAGTTGAGTTGGAAGCTGACCACCCAGGCCTGCCCGGTGCGGTCCTCGGCGTACCAGCTGAAGGTCAGATCACCCGGCAGATTGCCGGCTTTGGCGCCGATGTAAGGCCATTCGGCGCGGTCCAGGTCGATGCCCGGTACCTCCGACATGATGTCGCGAACGGGTGCGGCCGCGCCGACGGCATTGTGCTGCAGTCGGGCATGCACCCGGCAGATGTCCTCCGCGCTGCCGTACCACTCGGCTCCGTAGGCCGAGCCGGGGGAGCGGGTGCGCTCCGGATCCGGTTCGTAGGGGCGGGCATTGGCCTCGCGCAGCAGCGCGGCCCGGTCGGCCGGTGACGCCGACTTCCACTGCTCGCGAACATCCGGGTTCCCCCAGCCCACCGCGAAGATCTGTCGCATCGTCGGAAACGGCGTCATGCTCGCCGGGTCGTGGTGGCCGGCGTTGACCAGCGCCTGTTCGACCGCACGGGTGCCAACTCGCGCGATCAGCAGGTCGGTTGCCATGTTGTCGCTGGTCGCGATCATCTTTCCGGCCGCCTGTCGCACGGTGATCTGGGTGCCGGGCGCCAAGGTGTCGAAGCCGGACGAGCCCAGTTTCTTGGCTTCGGCGGTGATCGTGAGCAGATCGTCCCAGCGCAGGGTCCCGGCCCGCACGGCGTCCTCGACGGCATACAGGACGTAGGTCTTGAAGATGGATGCCAGCGGCAGCGAGTCGGCGGTATTGGTTCCGGCCACCTTCGCGCAGGTGCCGTCGCTGACCTTGGAGACCTGCCAGGAGTAGCGGGCACCGGTCCGGCGCAGTGTCTCGTCGACATCCGCCCAGGTGTTGATGACGGGTTTGTGGGTGTCGACCACCAGGCGGCTCACCATGGTCTGGTCATCGGTGCGCAGTCCGACGTCCTGCTGCGCACCGAAGGAACTGACCAGATGCAGCCGCGCCGATCCGGCGCCGATGTCCACGCCGGTCAGGGTGTAGGGCCGATCCCACCACAGCGACTCCAGACTGGCGGTGATCGGCTCGACCATGTCCGGGGTGGCCAGGGTGGTCACGCTGTGGGTGCCGATTGGCCAGTCGGAGTTGAGCATGTCCAGGACCTGCTGGGCCCGCACGCCCTGGGGGGTGTTCAGCACAATCTGCCCACCGGCGTTGGCGACCGGTGCCGGCGGCGCCGCGCAACTGGTGGTCAGGCTGGTTGCGGTGACCAGCGCGGCGACGATTGCCGTCGCGCGCCGGGACCTACTTTTTGCCGTCAGCCCTGGCAACGTCCATCACGACCTCGAATTCCAGCAGCGAAGCGCCGGTGGACACCGGGTTGGCCCGCTCGCCGGCATGGGCGGCGATCGCCGGTCCGGACGCCCAGGCCTCGAATGCCTCCTCGGACTCCCACTGGGTGACTACGAAGTAGCGGTCCTCGCCCTTCACCGGACGCAGCAACTGGAAACCGAGAAACCCCGGCTGACTGTCGACTGCATGGGCGCGGTGGGCGAACCGCTTCTCCAGTTCCGGTCCAGCGCCCGGCGGCACTTCGATTGCGTTGATCTTCACCACGGACATGGGGTCAGGCTACCGGCAGCGCCTACCGGCAAGATGGGACGGTGAGTTGCGCGCTGCTGGATTTTCATGGCGGCACCGGGCGCCCCCTGGTGCTGGTGCACGGACTGATGGGCCGTGGCAGCACCTGGTCGCGCCAGATCGGGTGGCTGACCGGGTATGGATCGGTCTACACCTACGACGCGCCGTGGCACCGCGGTTACGGGGCGGACGCCGGGGAAGGCCGGCCCCCGATCCGCACCGAGCAGTTCGTCGATGAACTCGGCGCCGCCGTGGAGTCACTCGGTGGCCCGGTTGTCCTGATCGGCCATTCCATGGGCGCTCTGCATTCGTGGTGTTTGGCTGCGGCACGTCCGGAACTGGTTGAGGCACTGGTGGTCGAGGACATGGCCCCGGATTTCGTCGGCCGCACTGTCGGGGCCTGGGAGCCGTGGCTGCGTGCGCTTCCAGCCGAATTCCCCTCCGGCGAAGCGGTTCTCGCCGAATTCGGCCCGATCGCCGGACGCTACTTCCTGGAGGCGTTCGACCGGACGGCGACGGGCTGGCGGCTGCACGGCCGGCCCGAGCAGTGGATCGCCACCGCCGCGGAGTGGGGGACC
>Ga0164292_10002264_pt1 | contig 15674 bp, 16 predicted proteins | sample GEODES117metaG_FD_111486 | JGI IMG/M metagenome (GOLD analysis project Ga0164292, IMG submission 111486) | Eutrophic lake water microbial communities from Lake Mendota, Wisconsin, USA - GEODES117 metaG | ecosystem: Environmental > Aquatic > Freshwater > Lake | place: USA: Lake Mendota...
CATCGCATCCTGGGGCTGAAGCAGGTCCCAAGGGTTGGGCTGTTCGCCCATTAAAGCGGTACGCGAGCTGGGTTTAGAACGTCGTGAGACAGTTCGGTCCCTATCCTCTGCAGCCGGAGGAGATTTGAGGAAGGCTATCCCTAGTACGAGAGGACCGGGATGGACGTAGCTCTCGTGTGCCAGTTGTCCTGCCAAGGGCATGGCTGGTTAGCGACCTACGGAAGGGATAACCGCTGAAAGCATCTAAGTGGGAAACCCGTTCCAAGATGAGATCTCCCACAGAGTCAATCTGGTAAGGCCCGTGGAAGACCACCACGTTGATAGGCCGGAGGTGTACGTGCGGTAACGCATTCAGCCGACCGGTACTAATCGGCCGAGGGCTTGGATCGACACAGATGTTCGTGCTCGCTATGGAGTTCTGAAGGGGCCGCGACAGGTCCGACCTTTGGTCGGTTCTGGCGCACCCTTTTGACAAAGGTTTCGGTGGCTATGGCGGTGGGGTCACACCCGTTCCCATTCCGAACACGGAAGTTAAGCCCACCAGCGCCGATGGTACTTGGGAGTAGACTCCCTGGGAGAGTAGGACGCCGCCGGATTTCTCAGAAAGAAAAGGGCCCCCGTAGGGGGTCCTTTTCTCGTTTTGTTCCCACGCGATTTTGTTTAAAGGAAGTGCTCTGATTTATTCCTGAATCGTTGGAGCGTCGATACGGGTCAGATGGCTCGTTTTCAGGGTAGGGGTCGAGGACCGGTAGGTTGGTCACATGGCCAGTCCTTCTTCTTCCAGTTCGTCGCGCTCGGGCAAGTCAAACGGCCCTCGAGGCGGCGGACGTCCTTCGGGGAAGCCAGGCCCGGCAAAGGGCAATTCCAAAAGCGGATCCAAGGGTGGATCTGGATCGGGATCCGGTTCGGCTGGTCGCGGTTCGGCCCGGCCGTCGAGTCGATCGAGCTCCGAGAGTTCTGGCCGTCCGACCTCCGGCGGGAAGCCGTCACGGGGTGGGAGCAGCGGTTCGGGCTCCAGTTCGCCCCGATCCTCGGGTGGAGCGTCTTCGGGTGGATCCTCTTCGGGTCGAACGGGTTCAGGCCCGCGTTCGGGTCCATCATCTCGATCCGGCGCTCCGTCGCGATCGGGCACGGGCTCAAGTCCACGGTCGAGTTCATCGGATCGAACCGGTTCCGGCCGCCCGAGTCGACCTTCAGGTAGTTCTGATCGACCTCGTTCCGGAAGTGCTCCGAGCCCTCGGGCTCGCAGCGGTGGCGATGACCGCGCCACACGCCGCTCAACGAGCGAAGACGGCTGGGCCGATGGTCCGGCACTTGAAACCCCGCGCACATGGGGCGGTGTCGCTCGACGGGGTGCCGGTGCCGCAACTGGTCGTCGAGTCGTAGGCGCGTCTCGCGCCTGGAGAGACGCAGTCGAGGCCGCCACCCCTCAGCGTCGTCCCGACTCAGCGCGTCGGGCGGCTCCAGGAACGATTCCCGACGAAGCCACCGATGCCGAACGACGTGCGGCAAACGACGCTCGCACGTCAGAGGACGAAGCGATCATTACCGAAGTGCGCGATGACGCCGCACCTGCAGTTTCACGCGGCAGTTCACGCGGCAGTTCACGTCCCCGTGATCCTGCTCCGATTGATTTGGCCGGCGAGGTTCGCGAGCAACTTTCTCGCGCCGTCGGATCTGCCCGCACTGAGCGCGTGGAAAAGCGCTTAGCGGAAGCGGCAGAGCACTTTGAAGCAGAACGATACGGCGATGCCGCCCGCATTCTTAAAAAGTCTGTCGATGAAGCCCCGACCGTTGCCGCAGTGCACGAACTTTATGGACTCACGCTCTACCGCCAGGAAAAGTGGAAGCCGGCAGCGCGTGAACTCGAAGCATTTCGTCTGTTGAGTAACTCCACTGATCAACATCCGGTGCTCGCCGATTGCTATCGCGCCATGCGTCAGTGGACACAGGTTGGCGAACTATGGGACGAGCTGCGTGCTGCGTCTCCGAGTGCAGAGTTGGTGACAGAGGGCCGCATCGTCATGGCCGGTTCGTTGGCCGACCGAGATGATCTCGCTGGTGCGATTGCGCTTCTCGAGCAGGGTTTCAATTTTCCCAAACGCCCGATGCCTCATCATCTGCGGCGTGCCTATGTGTTGGCCGATCTCTACGAGCGTTCCGGAGATCTTCCAAAGGCCCGCACAATGTTTGGTCGAATTGAGAACATGGATCCCGATTTTGCCGATGTCCGTCTTCGGGTTCGCGCACTTCGCTGATCTGTCTCACCCCCGTTCTACGTTGTGCACCACTTCCCCCAGTGACCGTCGGTCGGCGCTCGTCCGATCGCAATTCTGGGAGGCCTCATGGCCGCAACAACACAACGAAGTGCATCACCATCACGCCGGGGTGCTGCTTCAACACGTAGCACCGCTACAACTCAGAGCACCGCTTCAACACGCAGCACTGCCTCTGTTCCATTGATTACTTCGAGTGCCAGTACCGAGCTCGTGCCTGCCGGGTCCAACCTTGTCGTTCTCCGAGGTCTCATTCGCCGAGACCCAGAGTTCCGCGTGCTTGCTTCTGGCGATGAACTCATGTCACTTGATCTCACCGTGCGTTTGGACGAAGGTCCGGCCGAGTCGGTGCCGGTGGTGTGGCCCAACCCGGCCGCGGCTGCGGTCAAGTTCGTCGAGGGCGACGACGTCGTCGTTGTGGGCCGGATTCGCCGCCGGTTCTTCCGTGCTGGCGGGTCCACCGCAACTCGCACCGAGGTGCATGCCGACAAAATTCTCAGCGCCCGATCTGGGGTGCGGATTCGGACCGCACTCGAGCCACGAGTCGAAGACCTCAATCTCTGAGGCCCTCTTTCTAAGGCCCGGTCTCTAAAACACGGTCTCTAAGGCACTGTCACGGCATGTTCGACACGATCATCTGGTCGGTCTGGCTGGCCTAGGCTCGCTCCCGAACAACGGATCGATGTGCGCCTGCACATCTAATTGGTCTGGTGGGCACGGGCGCATCAGATGATCGAGGAGAGGCATGACCGACATCAAAGGACTACTCGGCGACGAAGCCGAAGAGTTGCTGACCTTTACGTGTAAGGGCATTACTGCAGATCAGCTGACGCAGCCGGGCGGCGACATTGTCGAACGGGTCTATCTGCAGTCAGATCGTTCGCCGCAGGTCCTGCGCAACCTTCAGTCGATGTTCGGCCACGGACGTCTCGCCGACACTGGTTACGTGTCGATCCTTCCCGTCGATCAGGGCATCGAGCATTCGGCTGCTGCATCGTTCGCCCCGAACCCGATGTACTTCGATCCAGAGAACATCATCAAGCTTGCGATCGAAGGTGGCTGCAACGCCGTTGCCACCACCTTCGGTGTTCTCGGCACGATGTCTCGTAGGTATGCGCATCGCATCCCCTTCATTGTGAAGATCAATCACAACGAACTCATGACCTACCCCAACGAGTTCGACCAAATCATGTTCGGAACCGTTGAAGAGGCCTACGAGCTCGGCGCTGCCGGGGTTGGTGCAACGATCTACTTCGGCTCACCCGAATCTCATCATCAGATCATCGAGGTCGCCGAGGCATTCCAGCGAGCTCACGAACTCGGCATGTTCACCGTGTTGTGGTGCTACCTCCGCAATAACGCGTTCAAGGTCGATGGGGTCGATTACCACGACGCCGCTGATCTCACTGCCCAGGCCAATCACCTCGGCGTCACCATCCAGGCCGACATCATTAAGCAGAAGCTTCCAACCAAGAACGGTGGGTACAACGTTCTCGAGGGGTATGGAAAGACCTCGAAGCTTGTCTACGGCGATCTCGTCTCGGACCACCCGATCGATTACACCCGCTGGCAGGTTGCGAACTGTTACATGGGCCGCATCGGCCTGATCAATTCTGGCGGCGAATCAAAGGGTTCCTCCGACCTCGCCGACGCAGTGCGCACTGCAGTCATTAACAAGCGTGGTGGCGGCACCGGTCTCATCTCTGGCCGTAAAGCGTTCCAGCGGCCAATGGCCGACGGAGTCGCGCTCCTCAATGCCATCCAAGACGTTTATTTAGATGAATCAATCACCATTGCGTGAGTTGTTCTGACTCGAACTGAAGTGCAACGGGCCGGCCTTCGGGTCGGCCCGTTTGCGTTATCGAATGCGTGACTAATCGATGGAACGGAAAACCACGCCAGTGCGGGGTTTGGGCGCAAAGAACGTTGACTTTGGTGGCATCTTCTCGCCGCCCTTGGCGATCTCGATGATCTGATCGATGGTGACTGGGCGCAACAGGACGCCAGCTTGAGCAGCACCTGTCTCAACTGCTGAGCGAATGTGCTCGACGCCGTGTTGGTACACCAACGAGTGGTTGGGCAACGACGCAAGGGCGAGGTCGAGTCGACTGGAATCAAGATCGCGAGTTGCGGAAATGGTCTCGGCACGAGGGCGAAGCAACCACGCGTCGCCCGGTAGAACGAGCACGAGGCCGCCAAGTTCTTGGATGCGACGAACCGTTGGTGCATCGTTGAAGGCAAACGCTTCGATTTCGAAGAAGGGGTCAAAGGCCGCACGAAGATCGAAACCCTCGGGCAGGCCCGAGAGCAAACGGTGGATAGGACCGACATCGAGTTCATCCTCGATTAGTTCAACAACGAATGTCATGACCGCGTCGGCTTGGCCTCCGTCGCCTTCGGATGCTCGGCGTTCGTCGCGATAGGCGAGAGAGGTTTCGTAGCGGTGATGTCCATCGGCGATGACGATCGGTGCCGAACCGATTGCCGCGCGGATTGCATCGATACGCGCGGTATCGGTGATTCGCCACACTGAATGAGTAACCCCGTCGGCTTCGAATCGACACAGCGGCGCTTCCGTGCTCTCGAGAAGCGCAGTGAGACCTCGGGCGGGGGAGAGCCCCCAGACTGCAGAAAGGTTGGAACGGGTGGAACGAAGGAGGTCGAGCCGGTCGCTTTTGGCCTTCGGAGTTGTGAACTCGTGCGGAAGAATGTCGCCTTCGCCTGGTCGGGTGAGTTCCATTGCTCCGATGACTCCGGTGGTGTGGCCGATGATGCCGTTCTCGTCGGGGGCATCCATTCGGTACACCGTGAATGAAGGCTGAAGGTCGTCGACGAGGACGCCTTCAGAGCGCCACTGAGCGAACTGTTGAGCAGCGTCGCCATAGGGGTCGTCGCCGTCGATCGGAAGATCAATGCGAACAACATTGGCCGGAGCGCTGGCAACAAGAGCGGCCCGATCGGTTGGGCTGATCACGTCGTAAGGGGGAGCCGTAACGAGCGCGGGATCAAGTGTTTCGGTGTCGTAGCGAATACCGATGAATGGTTCGAAGCGTGGCACTGAGTAGTACTAGCAGACGCGCAAAGGTGAGTGACGCGAACGAATTTGGTCGGTCGTCACGATTGGATTCAAGAGGTGGGAGACTCTCGACATGGCATGGGCCCTTGATCTTGATGGTGTCGTGTGGTTGGAGGATGAGCCCATCGCCGGAGCCGCCGAAGCCATCGCAGCATTGCGCGATGCCGGAGAGCATGTCGGATTCGTCACGAACTTCTCTTTTGGTCGGCGTGACGACATCGCCGCCAAGCTTGAACGCCACGGCATTGATGCATCGGACGGCGTGATCACCTCGGCGATGGCCGCGGCTGCGATGGTTCCAAGCGGTTCTCGTGCCCTTGTCTGCGCGGGGCCTGGGGTTGTCGATGAGTTGCAGCGTCGCGATGTGGAAACCATCGATGCGAGCGATCCGACCGCACTGGGCGCGACCTTTGATGTTGTGGTGGTCGGCTATCACCCGACATTCGATTATCAGCGGATGACTGCCGCCTCCACCGCTGTTCGGAATGGCGCTCGTTTGCTTGGTACCAACGATGACTCCACCTATCCCACCGCTGCAGGTCCTGTGCCCGGAGGCGGGGCATTGCTCGCATCGATTGCAGTTGCCTCCGGCGTTACTCCGGAGATCGCAGGCAAACCCCATCAGCCCATCGCCGACATCGTGCACGAGTTACTAGGTGCCGACGGCATCATGGTCGGGGATCGGCCTGATACCGATGGACGGTTCGCTCTCACCCTTGGATGGAGGTTTGCGCTGGTGCTCACAGGGGTTACATCGAACGCAGATCTGCCTGTCGAACCCCGACCCGATCTCGTGGCGGACTCGCTCCACGCGTTGGTCTCTCAGGCCCTATCGGGCCGCGAGCTCGATAAGTAGCGTCGCCGGCAATGGGTGCCCGTCGTCGACTCGATACCGAACTAGTGCGTCGTGGTTTGGCCGCATCGCGCGAGCGCGCGCAGGCCGATATCGCTGCCGGTCGCGTCACGGTCGGAGGGGCTCCAGCAACAAAGGCCTCACGTATGGTCGATGCCTCCGAGGCGGTTCTGGTGCATGGTCCGCCTCCGAAGTATGTGAGTCGAGCCGGAGCAAAGCTTGAAGGCGCAGTCGAACACTTCGCCCTGCACGACATCGTTGCGGGTGCTCGAGTTCTTGACGCCGGAGCCTCTACTGGCGGTTTTACCGATTGCGAGCTGCAGTACGGCGCTTCTGAGGTCGTTGCTGTCGATGTCGGGCATAACCAACTCCACGAAAAATTAGAGCGCGATCCTCGAGTCCATTCGATCGAACGAACCAATCTCCGGACAGTCGATCCGGCACTACTTGGCCCTGTTGTCGACCTCGTCGTGGGCGATTTGTCCTTTATCTCGCTGTCGCTGGTGCTCGACACCCTGGGCGCAGCCGCCACCCCTGGAGCGGTCTACGTCCTGCTCGTGAAGCCGCAGTTCGAGGCTGGTCGCACTGAAGTGAGCAAGGGCAAAGGCATCATCGATAACCCACTCATCTGGCGTCGGGTGCTGGCCGAGGTATCGGCTGCGCTTCTGGAGCGGAATGCGGCCATCATGGGGGTCATGGTTTCGCCCATCACAGGTTCCGACGGGAACGTGGAGTTCATTCTGCTTGGCCGCTTCGCCGGGTCCGTCGACCCTATTAGTGGTCATAGCTCTCTTGATCCCTCATCGCTCGACGCAGCCTTCGACCTTGTCACCGGATGCCTCGACGTCGTTGCTCTGCCCGGCGGAGAAGACTGATCATGGCTGCGTTCGCATTTGTCGTGCATCCACTCCGAGAGGAAGCGGCATCAGTCGCGCTCGACACCATTGGGTGGCTCATGAACGACGGGCACCGTGTGGTGCTCCCGGTCGAAGATGCAGCGCTTCTTGGTCGCCCTGATCTCGGCGTCTCCGATGCCGAGCTTGTCCAAGGCCTCGACCTTGCTGTCAGCCTCGGAGGTGACGGCACGATGCTCCGAACTGTCGCGCTCGTCGCTCGGCACGAGGTTCCGGTGCTGGGTGTGAATCTCGGAACACTTGGTTACCTCACCGACATCGAACCCGATGGGCTGCGTCCTGCGCTCGAACGGGTTCTTGCTGGCGAGCATCTGATCGAAGAACGAATGCTTCTCGACATTGAAATCGAGGCACCCTCGGGTGGAGCTACGGAAACCACAGTTCTCGCGCTCAACGAAGCCGTTCTTGAAAAGACCGCGGCGGGGCACACCATCCGACTCGATGTTGCCCTCGATGGCGCGTACTTCACGCCGTACGCGGCAGATGGTCTAATCGTTGCAACGGCAACCGGTTCAACGGCCTATGCCTTTTCTGCACGTGGACCAATCGTCGAGCCGACGCATCGCGCATTGCTGCTCACTCCGGTGTCCCCGCACATGCTGTTCGATCGCACCCTTATTCTCGATGACGATTCCGATGTTTGTCTCACGGTTTCAGGGAACCGCGAAGCGGCGTTAGTCGTCGATGGTCGACATCTCGGCGATCTGCAACCGGGCGACATCGTCCGCTGTCGTGCATCGAACCATGTCGCCCGACTCGTACTTTCCGGACCTCGCGATTTCCACGCCATCCTCAAGGCCAAGTTCGGTCTGTCCGATCGATAGTCAAGGGTCGACCCAATGCTGAGCGAACTTCGAGTCTGCAATCTCGGTGTGATCGAAGAACTCTCGCTCGTGTTCGCTCCGGGTATGACCGCGGTGACGGGCGAGACCGGTGCAGGAAAGACACTTGTCGTCACCGCCATCGAATTATTGGTGGGCGGTAAGGCCGAAACCTCCATGGTTCGTCCTGGTGCCGACGAAGCGGTAGTTGAAGGTCGCTTTGATCTTGGCGATCGTGACTGCATTGTTCGTCGGGTCCTGCCCGCCAAAGGCCGATCTCGTGGCTACATCGACGGCAGTCTCGCAACCATCGCCGAGCTCTCCGAGGTGGGAAGCCGCCTCGTCGATCTCCACGGCCAACACGACCATCAGTCATTGCTCACGAGCTCGGTGCAACGTCAAGCCCTCGATCGATTCGGAGGGGTAGATCTGCAACCGTTACGCCTTGCTCGCCAGCGCGTCATCGACCTCGAGGCGCAGCGTTCCTCGTTGGGGGGCGACCCACGCGACCGTGCGCGCGAAATCGATCTACTTCGATTTCAAGTCGAGGAACTGGTGGCCGCCGCCCTTGACGATCCCAACGAAGACGCAAACCTTCGATCTCAGGCGGAATTGCTCGCAGATGCGGGCGGGTACCGAGAAGCAGCAATTCTTGCTCTCGATGCGCTGAGTTCCGATGGCGGAGCGACCGATGCCATTGGTCGTGCCGTGGCCGGACTTGGCGACCGAACGCTCTTTGCCGCGGTGGTCGTCCGACTTCGCGATGCGCAGGCCGAAATCGATGACCTTGCTCGTGAACTGCGATCGACTGCCGAAGGTATTGAGAGTGACCCCGAGAAACTTGCTGCGATCGGCGACCGTCGCAAACTCCTCCAGGATTTGCGCCGCAAATACGGCGAAACCTTGGAAGAGGTCATTTCGTGGAGAGACGATGCGAATCGCCGGTTGGTGGAGCTCGAGGGCCACGACGAACTCGCAGCCGCGATCGATGCTCAGATTCTCGTTGCTCGTTCGGCGCTCAACGATGCAGAAACAGTGGTTTCCGAAGCTCGCAGTCTCGCCGCACCGGCCTTAGCGAACGCGGTTCAGGCTCATCTTCCCGATCTGGCGCTACCAAAAGCCCGACTCGAGGTCGAGGTCGCTGGCGTTGCCGGGCGTGATGTCACATTCCGGTTTGCTGCGAATCCCGGCATGGAGCTCCAACCGTTGGCCAAAGTGGCCTCGGGCGGAGAACTCGCCCGAGCGATGTTGGCCTTGCGACTTGTACTCACCGAAGGTCCGCCAGTGTTGGTCTTCGACGAGGTCGATGCGGGAATTGGTGGCGCGGCGGCGGTCGCTGTGGGGCGTTCGCTCGCGGCACTTGGGGTCGACCATCAGGTGCTCGTCGTTACCCATCTCGCACAGGTCGCGAGTTGGGCCGATGCCCATGTGGTTGTTGACAAGGTTGCAACCGATTCGACAACGACGACGAAAATCTCTGTGGTCAATGGCGAGGAACGAGTCACTGAACTCGCTCGAATGCTTTCGGGAACACCCGAATCGTCAACGGCCCAGCAGCACGCTCGTGAACTGCTCGAAAGCACACAATCCTGAGTCGCTGATCAGTTCCGGTCTGACGTCACCGAGCAATGCGCACCGAGGCACTCAGAACGGGGCTACGATGCCATCCCGACGTGTTAACTAACGCCGGGAGGCCCCTCCAATGACCAAGCACATCTTCGTCACAGGGGGTGTGGCCTCTTCGTTGGGGAAGGGCATCACGGCATCATCGCTTGGCCGTTTGCTGAAGAGCCGTGGCCTCCGAGTCACGATGCAGAAGCTCGATCCGTATCTCAACGTTGATCCCGGCACGATGAACCCGTTCGAACACGGTGAAGTCTTTGTGACTGATGACGGTGGCGAAACCGACCTCGACCTTGGGCATTACGAACGTTTCATCGACGAGCCATTAAGCCGCGATTCAAATGCCACAACTGGATCGATTTACTCAGCTGTGATCGCCGCAGAGCGCCGTGGCGATTACTTGGGCAAGACCGTGCAGGTCATTCCGCATATCACTGACGAGATCAAGCGCCGCATCACTCGCTTGGCCGCTGAATCGGTCGATGTTGTCATCACCGAAATCGGTGGAACCGTGGGCGATATCGAGATCCTTCCGTTCCTCGAAGCCATTCGTCAGTTCCGGCTCGATGTCGGTCGTGAGAACGTTTGCTATGTGCACGTGACCCTGGTGCCATTCATTGGTCCGTCGGGCGAGCAAAAGACCAAGCCCACGCAGCACTCGGTGACCGAACTCCGTAGCCGCGGCATTCAGCCCGACATCATTGTTTGTCGAAGCGAAGCGGCGCTTTCTCCCGACCTCAAGCGCAAGATCTCGAATCTGTGCGACGTTCCCGTTGAAGCTGTCGTGAACGCTGCTGATGCGCGAAACCTTTACGAGGTTCCGCTCATCATGCATGAAGAAGGCCTCGATGAGTACGTCTGCAAGATGTTCGGTTTCTCCGATCGCGACATCGATTTGTCGGAATGGGAGATCCTCGTTGACCGAGTCGAGAATTCAAACATTCCGGTTCGCATCGGAATCATTGGCAAGTACGTTGCCCTCCCTGATGCGTATCTTTCAGTTGTTGAATCACTGAAACACGGTGGTTTTTCCCATGCAGCCGATGTTTTAATTGAATGGGTACAGGCCGAAGACGTCGAAGCGATGACTGCCGACGGACGACTCGGTGAACTCGACGGCATCGTCATCCCCGGTGGCTTCGGCGAACGTGGAGTTGAAGGAAAGATCACCGCGGCCCAGTACGCCAGAGAGAACGACCTTCCCTGTCTTGGTCTTTGTCTTGGCATGCAGGTCATGACCATTGAGTACGCCCGCAATGTCCTTGGTATGACTGGTGCGCATTCGAGCGAATTCGACCCGCAGACGCCATTCGCGGTTATCGATCTGATGGAAACTCAGCGAGATGTTACCGACATGGGTGGAACGATGCGGTTGGGTGCCTATGTCGCCCAACTTCAACCGGGCTCACGCGTTGCCGAAATCTACGAATCCGAAGTCGTCTCAGAACGGCATCGTCATCGCTACGAGTTCAACTCGAAGTTCCGAAATCGTTTCGATGATTCAGACTTTGTTTGTTCAGGAACCTCGCCCGATGGCCGCCTCGTTGAGTTTATTGAACTCAAGAATCATCCGTATTGGATCGGCACACAGGCGCACCCGGAATTCAAGAGCCGACCAGAACGTCCTGCGCCGTTGTTCCGTGAGTTCATCGGTGCAGCGTTGTCTCGGTCGGAAGGCCGCAACCCACATCTCCCTGAATTCGATTCCGAGTCGTTGACAGCGTGAGCGAGCAGTTCCGCAAGGTCGACGAAGTTGTCCTCCATAGCGGTTACATCTTTGATCTCGTTCGGGCCGACTTCGTCTCGCCCGAGGGTGAATCGTTCAGTCGTGACATCGTGCGTCATCCGGGCGCGGTTTCGGTCGTCCCTATCGACGACGATGGTCGCGTGATCATGGTTCGTCAGTATCGCCCTTCTCTCGATCGCTACATCCTTGAAATTCCTGCGGGCAAACGAGATGTGGCGGGCGAACCTCCTGCCGAAACGGCTCAGCGCGAACTTGGCGAAGAGATCGGGATGCGAGCTGGAACGTTGGAACTGTTAGGAACCTTTGCCAACGCTCCCGGTTTCAGTGACGAACTCTCCTGGGTGTACCTGGGTCGCAACCTCGAGTCGGTACCGCGCGATGTTCAAGGGATCGAGGAGTCACATATGACTATCGAGCGGTTTACGTTCGAAGAGTCGTTCGCGATGATTTCCGATGGTTCACTCATCGATACGAAAACGGTGATTGGTTTATATCTGGCCGCGACACTGGTTGGCGGTGGCTGAGCTCCCTGAAGATTGGGAACTTCCTCTCGATGTTGAGGAGTTTCTGACATGGTTGACGGCCGAGCGCGGTCGTTCGGTCAACACGCTTGCTGCGTATCGACGCGATCTCACCGCCTACTGCCTTTGGCTCTCTGAAACCGGACGAACGCTTGATGCAATTCGGGCATCAGACCTCGATGCCTATGTCGGGGTTCTTCGAGAGCGAGGGTTGGCACCTTCATCTGTGAAACGGGCAACGGTCGCAGTTCGATCGCTCCATCGATTCCGTTCCGACGAGGGGCTTTCGGCCATAGACCCATCGGCGGGAATCGAGACACCCCGAGTTCCTGCGGGATTACCAAAAGCGCTGACCGAGGCTGAGGTGACCGCCCTACTTGATCAGGTGGAAGGCGACACTGCGATTGCACGGCGTGACCGGGCAATCCTTGAGGTGCTCTATGGCACAGGTGCGCGCATCTCAGAGGTTTGTGCATTGAGCCTTGGTGACGTTGATCTCGATGCTGGATTGCTGCGTCTTTTCGGAAAAGGGTCGAAAGAACGCGTCGTTCCGATTGGGCGTTGGGCTCGTGTTGCATTGGCGAGTTGGCTTGAGGATGCCGGACGGGGGGCGCTCGCCCCTGAACGATTCGCAACTCGCTCTGACGCAGACGCTGTTTTCCTCAACGCCCGAGGTGGCCGCCTCGGGCGCCAGGGGGCGTGGGCGATTGTCCGAAAATATGGAGACGCGGCTGGTCTCGGTGCTCGACTGACTCCACATGTTTTGCGCCACTCCTGTGCGACGCACATGCTCGATCACGGAGCTGATATCCGGGCAGTGCAGGAACTACTGGGTCACGCTTCTATCGCTACGACGCAGGTGTACACGATGGTCTCAAACGACCGACTCTTTGCGGTGTACGAGGCAGCACATCCGCGAGCTCATGCATCTCGCCGCTAGCCTCAGGCCCATGAGTAACTCAGGTGAATGGTCCGCTCCCGATCGATTTTCCGGCGACGAGGTTGAACTTGTCGACGAAATCGTTTTGTCCGAGGACATCCTCGACGAGGATGGATCCGTCATTGGCGAACACGTGGAGACGATCGACATTCTCGAGGTCAATGGCCAGGGTGTTGTGGTTATCGACGACGTGACGATCGTTACCGACGACGAGGGCGACCTCATGATCGACGAAACCGTTGCGATCTTCGACGAAGACGGTGACATCGTTCTTGATGAAACCATCACAATCGTCGATGCCGAGGGTGATGTCATGGTCGAGGAGCACTTCATCGCTGCCGACGCCGAGGGAAATGTTGTTGTCGCTGAATCACTAACGATCGTTGACGGCGGCGAACTCGATGATCGGCAGCTGGCTTCAGCGCTTCGCGAGGAACTCGACGGAGTCGAACGTGCACTCGAACGCCTCGACGCAGGTTCATATGGTCTCTGTGACAGTTGCGGCGCTCCGATCGACGATGCCGTTCTTGCCGAAATGCCCCAAGCGCGCTCTTGCAGCGCACATTTGGTCTAAAGAACCGCTACTGCCATATGTCTCGCATAAGTCATCTGGCTCGTCGTTTTTTCGGCAGCCTTCGACCCGGCGGTCCCTCTCCCGCGGAATCGGTCTGGGCGGAATCGCAGCTTCTGCCTGGTGAGCGCGCCATTTGGCGTTCACTGTCAGGTCCCGATCGGCGCCATTCCGCCGCCGTCGCCCGGCGAGTCGAACTGTCATTGGGGTCAAAGGCAACGCGGCCGGTGCTCGCCGCTGCGCTTCTGCATGATTGCGGAAAGGTGGCGTCGGGTTTACGCACTCCGGGCCGAGTCATCGCTACGGTGCTCGCTGTCAGCGTTGTGAAATCTGAATCAGATGTTTCACGTTGGTCGTCGTCGAGATCGTCGTGGAAGCGCTCGGTCGGGATCTATCGGCGACACCCCGACCTCGGAGCAGAGATGCTTTCTGACTCCGACAGCGATGTTCTTACCGTGGCGTGGACAAAGGAGCACCACCTTCCATCTGCAGCGTGGACCCTTGATCCAGCCATTGCTCATGCGTTGCACGAGGCCGACGACGACTGAGCAATGAACTCGCGTTGACGGCGCCGTTTGTCGTGGATTTCCTAAGTGCATCGGCGAGATCGTTGTATTGGTGCGGGTCAGGGGAGTGGCACCAATTGCCGGCTTTGCCCGTCTAGCCTCGTGGGCGTTCAGTCCCGCTGGACACCCCTCATCATGATTACTCTCGAAAACGTCACCAAGACCTACAAAAACTCGACCGTCGCGTTGCGCGACGCCAACGTCGAGATCGCCAAGGGTGAATTCGTCTTCCTCGTCGGCGCCTCAGGCTCAGGAAAGTCGACATTCATTCGGCTTCTCAATAAGGAAGAGACTCCGGAACAGGGTCACATCTATGTGGCGGGTAAGGACATTGGCGGCCTCTCGGGCTGGAAGATTCCCTATCTGCGCCGCAACATCGGCTGCATCTTTCAGGACTTCAAGCTTCTTCCGACCAAGACGGTCTTTGAGAATGTTGCCTTTGCCCTCGAGGTGATCGGACGCCCTCGCAGTGTGATCGAAAGTCAGGTTCCGGCCATTCTTGATCTTGTAGGGCTCGGCCATAAGTCCGACAGTTTCCCTACCGAACTCTCTGGTGGAGAGCAGCAGCGAGTTTCTGTCGCTCGAGCCTTTGTAAACCGTCCGCTCATTCTTCTCGCCGATGAACCAACAGGAAACCTTGATCCAGCGACATCGGTCGGCATTATGAAGTTGCTCGACCGCATCAACAAGACCGGTACAACCGTGGTTATGGCCACCCACGATCGTGGCATCGTCGACACCATGCGACGACGGGTGATTGAAATTGATCGCGGTTCCATCGTTCGCGACCAGGCGCGCGGCGTCTACGAATAGGACGACTCGATGCCAGTCAAGTTTGATTATCTCGTTCGCGAGACCACTTCCAATCTCGGACGTAACGTCACGATCACACTCGCGTCGATCATGACCGTTGCGGTTTCCCTTGCGTTGGTTGGCGCATCACTCATGCTCCGTTCCGGCGTTGAAAATGCCACACAGCGTTGGCAGGGAGGCATTGAGTTCGTGGTCTTCTTGCGAATCGATGCCACCCAGCAACAGATTGATTCGTTGCAAAGTGATCTCGATCAAAGCCCCGAGGTTTCAAAGGTCGTTTTTGTCGATCAGCAGCAGGCCTATAGCGAGTTCCAGACCCTCTTTGCCGATTCTCCTGAGCTCATCGACAGTGTGACTGCTGAAGACCTCCCTCCGTCGTTCCGAATTGAACCGCAGAACAAAGACGTTGATGCCGTTGAGTCACTTGGGCTCACCTTCGAGGGGCGTTCAGGTGTCGATCAGGTCGTCTTTGCGTCCAAGACAATCCGTCTCATTCAGCAACTCTCAAGTCGACTCACCGTGGGTATTTTTGTGATCGCTGCGTTCCTCTTGGGAGCGGCAGGTCTTCTGATCCTCAACACCATTCGAATGGCGATGTTTGCTCGCCGACGTGAAATCGAAGTGATGAAACTTGTCGGTGCCACAAACTGGTTTATTCGAGTGCCCTTCATGTTGGAAGGTCTCGTCCAAGGATTGGTTGGGGCATTCGTGGCAATCGGGGCGCTCGCAGCCTTCAAACCGTTCTTCCAGAAGTGGCTACCAAGCGCACAGGACATTCCCTTGGTTGGTGGCTTCCAGGTGAGTGGTGGCGAGATGACCGTGATCTTCATCACGCTTGGTGTCGTCGGCATCGCAATTGGTGCAATCGGCGCCGGTATCGCTGTCTCTCGCTTCCTCGACGTTTAATTCATCGAAGAGTTCTGCGGCTTCAGTGCTCGTTGGCTGCCGCCAAG
>Ga0164292_10002265_pt1 | contig 15674 bp, 13 predicted proteins | sample GEODES117metaG_FD_111486 | JGI IMG/M metagenome (GOLD analysis project Ga0164292, IMG submission 111486) | Eutrophic lake water microbial communities from Lake Mendota, Wisconsin, USA - GEODES117 metaG | ecosystem: Environmental > Aquatic > Freshwater > Lake | place: USA: Lake Mendota...
GAACCCCACTCGTTATCGTTGATGACGAAAAAAAAGAGGCGAAAGTCAGTCGCGTTCAATGATTTCTACTTTCGCCTCCTTCCCCTCCCTGTATGTTGCCACCTTGCTGATGTTGATCAGCACGGGGCTCTTTAATACTTACGTTGCCTTAAAGCTGACCTCTGAGTCGGTGAGCGCCTTGTGGATTGGTGCGCTGATGTCGGCTTATTACGTAGGGTTATGCACAGGAGCTCGCGTTGGCAACTCCTTGATCCTTCAAGTCGGGCATATTCGTGCCTGCGCCACCGCTGCAGTTGTGTCGATTTGTTCAATACTCGCACAGAGTTTGTTTGATTCCCTGCCCGTCTGGATTGGTCTTCGCCTAATCGTGGGCATTGCGATGTCCATTCAATATATCGTCGTTGAGAGCTGGTTGCACGCGCAAACGCAGAATACCCATCGTGGCCGGGTGATGTCTGTGTATTTGGTGATGTCCAGCACTGGAACCGCGCTCGGGCAGCTCGCGATCACGCTGTACCCGACGCTCGATTTGCGGATATTGATCTTTGTTGCACTGTGCCAAGCATTAAGTCTCTTGCCAATACTTCTAGCCAAGCTCAAGCCGCCCGCTATGCAGCTTCCCACTCCCATCGATTTGCGATATTTTTTTAAAGTCGCGCCGATGGCATTAATCACTGCGTTTTTCTCAGGAAATATTTCTGCGTCTTTTTATGGGCTGGCTGCGGTCTTTGCGGCAGAACAAGGTTTTAGTACGAGACAAATTGCCTTTTATACCGCCACCGCCGTCGTGGCGGGACTCGTGGCGCAGTGGCCGATGGGTTGGTTATCCGATCGTGTTGATCGCGCCAAGCTCGTTCGAAATAACGCGCTGATTTTTACTGGGATAGCAGCATTGATGTGGGGCTGGGTCAGTTGGCCGTACTGGTTGATGCTCTTGTTCGGGGCAGGTCTAGGCGCAATTCAATTTACGCTTTATGGCTTGGCCTCTGGTCTTTCCAACGACCGGGTGCAAGAGGATAGGCGCGTCGGTGCGTCCGCGGTTGTCTTGATTGTGTATAGCGTGGGTGCTGCATTGGGCCCGCTCTTGTCAGGCGCTTTGATGCGAATGGGAGGAGCTGGGATGCTGTATGTCTTTAGTTCTGGATGTGCCTTGATGCTTGCCATGCTGTTGTGGCGCTTGGGTCGGCGCTAATTCACGCAGATATCTCAGCTTGAGCAGCGTGATAATATTTTTGCATTATCTAGGCCGTCATATGTTCTCGCGAATGCGACAAAAATTTCAAAATATATTTTTTTTGTTTCTAGCACTTGGTTTTTCGACATCTTCGATGGCCGGAGAAGTGAGCGTGGCTGTTGCGTCTAATTTCACGGCGCCAATGAAGATCATTGCGCAAGCCTTTGAGCACGACACAGGGCACAAAGCGATTTTGTCCTTTGGCGCAACAGGTCAGTTTTATGCGCAGATCAAAAACGGTGCGCCGTTTGCAGTGTTGCTTGCGGCTGACGATGAGACCCCAGCAAAGCTAGAAAAGGAAGGGTTTGGCGTCGCAGGTACTCGTTTTACCTATGCCGTGGGCAAAGTGGTGCTGTGGAGCAAGAAGCCTGGCTTCGTGGATGACCAAGGCGAAGTGCTTCGATCTGACACCTTTACTAAGATTGCGATTGCTAACCCAAAGCTTGCGCCTTATGGCCTGGCTGCCATGCAAGTGCTACGAAGATTAGATGTATCGGCTCGGGTTACGCCTAAAATCGTCGAGGCTTCAAACATCGGACAAGCTTTTCAGTTTGTCTCGTCTGGTAATGCAGCGCTAGGTTTTGTCGCGCTCTCACAGGTGTTTGAAAACGGAAAGATAAAAGACGGATCGGGCTGGATTGTTCCCTCTACTATGTATGATCCGATTAAACAGGACGCCGTTTTGCTAGCAAATGCCCGGGCAAACGTCGCCGCACAGGCGCTCATGCAGTATTTGCGCAGCGACAAAGCCAAGGAGATTATTCTCTCCTATGGCTATGCCCTGTAAAATCTCCTCGTTCTATTTTGACATCAGGATTTTCACGCGATGATAGGCGCGATCAGTCCCGACGCGTGGCAAGCAATTGGCCTGACGCTTAAGCTTGCGGCGTTCACAACCATCATCTTATTGATCGTTGCGACACCGCTCGCCTGGTGGTTGTCACAGACTCGCTCAACATGGCGAGCGCCCATCAGCGCCCTAGTCACTCTACCGCTGGTATTGCCTCCCACTGTTCTGGGCTTTTATTTACTGGTGCTCCTCGGCCCGCAGGGGTGGGTGGGTAGGCTCACGGAGACCCTAGGTCTGGGTCTCCTGTCATTTTCGTTCACTGGAATCTTGTTGGGTTCCATTATTTTTTCTTTGCCTTTTGCTGTTCAGCCGATTCAGTACGCCTTCGAGGCGATTGGGCGGCGCCCGCTCGATGTCGCAGCGACATTGCGTGCGAGCCCCTTAGATGCTTTCTTCTCTGTTGCCTTGCCGTTGGCTAAGCCTGGGCTGTTTACGGCCACGGTGCTCACCTTTGCACACACTGTAGGCGAGTTCGGGGTAGTGCTGATGATTGGTGGAAACATCCCGGGTGAAACGCGGGTCGTCTCGACACAGATCTTTGGTCACGTTGAAGCAATGGAATATAGCCAGGCCCACTGGCTCGCAGCGGGGATGGTGGTTTTTTCCTTTGCGGTGCTGCTGTGTTTGTCTCTGCTAAAAAAGCGCTCGGATAGGGTTCTGCCATGACGAGCCCTCACAGTCTTCGGTTGGCGTTGTCGTTGAATCGATCGGATTTCTCGCTCGAGCTGGACCTGGCGTTGCCCGGCGAAGGCATCACCGTGTTGTTTGGCCCCTCGGGCTCCGGCAAAACCACGGTCTTACGTTGTGTGGCCGGGCTTGAGCGCGCCAAAGGTTATGTGACGGTTGGTCAGCATGTCTGGCAAGACGACAGCATGGCTCAATGGGTGCCCCCTTGGAAGCGGGATCTTGGTTATGTATTTCAAGAGGCGAGCCTTTTTGAACACTTGAGTGTCCGGGATAACCTGAGCTATGGCATTAAGCGCACAGGCAAGTCAGGCGGTGAAGCAGCGCTTAAGGCGGCCACGGAGCTTTTAGGCATTGGGCATCTCGCGGATCGCGATACCTCGAGTTTGTCGGGCGGTGAGCGGCAACGGGTGGCGATTGCGCGGGCGCTGGCCACACAGCCTAAGCTCCTGCTGTTGGATGAGCCGCTGGCTTCTCTGGATATTGCGCGTCGCCAAGAGATTATGCCTTGGCTCGAGCGTTTGCATACTGAGCTCAGCATCCCCGTCCTGTATGTCACCCATTCGATGGAGGAACTCACACGCCTTGCCGATTATGTGGTCTTGCTCAATAACGGACAGGTAAGCGCGCAAGGCTCTATTGCGCACGTGTTATCGGATTCGGCGTTCGCTCGTGAGTTGGGGTCAGATGCGGGTGCGGTGTTAACAGGCCATATTGCCGAGCATGACAACCGCTATCACTTGACCGGAATCGATGTAAACGGTGCCAGGCTATGGGTGCGCCAAAAGGATCTCGCGATTGGAAGTGCGGTACGTGTGCACATTCATGCGAGCGACGTAAGCTTGGCGCTCACCGAGCCCAAAGACAGTTCAATACAAAACAAAATATTGGGTGTGATCGAAAGTATTACGGATGATGTGCACCCAGCTAGTTGCTTGGTAGCGATTCGCTGCCAAGATCAACGACTTCTGGCGCGCGTCACACGCAAGGCATTGGCAAATCTGGAACTGAATGTCGGTGCCGCGGTCTGGGCCCAGATAAAGTCTGTTGCGCTTGCTTAGTGAACTTAGTGGGCGTAGGGGATGTTGCGAGCATCGACCTCGAACGTTGCCAAGGCAATGATTCGTGCTTCCATCTAGGTAATTCCAAAATTAACTCAATCCCAGAGAGCGCTCAACGCCACGGACTAAGTTCATTAGGCGAGGCGCAAACTTTTTTGTTAGGACTGTTTCGTCCATTTCATAAGTCGCGACCGTTAAGTTAAATGCCAGAGGCACTCCGTTATAGCGCACGCTCAAGGGGACAGCGACAGCAGCTAGTGTTGGCTGCCACTCACCGATCACTGTACAAAATCCGTTCGTTTTGAGCTGTTTGAATGCCCGCTCTGTCGGAGCCAAATATGACTGATAGTCCTCGTGGTGCACGGACTTTAGCCCGGCATAAATGTAGGAGCGTTCCTGCTGGCTATGCCCGTACAGCAACGCACGCCCCATTGCCGTCCTGAGAAGCGGACGCGTTGAACCAATGCCCGGTTTCGTAAAATTGCTCTCGTTGCCAACGACTGTTTCAACATAGACAAGCTGAAGGCGATCTCTCATGCCCATTGACACCGGCCCGTTTGCCAAGCACGCTAACTCGAGCATCTCGGGACCTGCGACCTGTCTGATCGCCATCTGAGAGAGCAAAGGGTACCCCAAGGACAATACTGCGGCACCTAGGGCGTATTTGCCTGAGGACTTGTCACGCCTCAAATACCCTAATCCCATCAATGTATAAGTTAGGCGAGTAATTGTCGGTCTTGCTATGCCCAGCCGCTCTGAGAGCTCTTTGTTACCCAGGAGCGCGTCTCCTTGGCCAAAACAACCCAACACCGCAAGACCATTTGCCAAGGTGGAGGCGAATTGAGGTTGCTGCTGAAGCACTTCTATATCCAAAAAACCTGGATCACGACTCTCAAGTGCATCCTTGGGACTTCTCATTGATCGTCGTGCCTCATTCATCCATTGATTGTTATTGCGATTGTATCGTTGTATAAACATAATTAAATACAACTATTTGATATTTAATTCAACTATTTGGAATTGAGAGATGCATAAAAAAGTTAGACCTGCTGGCTCTCAGAAGCCTTTGTTCTCCTTTGCGGTAGTGGCCGATACCCATGTGAACGAAAGCGATCACATCTCGAGCTCACCATTTGAAACCAATCATCTGGCCAACGAGCGGGCGCGTTTTGTCTTCGAAGACATTGCAAAAATGGATCCACCTCCAAAGTTTGTTATTCATCTGGGCGACATCGTTCACCCCATGCCTGCCCTGCCAACTTTTATGCAAGCCGTCGCACAATTTAAAGAGATCAGCAGCCAATTACGCTGCCCGCTACATGTGTTGCCAGGCAATCATGACGTTGGAGACAAACGTATTGACTGGATGCCTGCCGATCAAATCTGTGATCCCCATCTTCAGGCCTATCGCCAAGCGTTTGGCCAGGACTACTACAGTGTCGATGTCGATGACATTCGCTGCGTATTGATCAACTCCTTACTCATTAACTCCGGTTTGTCAGCGGAACAAGAACAAAAAACATGGCTTGAAGGTCAAATCAATACGGCAGAAGACAAACGCGTTTTTTTATTCATGCATTACCCACCGTTTGTGTACAGCGAAACCGAACACGGTAGCTACGACAACCTCGACGAACCAGGGCGTAGCTGGTTGGTGAATCTAATGAAGCGACCAAACGTCGAAGCATCTTTCGCTGGCCATGTGCATAACTTCTGGTACGAGCAGCTCGACGAGTCGAGCTTCTATATGCTCCCCTCAACAGCCTTTCTCAGACACGACTACTCAGAGTTTTACCGCGTCAGACCGGAGGTAGAGTTTGGGCGTGGCGACGTTGCTAAATTTGGCTATTTCATCGTTGATGTATTTGCAGACGGTCATATCGCATATCCGATTCGAAGCATGGGCGTGCGGACAAGCGAAACGGAGAAGGTAGATAAAAGCTCCCTCCAGCATCTCACGAATCCTAAAAGCTCTAATTTCAATAACGTGGGTGTCGAGCTGCGCCACACCTGGACGGAAGTCGCCCAAATTCCCGCAACCGGTGGCGTTCAGGAGTTTGGCCGAAAATCCGCCCGTAACGATTACCCGTTGCTCGCATTATGGGAAATGGGCGTCAAGCTGTCCAAGGTCACGGATCAGGACGCGCTTGATCCCGCGACTAACCGTCGGATGCAGCTACTGGCCAAAATGGGACATCGCTTTGTCCTGACTGCCCTGGGCGCACCGAAACTAAAGCTACAAGACGTTAATCTCGCCGCGGCCGGAGTCGCGAGCATTGAAACAAACCTCAGCACCGCTCGATTCCAAACGAGTATTCAAAAACTCATCGATTTCAAAATCGTGACAGGGCTAAACGTGTTCTGGTGCAAGATACACACCTATGATGACTCGCATTACGATGGCAAACATTTCAGTCATTTCGTCAAGTCTGGTTTCACGATTGAGGATCTCGCCAGCCAAGCCTCATTGATTAGAGGGGCGCTCGACGGTAAAGCGATTGATGGCATCACCGTGCGCATTGAGTCTGATCAACATCTTCTTGATGTCGCACCCATACTAAATGCATTTGCAAAAGAACATCGTTGCAAGATTATCGCTTCACTCAAGCTCAGCGGTCCGAGCATTGCCCAGTCTAATGACGATGAAGCGGCACTCATTGAAAAAGTATGCGCTGCGATGCTTTATTCAAAGGCCTCGGATTCAGTTCAGTATATTTTCGATACTTTCATGGATGTTGACAGAGGGTATTACCCTCGTCGTGCGTTTATTGATAGGCAGTTCAATCCCAATATTGCAGCACATGTGTTTACGCAGCTCAATTCAATATTCTCGAATGCAAAAAAAATCAGTATTGATTCTGATCGATCCTTTAAAGGTTCAAAGCTTGTCTTTACAGCCGATAGCCAAGAAAATCAGATTCATTTCGGTGTCGCAAGCGCGATCTCGGTCGTGCATAGACAACTGGAAAAAATTTCTGATGTGATTGATCTCACTTCTAGCGGCAGAGAGCAATTACCCACTGCTACAGATACTCAACGGATGGCCATTCAAGCCAATCCTCAGATTAATGCCGTCTTGTTTCGTTTGAACTAATTAACTTTAGGAGTACTGGTATGAAACTACGTGTCTCTGTTTTAAGCGCACTATTCACATTCACAGCGCTGAGCCTAAGCTCAAACGTTTTCGCAGCTTACCCCGACAAACCCGTCAAGCTGTTAGTCGGTTACGGTCCAGGTGGCGCGACGGATATCATCGCAAGAGTGTTGTCTAAATATCTTTCTGACAAATGGGGCCAGGCCGTTGTTGTTGAGAACAAGCCTGGCGCTAGCGGCATGATTGCTGCCAATGATGTTGTCAGAGCTGCTCCAGATGGGTATACCTTACTGCTTGGGTACACCCCCGAAGTGTCGATTAACAAACTCGTCTTTTCAACGATGCGTTACGATCCGATCACGGATCTCACACCTATTTCGTTGGCGGCAGAGGCTCCCCTTGTTTTGGCGGTCGGTGCCACACCACCTATTAAGTCTCTCAAAGAACTGCTTGCGAAAGGTAAAGGCCCAACGCCCCTCACGTATGGTTCACCCGGAGTCGGTGGTCAGCAACACATGGCCGGAGAAATACTAGGTGGTTCCACAAAAATGGCACTGACACACATCCCTTACAAAGGGACGGGTCCAGCTGTCGCAGCGCTTGTGGGTGGACAAATTGATTTCTTCTTTGCAACCACGCCGCCACTATTAGGACAGATCCGGGCAGGAAAAGTCACCCCCTTGGCTGTTGCGGGCAGTAAGCGTGAAAAATTATTGCCAGATGTTCCCACCTTTGTTGAGCTTGGGTACCCAGAAATCCAACTCACAAACTGGTTTGGGGTGTTTGGTCCCAGGAACCTTCCCGCTCCAGTGCTGAGTAAAATCACGAACGATGTGACCTCGGCGCTGCGTGATCCTGCAGTTGTCAAACAACTCGAAGATCAAGGACTCACTCCGCGTCCAATCGTTGGCTCTGAGTTTGCCAAATTTATTTCCGCTGAGATGAGTAAATACGAACCGATCATTAAATCTGCAAAAATTAAGGCTGAATAAACTGCTGTTGATTGCCTTGGTGGGGCTCGGTTTGGTACTTAGAAAGGCTAAACCGAGCAGTGTTTGGTAAAAGATCCTAGCGCTGTCGATCAAGCGCAATTTAATTAAGACTCGATTATGAACGATGCTGCAAAGCCTAAAGAACAAAAAAGTTGGAATCCAACTGATAGCGATCGACGCAGATTTCTACAAGCAGCCGGCATCGGTTCAGTTGCTGCAGCCGGTTCAATCTTCCCAGTAACAGGGCTCGCACATACGAAAACAGGAACATTACGAACGAGCAAGCCAAATATTGTTTTTATCCTGACCGATAATCTTGGCTATGGTGAAGTTGGCTGTTATGGCGGGGGTGTTACCCGCGGCGCTGCGACGCCGCGCATCGACTCACTGGCCAAGGATGGCACAAAGCTTCTTAATGCAAATATGGAGACCCAGTGCACGCCGAGTCGTTCGAGCTTGATGACAGGTCGTTGGGCGATTCGTTCCGGGACGCACTCTGTACCCTTTGGTGGTGTTGCAGATGGATTGACGCAATGGGAAATTACGATGGCCAATGCGATGTCTGATGTGGGGTATGCCACGGGCTATTACGGAAAATGGCATCTCGGAAGTTTCGATGGCCGACTACCAAATGACAAGGGTTTTGATGAGTGGTTTGGTATCCCACGCACGACCGACGAGGCGTTGTGGCCGTCCTCGCCTGGTTGGAGACCCGATATCATGCCTCCCGAGCATGTCATGGAAGGCAAGAGGGGTGAAAAAAGTCGTGCTCTACATATCTACAATGTTGACCAACGAAAACTTATCGACGGTGAAGTGACTCGACGCTCTGTTGCTTTCATCGAGCGAGAGGCAAAAAAAGGTAATCCTTTGTTTGCATATGTCGCGTTGACGCAGCCGCATCTGCCGAGCTTGCCTAACCCGAGTTTTGCCGGTAAGACCGGAAATGGGGATTGGGCAGACATGCTGGCAGAGATGGATTTCAATGTTGGACAGATTCTCGATGCGGTCGACCGTGCCGGAATACGAGACAACACGATCGTCATTTTTACGAGTGACAATGGCGCGGAGTTTTACAAGCCTTGGGATGGATGGGCAGGGCCGTGGCGCGGGCAATACTTCACTGCTTTAGAGGGTGGTATACGTGTGCCGTTCCTAATTCGGTGGCCTGGTCAGGTTCCAGCTGAGCGTATCAGTAATGAGATTGTCCATGGCGTCGACATGTTTGCGACCTTGGCAAAAATCACGGGCGCGCGCGTCCCTACAGATCGACCAATCGACAGTATTGATCAATCGGACTTTTTACTGGGCAAGACTGAAAAATCAGCGAGAGAGGGCTTCCCAATTTTTTGCGCCGAGAGACTACAAGCCGTAAAGTGGCGAAACTGGAAATTACATTTCATGCGTCAGGACACAATGTTCGATCCGCCTGTCAAGAATCCTGTCCCAATAATTTACAACCTATTTACCGACCCTCGAGAAGAAAAGCCCTCCGTGGATAGTTGGGTGGTCGGACCTATTTTGAAGATTGTTGGAGAGTTTGAGAATAGTGTAAAAAAATATCCGATCATCCCAATGGGGACGCCTGACCCCTATACGCCGAGTTGATGTTTGGGGAACTGAATGCCGGTGCTGTAGTCTGGGCCCAGATAAAGTCTGTTGCGCTTGCTTAGTGAACTTAGTGGGCGTAGGGGATATTGCGAGCCATCCAGTAAACCAAGCCGACCAAGGCGGTTGCACCCGTCAGCGCTCCACTAAAGAGCTTCCAGGTCATGCTATGCAGCTCACGATGCAAATCCTCTTTCGTGGCAAACGTGTTTAGTCGCGTTTCGATACGGGTCAGGCGTTCGCGAGTGTCCACAGCAAACTTTTCCAAAGCAATAATTCGTGCTTCCATCTAGGTAATTCCAAAACAATTAGATGGAAATTGTCTCAAGTTCTGACGACATGTACAAGCTTAGAATTGCAACAAATTGTCACGGCCAGGGTATCGGTTGGCTGCGGTCAGTTACAGCCCATATGGCGTTTGTACATCTCTGGGTTATGCCCAGCCGGGATGCTCTTGCAAGGATCATCGGCATAACCGCGAAGGATGTTGTAACGCTTGATCTGCTCCGGTTTGAGAAACTGCACAGTCTTGTAGTGCTGTGAAAGATGAATGAAGCGCAGTTCCGATCTTGCGCTCTCTGCGTCGGCTAATAAGCGGCGCAGGGATGACTCGTCCACCTTTCCAGATGCAAAGGCGGATTCCAAGGCTTTTTCTGCCGCAATCAAGCGCTCCCCCGCGGGTATGGCTGCTTTGCGCATTTCGTCCAACAAGCCCTGTGTTTTGTCTACTTGGTCAGCGGCCAGGGGAATCTTGTCCTTGAGCTCTAGCAAGTGAGAGGGGCCCGGCATACCGTTGAGTTCGGCGGCAAGGGCCAGTCCCCATCCACCCCCACGCCGAAGTTCGTTGATGTCGTTGTCGGACAGCGACTTAATGGCTCGGTTTTGCATTCCTGCATAAGGTGTCTGCCCTACGGGACTGTGCTGAGCCAAAGTCGGAAACGGCATGCACATAAGTAGCGCCAAAAGCAAAGCGTTTGGTTTCAAAGAATTTTCCAGTGTGAAATACGAGCCAAGCGCGGCGTTTAAGAAAAGATAATTTTTGCCCCTGTTTGAGTTTATCAGCAGCAAGCAAATGGGTTGGAAATTGTTCGAACGACTTGGAATCAGTTCGAAATAGTCTTGGCGGAGAGGGTGGGATTCGAACCCACGGTGGATTTGCACCCACGCCTGATTTCGAGTCAGGTACATTCGACCACTCTGCCACCTCTCCGGGATGCGGTTGGGTAACCGCGAGCACTGGGTCAAGCCCATAATTCTAGCAGAAACTGCCAAGCCAACCGGTAAACTAGAGGTCTCAACTCTTTGGTTCTATCTAACAAGCGAGACCCGTGCCATGCTCTTCGTCTTATCGCCCGCTAAAAAACTCGACTACGACTCCACGCTGAACGTGCAAACGCACACGCAGCCATTGTTTGTGAAAGAAGCTGCTGCGTTGATCAAGGTGCTCAAGGCCCGTTCCGCGGCCGAAGTGGGGGAGTTGATGGATTTGAGCCCTGCGCTAGCCAAGCTCAACGTTGATCGCTATGCCGCATGGAAACCAAGCTTTAATCAGTCCAATTCCCGTCAGGCGATCTTGGCCTTTAATGGTGACGTGTATGAGGGCCTTGAGGCTTCGACACTTAAGCCTAAGGATCTTGAGTGGGCACAAGAGCATGTCGCGATCTTAAGTGGGCTGTACGGAGTGTTACGGCCCTTAGATCTGATGCAGCCTTACCGCTTGGAAATGGGGACCAAACTGGATAACCCAGGTGGTACGAATCTCTATCAGTTCTGGGCAAAGACAATCGCCCCGTATTTAAACGAGCGTCTTGCAAAAGACAAAGCTCCGATTATTGTGAACCTTGCGTCGGAAGAGTATTTCAAATCGGTCGATTCAAAGCAGCTTAAGGCACGTGTGATTCAGTGCGTGTTTCAAGACGGGAAGGGCGCTGCGTGGAAGGTGGTGAGTTTTCATGCAAAACGCGCACGTGGACTGATGGCGCGTTTTGCGATCGAAAACCGCATCACAAAACCCGAGGGGCTAAAAAAGTTTGATGCCGAGGGTTACGCGTTCGCCGCAGACGTCTCAACCGAAGATAAGCTCGTGTTCAGACGCCCCGGCGCATAACTTCAACCCTGCTTAGTGCATGCTCCAGCCGTGGCTCACCACTACGGACTGACCGGTGAGCGCATTGCTTTCAAAACCCGCCAAAAACGCGATCACGTTTGCTACGTCTTCAGTAGTGGTGAATTCGCCGTCGACCGTATCTTTCAGCATGATGTTTTTAATCACTTCGGCTTCGCTGATATTGAAAGCTGCGGCTTGCTCGGGGATTTGTTTTTCGACCAGAGGCGTGCGCACAAAGCCTGGGCAGACCACGTTTGCACGTACGCCTTTGGGCCCGCCTTCTTTCGCAACGACTCGGGCAAGACCCAAGATGCCATGCTTGGCAGCCACATAGGCTGACTTCAAGCGCGAGGCCTCATGTGAGTGGACCGAACCCATGTAAATGATCGAACCACCGCGTCCAGCCGCATACATATGCTTGAGCGCGGCTTTGGTGGTTAAGAAGGAGCCGTCTAGGTGAATCGACACGACTTTCTTCCATTCGGCATACGGAAAGTCTTCCACGGGATGCACGATTTGTATGCCAGCGTTTGCAACCAAGATATCGATACTGCCAAATTGTTTAACGGTTTGATCGATACCCGCGTTCACAGCGGCTTCGTCGGTCACATCCATCACGACGCCCATGGCCTTGCCGCCTGCGTCAATAATTTGGGTCGCGACAGCGTCTGCAGCGGATTGATTCAGATCCGCAATCACAACCGCTGCACCTTTTTGTGCGAGGGTGAGGGCGGCTTGGCGGCCGATACCGCTGGCAGCACCAGTGACTAACGCGACTTTGCCTTTGAGGGACATATCATTTTCCTTATGAGATAACGAAGAGAACATTTAAAGTGCAGCAGGTTTTAAGTGTTGATGAATGACGGACATCTCTTGGTCGATTGCAGCGACCGTATTATGTAATTGTGTCATGGGATAGCTGAGCGCGGGCTGACTACCGTCGCTCACGATTGTAGGTAGTGGTGGCAGATAGCCGCTTCGATGGGCTTCCAGAAAAGGAACAAGTGCCAGAAGATGATCTGTCATCGCGCTTGGCGCTTCAGGGGCCGTCGCGAGCGTGTGGACCACGGTTGCAATCTGAGACGCGAGCGTATGGTTTTGGATCATCAGGTTATTGAATTCGACCGCGTGCCATTGGCGCGAGTTTGGCTCGAGCATCATCCGGTAAAACGCATCGGCTAGATTGCTCAGCGCAACATAGGCGTTTTTACGTGATAATCGCCAGGCTAAGTCGGCGTGCTTAACCTGCTCATTTAAAGGATTCTTCCCTGCTTGTTGAAACGCCGCGACATACTTCAACCCGGCACGTAAATACTCTCGGTTTGCTGAGATCGCTGCACGGGTGAGCGACGGCATAAACTGCGCTTCCCACCAAGGCAAGAAGTAACTGCAGCCAAACGAGATGGCTGAACCGATGAGGGTATCTAGGGCGCGATCACCGATGACAGTTGCTGCCGTAGGATCGACAAAGTGGAAGGCCAGTAACACGGCGTTTGTGTTGAAGACTGACGCGACCATGTAGTTGATCTGCAGCATGCTGCCACCGATGATGGTGGACAGCACCATGATCAGGAGTAGCCAAGAGTTGTTCAGGTTGGCAAACATAATTCCAAGCGCGATGGCACAACCCAACAGTGTGCCCACCAAACGCCAGCCATTACGTTGGCGCGTCAGCGCAAAGCCCGGTTTCATGATGATGAGGACGGTCAGCAGGATCCAATAGCCTTGCTTCGCGAGCTGCGGCACGAGCGTCCAGACTGTCATGGCGACACCGGCCGCAAGAGCGACGCGCAAGGCATATCTGCAAATCGGGGAGTCCAGACGCAGATTGCTGGTGATCATGCGTAAGCGATAGTGCTCACGCGATAGAAACTGACTGAGCGACTGATCGAGTATGACCGATTCCAAGGGCTTGGCATTCGGCTTACGCTGGGTGGCTTCGATCATTCTCTCAATGATGTCAGCGCTGTGGCGCAAGCGGCGCAGGATTTCAATGCATAAGTTGTAGGCGTTGGGATCGCGTTGTGCAAACCCGTTGCGTGTCATTTGTTCGATTTCATATTCCAACGCGCGTAGTTCTGCTTTCACGCTACTACGATGGGAGGCTGCCGCCTCTCTTGAGACCGACAAGGCGATGTAGTCGAGATCGATCGACATCTTGCGTAAGGCATCACGCATGAATAGCAGCGCATCGGAATCGCCTAGTTTTTCTCTCAGCAGTGCGTAATCTGTGCGTGTGGCGACCAGTGTTTCAAGGATATCGATCATCTCGATAAACAGATTCCACAACATGATCCGCTTGGAGTCTGTGATGAGGCCCGCTTTAGCTAGCCCACGCAAGACCATGTCACGCGCCGCTTGGTGTTTGTCTGTCATGCTTGATTGGCAGGCCACCAGTTTGCGATAACTGTCCTCGAGGTCTCGACCGCAGTCATACATATCGGCGCGCCGGCCGACATAATCGGCGGTCGCGAAGAGTGCAACCGATAAGGCCTGCTCTTTTTCTCGCACATGCATCACACGGCTCAACGAATAGCTAAACAAGGTGTAAAAAAGGCCGCCAGCGAAAGAGGTCAGTGTGTGTAGCCAGACCTCATTGGTTGGCATCGCTTCGTGCATCGTGACGGTCATGAGCAACAAACAAGCGAAACCGATCTGCCCGCCTTTTTTGCCAAATACAGAGAGCATCGAATAGGCGAAGCACTGCCCAATGACTACAAACCAAATGAGCAGGGGGTGGCTTGAGGCTAAGCCGGTGATGGCCACTGTCAGGGTGCTCAGCAGCGTGCCACCCAGCATCTCCCGCACACGATGCTCGTGGGGGCCTGGTTGATCAATAAAGGCAACGCATAGTGCGCCGAAGGTCGCGATCAGGCCTGCCCCATACCATCCAAAGATTCCTCCCAGAATGGTGATGGGCAGCAAAATGCCAGCGGCCCGACGCACACCGCTATACAAGTGATGGCTAAACAAAAAGCGCTGGAGTTGGCTGACTGCGTCGTTCATTGGGTGTTGTGAGGGGGGGCAGGGATAAGCCAAGCGCACGCCCACTTAGGGTTTTGTGTGCAGCGCAGCAATTTATCCAATAATCTAGCACCGTCTCGGCGTCTTCGGTGAAAAAGCTGGGGGTGAACGGTACATTTTGACCTAAATGCTCTGTGAGCCAACGATTTCGTAGATATTGCCGAGTTGCGCTGCGCCGCACAACACGGTAAAGTTTCAGGTTCGTGCCAAAAAACTAACCGTTTTTTCGTACGATGGCTTTTAAAGTTTGGGTCACCGCCCAACCATCTTTGCCATTTAACTTTTGCTGCTGCCCCTGCCACAAGCATCGGTCAGCGCTTCCGTTTCGATCCAGTGCACCCCTGTTGGGTGCGTGCATAGCCGAATGGCGAATGCGTGCCGGGTTGGCAAGGTGTCCGGGTGGCCAGGCTCCGTGAGTCTGAAAACGTCGGGTCATGTTGCAAAACCTGTCGCGGTTCAGCGTTTCTCTTTTTTCCGAGGATGCAGTCATATGGGCGATGCCGGTAATGAAAGGAATGACTTGATGGAACTCAATGGCGCAGACATCGTCGTGCGTTGCTTGGCTGACGAAGGCGTAGAACACGTTTTTGGCTATCCCGGTGGCGCTGTCTTATACATTTACGACGCAATTTACAAACAAGATAAGTTCAAACATATTCTGGTGCGACACGAGCAAGCAGCCGTGCACGCTGCAGATGCCTATGCACGTTCGTCTGACAAGGTCGGCGTTTGCTTAGTCACAAGCGGTCCGGGTGTGACCAATGCCGTCACGGGCATTGCGACAGCCTACATGGACTCAATCCCGATGGTGGTGATTAGCGGACAAGTTCCGACCCACGCAATCGGTGAAGACGCGTTCCAAGAGTGCGACACGGTGGGCATTACCCGTCCATGCGTCAAACATAATTTCCTCGTGCGTGACATCAAGGATCTTGCGGACATCTTACACAAAGCGTTCTACCTCGCGCGCACCGGACGACCCGGCCCCGTGCTGGTGGATATCCCCAAAGACATCACTGC
>Ga0164292_10002267_pt1 | contig 15668 bp, 15 predicted proteins | sample GEODES117metaG_FD_111486 | JGI IMG/M metagenome (GOLD analysis project Ga0164292, IMG submission 111486) | Eutrophic lake water microbial communities from Lake Mendota, Wisconsin, USA - GEODES117 metaG | ecosystem: Environmental > Aquatic > Freshwater > Lake | place: USA: Lake Mendota...
CGAGATCCATGCCGTCTTCGGCGGCCAGCCGCGCCAGCCGTTGATGGGCCAGCCCGGCCCGCAGCGTGGCCACCGTGACCCACACACCGACGACAGGCAGCAACAGCACTCCGACACCCAGGGCCACCGCTGTCGGAGTCCCGGTTTTGAACAGGGCGACGGCGGTACGCGTCAGCAGGGCGAAATAGACCAGCAGGGCAAGACAGAGAAACCCGATCAGCAACTGGACGCGCAGAATCACAGGTCAAGAAGCGGTTCGAGACCGAGGGTCAGGCCGGGACGCCGGGCGATCTGGCGAACCGCCAGCAGCACCCCCGGGACGAAGGACGTTCGGTCCAGGCTGTCGTGGCGGATGGTCAACGTCTCCCCCATCGTGCCGAACAGCACCTCCTGGTGGGCCACCAGTCCGGTCAGCCGCACCGAATGCACCGGAATGCCCTCGACGTCGGCGCCGCGGGCGCCGGGCAAGCCGGTGCTGGTGGCATCGGGGTTGGGCGGCATACCTTTTCGGGCCTGTGCGATCAACGCGGCCGTACGGGTGGCAGTGCCCGACGGGGCATCGGCCTTCTGCGGGTGATGCAACTCGATGACCTCCGCGGACTCGAAGTACGGCGCCGCCTTCTGCGCGAAGTACATCGACAGCACGGCACCGATCGCGAAGTTGGGCGCGATCAACACACCGGTTTGCGGCGCGGCAGCCAGCCAGCCCCGCACCGCGGCGAGGCGATCCTCGGTGAATCCGGTGGTTCCCACCACGGCATGAATGCCGTTGCCGATCAGGAACTTCAGGTTGTCCATAATCACGTCGGGGTGTGTGAAGTCGATGACGACCTCGGTGCCTGAGTCGGTGAACATCGCCAATGCGTCGCCGGCGTCCACTTCAGCGCTCAAGGCGAGGTCATCGGCGTCGCGCACCGCCGCGCACATCGCCGTTCCGACCTTGCCTCTGGCGCCCAGCACCCCTACTCGCATGGGGGCAGCGTATCCACAGTCACGAGTTCTTCCGCAGTGCGTCGTCGGGTGTGTGGCGGTGTCGGACCCCAGGCATAGAATTCGAACATGAGTTCGATACCCGACGCCCTTGCCGCTCTGGATGCTGCCGTGCAGGCCGTGGGTGGCCTGGACTGGGAGGCGGTGGCGGTCCGGGAGCGGCTGGGGGCGTTGGACCGGCTGGAGACCATGCGCCGCCGGGCCGGGGCCGCCGCCCTGGACCTGCTCGGCTCGATCGAGCGCAGTAGAGACCCGGCCCTGGGCGGGGCGACGGCCAAAGTCGTCGCCGACGTCCTGCGCATCACCCCCACCGAAGCCCGCCGACGAATCCGCGATGCCGGCCAACTGCACCACCGCACCAGCCTGACCGGACAAACCTTGCCTCCCCTGCTGCCCGCCACCGCCAAAGCCTGGGACGCCGGCCTGCTCGACATCGACCACCTACGCACCATCCAGAACTTCATCCGCGACCTGCCCGAGGACATCCACCCCGCCCAGGTCGAGAAGGCCGAAGCGTTCCTGGCCCAGAAAGCCACCGAATTGCGCCCCGACCAGCTCGAGAAAGTCGCCGACCGCCTGACCACCACGCTCAACCCCGACGGAACATTCTCCGAGGACTACCGCGCCGCCCAACGCGGTTTCCAATGGTGCGGACGCCAACGCGCCGACGGCATGAGCATCGCCCGCCTGGTCGCCACCCCCGAACTACGGGCCATGCTGGAAGCCTGGCTGGCCGCCTTCGCCGCGCCCGGGATGTGCAACCCCGACGACCAAAGCCCCACCGTCACAGGCGAACCCATCCAGACCGCCCAGGACAACGACACCCGCACCCATCCCCAGCGCCAGCACGACGCGCTCGCCGCACTGGTCCGCGGCCAACTCGGAGACCCCACGCTGGGCCAACATAACGGCCTCCCGGTCACCGTCATCGTCTCGACCACCCTCGAGCAACTCCAGTCCGGCGCGGGCCAGGCCGTCACCGCCGGCGGCTCCCTGCTACCCATCCCAGATCTCATCCGGATGGCCTCCCACTCATGGCACTACCTGTGCGTCTTTGACAACCACACCGAACGCGCCCTCTACCTCGGGCGATCCAAACGCATTGCCACCGCCGACCAGCGAATCGTGTTGCACAGCAAGGACCGCGGCTGCACCGCCCCCGGCTGCGACATTCCCGGCTACCTCTGCCAGACACACCACGTCGAGGAATGGGCCGACGGCGGGACAACCGACATCGATCGCCTCACCTTCGCCTGCGGCGCACACCACCGACTGATCACGCCCGGCGGCTGGACCACCCGAAAACGTCGAGACGGCACCACCGAATGGCGACCACCGCCACAGATCCCCTTACCCGGCGGCATCAACGACTACCACCACCCCGAACGACTCTTGCCCGAGGACTAGAGCGGCGACGCTCCCCGCAGATGCTCGAATATCAGCGAGGTCTTCGTACCGGCCACGTCGACGTCGGCGTTGAGATTGTCGACCACAAACGAACGCAGGTCATCGGTGTCGCGGGCGGCGACGTGGATGATGAAATCGTCCGCGCCGGCCAGGAAGTAGACGTCAATCACCTGATGCTTGCGCCGGATCTGCTGAATGAAGGTGCGGATTCTCGCCCGGGCGTTGGCCTGCAGGCTCACCGAGATCATCGCCTGCAAAGGCAGGCCGATCGCGGCGGGATCGATGTCGGCGTGAAATCCCCGGATGACTCCCATTTCCTGAAGGCGACGGACCCTGCCGTGACAGGTCGACGGCGCAATTCCCACCACGTCGGCGAGTGCACTGTTGGCGATGCGCGCATCGGCATGCAGGGCGGCCAAGATCCGCCGGTCGACGTCGTCGATGTCCACAATGTCAGCGGCCTGAACATCCTTCGGCTCGGCCCGCCAATCGGCGATATTCTTCGACTTTCGTTCGGCCATAGCGGTAATCTATCGAATCATTGTCGGTGTGATTGTCGACTAGCCGAATGTTCTTCACACTGGACTCCAGTCATTCCCTACCAAGGAGCAACTGTGCGCGTCGGCATCCCGACTGAGATCAAGAACAATGAGTACCGGGTCGCAATCACCCCCGCGGGTGTCGGTGAACTTGTGCATCGCGGCCATGAGGTGCTGATTCAAGCCGGGGCCGGCGAGGGGTCGGCCATCCACGACGCCGACTTCGTCGCTGCCGGCGCAACGCTGATCGACACCGCCGAACAGGTGTGGGCGCACGCCGACCTGTTGCTGAAGGTCAAGGAGCCGATCGAGCCTGAGTACGGCCTGATGCGCAAGGACCAGGTGCTGTTCACCTATCTTCATCTGGCGGCGTCGCGGCCGTGCACCGATGCGCTGCTGGCTTCCGGCACCACCTCAATCGCTTACGAGACCGTGCAGACCGCCAACCCGGACGGATCAGTCGCGCTACCTCTTCTCGCTCCGATGAGCGAGGTGGCCGGCCGGCTCTCCGCCCACGTCGGCGCCTACCACCTGATGCGCACCATGGGAGGCCGCGGCGTGTTGATGGGCGGTGTCCCCGGCGTGGCACCGGCGGTGGTCGTGGTGATCGGTGGCGGAATGGCCGGCGATAACGCCGCCGCCGTCGCCTGGGGCATGGGCGCGCACGTCACCGTGTTCGACCTCAACGTCAACGCGCTGCGCAAGATCGACGCCGAGTACGGCGGCGCCATCGAGACCCGCTACTCCGCCCGGTTGGAACTGGAGAGTGCGGTCAAGCAGGCCGACCTGGTGATCGGCGCGGTACTGGTGCCCGGCGCCAAGGCACCCAAGCTGGTCACCAATGCGACTGTGGCGCAGATGAAGCCAGGCTCGGTACTGGTGGACATCGCCATCGACCAGGGCGGCTGCTTCGAGGACTCCCGTCCCACCACGCACGACGATCCGACCTTCAAGGTCCACGACAGCGTGTTCTACTGCGTGGCCAATATGCCCGGTGCGGTCCCCCGCACGTCGACCTTCGCGCTGACCAACGCGACCATGCCGTATGTCCTCAAACTGGCCGACAAGGGCTGGCAATCCGCCTGCGCCGCGGATCACGCTCTGGCGAAGGGGCTTTCGACACACGCCGGTGAACTGCTCAACGAGCAGGTCGCCGTCGATCTGGGTCTGAGCTACACCGACCCGGCAGGCCTGCTGGCCTGACCGGCCAGAGCGGCCACGATGTCCGCGGCAGGTCCGCCGGCGATGCCGCGCCAGGCCGTTCCAGCCCACAGATTGGTGCCGTGCGGATCGCCGGCGGCTGTTGCGGCCGCCCGGATCGGTGCGGTGATCTGGTTGACCTGCGGGTAGCCCGGCGGCGCCGCCTCGCTGTAGTCGGCGGTGAACGCATTCGCCAGGCTGCGCGCGTAGCGGCCGGAGAAGGCGCGGGTCACCACCGTGCCGGTGAACTGCTTGTCGCGCAGTGCCCGGCGGTGCACGACACAGGTGCCCGCTTCATCGCTCAACAGCAGCGCCGTTCCGACCTGAGCGGCCGCAGCACCGGCGGTCAGCACGGCGCGCACCGCGGCGGCGTCACCGAGACCCCCTGCGGCGATCACCGGCACACCCAGGCCGACGGTCTGCGCCAGCAGTGCCGATAACCCCTGTTCGGGAGCGGGCGCATCGGCGGCGAACACGCCGCGGTGCCCGCCGGCGGCGGGGCCCTGAACCGCCAGTGCCCCCGCCCCGGCGGCCACCGCCATCTGGGCCTCGGTCCGACTGGTGACGGTGACCATGCTCAGAACACCGCGGCTGCGTAGCCGGGCCATGACGTCCGGTGCGGGGCAGCCGAAGGTGAAGGAGACGACGTCGGGCGCGGTGTCGGCGACCACGTCGAGCTTGGCCTGCCAGGCGTCGTCATCGGGCCGCGGTCGGCCCGGTTCGACGCCGTAGCGCCGCGCCAGCGGCACCAACAGCTCCCGGTAGTCGTCGAGTTGCACAGGGCCAGCCATACACGGTTGCGGCACAAAGAGATTCACCCCGATGGGCCCGCTGGTCATCGACCGCGCCGCGGCGATATCGTCGGCGAATCGCTCGGCGCTGAGGTATCCGGCGGGCAGACAGCCGAGACCACCGGCGTTGGAGACGGCAGCGGCCAGTGCCGGGGTGCTCGGCCCGCCGGCCATCGGCGCCCCCACGATCGGGACTGCCAGGTCCTGCAGGTGCAACGGCACCGGTCAGCCGGCCATCGCCCGGAGTCGGTGCGGTAGGGACCGTTTGGAGCGGTGCGGGCCCAGCACCGCTCCGCCGAACCGTCCGGTGAGCACCTTGGCCGCCGCCGCGTTGACGTCCTCGACACGCACCTGCTCGATGTTGCGCAGGGTGCCGGCCAGACTGCGGTACTGCCCGTAGTTCAGTTCGGTGCGCCCCAGACGGTTCATCCGGGAGGCGGAGTCCTCCAGACCCAGCAGCAGGCCGCCGCGCAGGGAACCCTTGGCGATGCGGCACTCGTCTTCGGTGATACCGTCGCGGGCCACCGTCTCCAGCACTTCGGCGGTCAGTCGGACCACTTCGTCGAACCGTTCCGGCAGACAACCGGCGTATACCGAGAACGCCCCGCTGTCGGCGAAGGTGTCGATCGCCGAGTAGACCGAGTAGGCAAGCCCACGGGTCTCCCGGATCTCCTGGAACAGCCGCGAACTCAACCCCCCGCCGATTGCGGTGTTGAGTACCGACAGCGCCCACCGGTCCGGCCAGTGCCGGCCGGGAACCCGGACCCCGAGGGTCATGTGTGTCTGCTCGCAGTCCCGGTTGACCAGCGTCAGCGAGGGCGGCCCGGGCAGCCGACTGCTTCCCGTGCGCATCGGCTGCGGCTTGCGGCCCCGGACCAGCCGCGGGCCGAAGAACTCCTTCGCCAGCGCCACCACGTGGTCGTGGTCGATGTTGCCGGCGACCGCGAGCACCATCCGCTCGGGGATGTAGCGGCGCACATGAAAGGAGCGCAGTTGGTTGCGGGTCATCCCCGACACCGACTCGACGCTGCCGATCACCGGTCGGCCGACCGGATGCTCGCCGAACATGGCCGACAGGAAGACGTCGCCGAGCGTGTCCTCGGGATCGTCGTCGCGCATGGCGATCTCCTCAAGCACCACATCCCGCTCGAGTTCCACGTCGTCGGAGGCGCAAACACCGTTGAGCACCACGTCGGAGACCAGGTCGATCGCCATTTCCAGGTCGTCGTCGAGGACGTGGGCGTAGTAGCAGGTGTGTTCCTTGGAGGTGAATGCGTTCAACTCCCCGCCCACCGCGTCGACCGATTGGGCGATCTCCACAGAGGTGCGCGTCGGGGTGGCCTTGAACAGCAGATGCTCCAAGAAGTGTGCGGCGCCGGCGACGGTGGGCCCTTCGTCGCGGGAGCCCACGTTGACCCACAGCCCGACCGAGGCCGAGCGGACCGATTGGACGTGCTCGGTGACCACCCGCAGACCGCCCGGGAGGACGGTCCTGCGGATGGCCGGTGAACCCTGTGAGCCCGGGGCGGAACCCGGGGCCCTAGCTGCCGGCGGTCGCGGCATCAACCGGTGCGGGTGCAGCCTCTGCGGGAGCGGCCGACTCGGAGTCGTCGGCGACCGGGATCAGCGAGATCTTGCCGCGGTTGTCGATGTCGGCGATCTCCACGCGGAGTTTGTCGCCAACCTTGACCACGTCCTCCACCTTGGCGACCCGCTTGCCCTGGCCGAGCTTGGAAATGTGCACCAAGCCGTCGCGGCCGGGCAGCAGCGAGACGAAGGCACCGAAGTCGGTGGTCTTGACGACGGTTCCGAGGAAGCGCTCCCCGACCTTGGGCAGCTGCGGATTGGCGATCGCGTTGATCCGGTCGATGGCCGCCTGAGCCGATGGGCCGTCGGTGGCTCCGACGAACACCGTGCCGTCGTCCTCGATGGAGATCGAGGCGCCGGTCTCTTCGGTGATGGCGTTGATCATCTTGCCCTTGGGTCCGATGACCTCGCCGATCTTGTCGATCGGAATCTTGATGGCCGTGACGCGCGGCGCGTACGGGCTCATCTCGTCGGGGGCGTCGATGGCCTCGGCCATCACCTCAAGGATGGTCATCCGGGCGTCCTTGGCCTGCGCCAGGGCACCGGCCAGGACGCTGGACGGAATGCCGTCGAGTTTGGTGTCCAGTTGCAGCGCGGTGACGAACTCCTTGGTGCCGGCGACCTTGAAGTCCATGTCGCCGAAGGCGTCCTCGGCACCGAGGATGTCGGTCAGCGCGACGTAGCGCGTCTCCCCGTTGACCTCATCGGACACCAGGCCCATCGCGATGCCGGCAACCGGGGCCTTCAGCGGCACACCGGCGTTGAGCAGCGACAGGGTCGAGGCGCAGACCGAGCCCATCGACGTCGAACCGTTGGAGCTCAACGCCTCCGACACCTGCCGGATGGCGTACGGGAACTCCTCGACGCTGGGCAGCACCGGCATCAGGGCACGCTCGGCGAGCGCACCGTGGCCGATCTCGCGGCGCTTGGGCGAACCGACGCGGCCGGTCTCACCGGTCGAGTACGGCGGGAAGTTGTAGTGGTGCATGTAGCGCTTGGACTTCTCCGGCCCCAGCGAGTCGATCTGCTGGGCCATCTTGACCATGTCCAGGGTGGTGACGCCCATGATCTGGGTCTCGCCGCGTTCGAACAGCGCGCTGCCGTGTGCCCGCGGGATGATGGCCACCTCGGCGCTCAGCGCGCGAATGTCGGTGATGCCGCGCCCGTCGATGCGGAAGTGGTCGGTCAGGATGCGCTGGCGCACGAGTTTCTTGGTCAGCGACCGGTAGGCGGCGCCGATCTCCTTCTCGCGGCCGGCGAACGCCTCCCCGAGCTTGCCGAGAACCTCGTTCTTGATCTCGTCGGTGCGGTCGTTGCGCTCCTGCTTGCCGGCGATGGTCAGCGCCTGCGCCAACGACTCGCCGGCGGCATCGACGACGGCGGTGTAGGCGTCGTCCTGGTACTCCGGGAACAACGGGTAGTCGGCGACGGGCTTGGCGGCCCGCTCGGCGAGTTCGCGCTGGGCGTCGCAGAGAGTCGCGATGAAGGGCTTGGCGGCCTCCAGGCCTTCGGCGACCACTGTCTCGGTCGGTGCCTGCGCCCCGCCGGCGATCATCTCGATGACCTTGTCGGTGGCCTCGGCCTCGACCATCATGATCGCCACGTCATCGCCGGCTTTACGGCCGGCGACAACCATGTCGAAGACGGCCTCCTCGAGTTGCTCGACGGTCGGGAAGGCCACCCACTGGGTGCCGATGAGGGCGACCCGCACGCCGCCGACCGGACCGGAGAACGGCAAGCCGGCGATCTGGGTGGATGCCGACGCCGCGTTGATCGCCAGCACGTCGTACAGATCGTTGGGGTCCAGGCTCAGGATGGTCACGACGACCTGGATTTCGTTGCGCAGACCGGAGACGAACGTCGGACGCAGCGGCCGGTCGATCAGCCGGCAGGTCAAGATGGCGTCGGTGGACGGACGTCCCTCGCGCCGGAAGAACGACCCGGGAATGCGGCCCGCGGCGTACATCCGCTCCTCGACGTCAATGGTCAGCGGGAAGAAGTCGAAGTGCTCCTTGGGAGCCTTACTGGCGGTGGTCGCCGACAGCAGCATGGTTTCGTCGTCAAGGTAGGCGACGACCGATCCGGCGGCCTGCTGGGCAAGCCGTCCGGTCTCGAATCGGATGGTGCGGGTGCCGAAGCTCCCGTTGTCGATGGTGGCGGTTGCTTCGAACACGCCTTCGTCGATTTCAGCGACAGACATACGTCCGTACAGCCTTTCGTTCACTGTTGTTTTAGCGCCGCACAGTGACGAGACGATTTGGCTGACGAACGGCTACGGTCGTCGATCGAAGCTGCCGGGGGGTAGTCCTCCCGGCAGCCACTACCGAAGACCGCCCGATCGGACCAAGTCTCGTTCCGACAGACGCAGGTCGCAGGCCGCGGCGCGGCCGGAGACTCTCTGATGGTACCGCAGAGCGGGCTGCCGACGGCCGCCCGTCCCGCGGCGGGGTTGGGTCGGGGCCGGCATCAGCGAGCCGGCGTCAGCGGCGCAGGCCCAGCCGTTCGATCAGCGAACGGTAGCGCTCGACGTCGACCTGGGCGACGTACTTGAGCAGCCGGCGACGACGGCCGACCAGCAGCAGCAGACCGCGCCGGGAGTGGTGGTCGTGCTTGTGGGTCTTCAGATGCTCGGTGAGGTCAGAGATGCGCTTGGTCAGCATCGCCACCTGGGCTTCCGGGGAACCGGTGTCAGTCTCGTGCAGGCCGTAGGAGCCCAGGATTTCTTTTTTCTGCTCGGTGGTCAGCGCCACAGGACAACTCCATCTGTTTCAGTGCCGCGAAAAAAACATCGGCGTGGCCACCGCGGACTGCAGCTACACGCAGCCGAAAGTCTAGAACGAGGGGTGTCCAACGGCGAAATCGACGATGCCGTGAGAACTGCGGTGAGAACTGCGCTCAGCTCTGCGCCGCCAGAATCGCCTTGGCCTTGGCGGTGTCGCGGCCCATGGCTTCGATCAGCGTGTCCACCGAGTCGAACCTCTCCTGGCCGCGCAGCCGAGCGACGAAGTCCACCGCGACGTGCTGCCCATACAGATCAGCCTCGATGTCGAGTACGAAAGCCTCCACAGTGCGGGTGCGCCCGGAGAAAGTCGGGTTGGTGCCGATCGACACCGCCGCCGGGTGCCGCCGGCCGGGCAGCACCGAACCGGTGCCCGGCCCGGGGGCGAGCACGGTGAACCAGGCGGCGTAAACCCCGTCGGCGGGGATCGCCGCGTACATCGGCGGGGCCACATTGGCGGTCGGGTAGCCCAGACTCCGACCGCGGCCTTCCCCCCGTACGACGACGCCCTCAACCCGGTGCGGGCGGCCCAGCGCCTCGGCGGCGGCCACCACGTCGCCGGCGTCGACGCAGGCGCGGATGTAGGTCGAGGAAAAGGTGACCGTCTCGGTCTGGTGATGCTCGGTCACCAGCGACACCGACTCCACCGCGAAACCCAGCCGTTCACCGGCCTTGCGCAGCGTCGCGACGTTGCCGGCGGCCTTCTTGCCGAAGGTGAAGTTCTCCCCCACCACCACATCGAGTGCGTGGAGGCGCTCCACGAGTAGCTCATGGATGTAGCGCTCCGGGGTGAGCTTCATGAAGTCGGTGTTGAACGGCATCACCAGAAAGACGTCGACGCCCAGTTCCTCGACCAGTTCGGCGCGGCGCGGCAAGGTGGTCAGCTGGGCCGGGTGGCTGCCCGGGAAGACGACCTCCATCGGATGCGGGTCGAAGGTCATCAGGACGATCGGCACGCCGCGGGCCCGGCCGGCTTTGACTGCACGGGCAATGAGCTCGGCGTGACCGCGGTGCACGCCGTCGAACACGCCGATGGTCAGCACGCAACGGCCCCAGTCGGACGGGATGTCGTCCTGCCCGCGCCAGCGTTCCACGCTGTCAGCCTACGGTCGAGGCGCGCGATGACCCAAGAGGCGGATCGCTGCGCGGCCTAGAGCGTCGCCGGGCGGATCACCACCACCGGCTTGGTGCGCGAACCCTTGTCCGCCAGCAGTGCGATGACCTCACCGGCGGGATCGGTTGCGGCATAGACCCCGTCGACACCTGCTGCAGGCAAGGTCCGGCCGTGGCGGGCATCGGCGGCCTGCTCCTCGGTGATGTCCCGGCGCGGGAAGGCCAGCAGGCACGCCTCATCGAGGGTGTAACTCAGCGTCGGACGCTCGGCCAGGTCATCGAGGGTTCGGGCCTGATCCAGCCCGTAACCGCCGACCCGGGTCCGCCGCAGCGCAGTCAAGTGGCCGCCGACGCCGAGGGCCTCGCCGAGATCGCGGGCCAGCGCCCGGATGTAGGTGCCCGACGAGCAGTCCACGTCGACGTCGACGTCGACGAACGGTCCATCCCGGCGGACAGCCAGCACGTCGAACCGGTCGATGCGCACGGTGCGCGCGGCTAGTTCCACCGACTGGCCCTCCCGGGCCAACTGGTAGGCCCGCTTGCCACCGACCTTGACCGCGCTGACCGCCGACGGGCGCTGGGAGATCTCACCGCGCTGCGCCGCGACTCCGGCCAGGATCGCAGCATCGGTCACGTCGTTGGCCGGAACGTCCTCCAGCACTTCACCTTCGGCGTCGTCGGTTCTGGTGGACCGGCCCAGCCGGATCGTGGCGGTGTAGGACTTCGACGTCGCGGTCAGCAGGCCGAGGATTTTGGTGGCACGTTCGATGCCGACGACCAGCACGCCGGTGGCCATCGGATCCAGGGTGCCGGCGTGCCCGACCTTGCGGGTGCCGAACAGCCGCCGGCACCGGCCCACCACGTCGTGGCTGGTCATGCCTGCCGGTTTGTCGACGATCACCAGCCCCGGCCTGGGCCGGTTCATCCCCGAGTCGCTGCGCTCCTGCCCGCCGGAAGCGCTCACAATACGATCGCGGCCAGCGCGAGGCCATCGGCCACCGACCAGCGCCCGGTGAGTTCGGTCAGCGGCGGCCCGGACCGGGCCTCCGGGTCGATCAGGATGCGGGAGACGAAACTGCCCGACCCATCCGAGCCCGCGTCGATCGCGAAGCTGATGTGGGCGTCCTCGAATCCCAGCCACCGCTCGGTCAGCGGGAACCAGGCCTTGTAGGTGGCCTCCTTGGCGCAGAACAGAATTCGATCCCAGTACATCCCGTCCGGGAGGGCCGCGATCTCGCGGCGCTCGACCGGCAGGCTGATGGCGTCCAACACCCCGTCCGGCAGCACCCCGTGCGGTTCGGCGTCGATACCCACCGAACGCACCGCCGAGGCGCGGCCGACGACCGCACCGCGGTAACCCTCACAATGGGTCAGGCTGCCCACCACACCCTCGGGCCAACGCGGTTCGCCCTTCTCCCCCTTGAGGATCGGTGACTCTGGCATGCCGAGCCGGCCCATCGCCAGCCGGGCACAGTGCCGCACGGTGACAAACTCGTTGCGCCGCTTGGGCACCGATCGCGCGATCAGCGGTTCCTCCTCCGGCAGCGCAACCAGATCCGGCGGATCGTGGTAGAGCTCGGCGTAGAACAGGTCGCCGAGGTCGGGCAGCACGGCACGCATCAACTCACTCATCGGCGCCGACTCTTCAGCTTCTCCCGGAACGCCTCGGCGTGGGCGCGCATTTCCGGGGTGACCATGAAGTGGCCGCCGAATTCGTTGAGATAGCCCGGGGCGTAATCGGGGTCCGGCAGCACCTGCCGCAGCCACCGATACGGTTTGCGGCGGCGCCACTCCCGCGGATAGCCCACCGACACCTCCTCGAAGCGCACTCCGTCGTAGAAGGTGGTGCGCGGAATGTGCAGGTGGCCGTAGACCGAGCAGAGCGCGTTGTAGCGGGTATGCCAGTCAGCGGTCGCCACGGTTCCGCACCACAGCGCGAACTCCGGGTAGAACAGCATGTCGCAGGGTTCGCGGACCAACGGGAAATGGTTCACCAGCACGGTGGGAACCATCCAGTCCAGATCCTCCAACCGGGCCCGGGTGTAGGCCAGCCGGTCGGCGCACCAGGCGTCGCGGGTGGCGTACGGCTCGCAGGACAACAGGAACTCGTCGGTGGCCACCACGTTGTTGTCCCTGGCGATGGCCAGGCCCTCGGACTTGGTGGTCGCGCCCGGCGGGAGGAAGCTGTAGTCGTAGAGCAGGAACATCGGCACGACGGTCGCCGGGCCGCCCTGCCCGGTCCACACCGGAAAGGGATGCTCGGGGGTGACGATGCCCATCTCGTCGCACATCTCCACCAGGTAGTCGTAGCGGGCGCGGCCGAAGACCTGCATCGGATCTTTGCCGGTGGTCCACAGTTCGTGGTTGCCCGGCACCCAGATCACCTTGGCGAACCGTCCCCGCAACAGGTCCAGTGACCAGCGGATATCGTCGGTGCGTTCGGCCACGTCACCGGCCACGATCAGCCAGTCCTCCGGGGTCGCCGGGTACAGCGACTCGGTCACCGGCTTGTTGCCGGTATGCCCGGTGTGCAGATCGCTGATCGCCCAGAGCGTGGGTGCCACAACAGACCAGCCTACTGGCGGTCCTTATCCTGTTTTGATGACGAGCACCCGGTTCGGCGATCGCGCGGTCAGCCGCGCCCTGCATCTGCCTGCCCCGACCACCGGCTATCAGGTACATCGCCGACTGGCTGTCCCGATGCGCGACGGCGTGCAGTTGCGCGCCGATCATTACGAGCCGCTCACCGACCAACCGCTGGGCACCATCCTGGTGCGCTGCCCCTACGGCCGCGGATTCCCATTCTCCTTCATCTACGCCCAGGTGTACGCCGCCCGCGGGTATCACGTCGTGTTGCAGAGTGTGCGGGGCACCTTCGGCTCGGGTGGCACCTTCGTGCCGATGGTGCATGAGGCCGACGACGCCGCCGACACCGTCGTCTGGCTGCGGGAACAGCCGTGGTTCACCGGTACGTTCGGCACCATCGGGCTGTCCTATTTGGGCTACGCGCAGTGGGCGCTGCTGTCGGACCCGCCACCGGAACTGGTGGCCGCCGTGATCAGCGTCGGACCGCATGACTTCCACGGAACATCCTGGGGCACAGGGTCATTCGCGCTCAGCGACTTCCTCGGTTGGTCGGATATGATGGCCCATCAGGAACGGTCGCACTATCACCGTCTGACCCACCAGTTCCGGGCCGCCCGCCGGTTGGCCTCAGCCGTGCACGACGTCCCACTGAGCTCCGCCGGCCGCAATCTGCTCGGCGAGCGTTCGCCGTGGTACGAGTCCTGGATCGAACACCCCGACGTCGACGACCCGTTCTGGGAGCCGATGCGGATGACCCACGCCTTGGACCGTTGCGCGGTGCCGGTGCTGCTGATCAGCGGATGGCAGGACATCTTCATCGACCAGACCATCACCCAGTACCAGCACCTGCGCCGGCGCGGGATGGACGTGGCGATGACCGTCGGCCCGTGGACCCATGACCAGATGGTCACCAAAGCTAACGGCAACACCACCGCCGAGACGCTGACCTGGCTGGGGTCGCACCTGGCCGGCAAATCCGTTCGTCGCCGCTCCCAGCCGGTCCGGGTGTACATCACCGGCGGGGCCGGTCGGGGCTGGGTGGACCTGCCCGATTGGCCGCCGCTGACCACGGAGCGGACGTTCTACCTGCAAACCGGGGGCGGGCTGGGGGCCGGCGTGCCGGCGGCTGCCACATCGAGCTTCCGCTACGAACCGGCCGACCCCACACCCACGGTCGGCGGGCGTCTGCTGTCCCGAGCGTCGGGCTACACCGACGACAGCGCCCTGGCCCAGCGCAGCGACGTGCTGAGCTTCACCAGCACCCCGCTCGACGGCGAGGTCTGCGTGTACGGCCATCCAGTCATCGAGCTTGACTACGAAACCGACAATCCACACTTCGACGTCTTCGTCAGGATCAGCGAGGTCGACCCGCGGGGACGCTCGCGCAACGTCAGCGACGGATACCACCGATTCGACACCGCCGGCGCGGGCCCGATCCGGCTGGAGTTGGATCCCATCGGACACCGGTTCGCGGCCGGGTCACGGATCAGGGTGCTGGTCGCCGGCGGCTGCCATCCCCGGTTCGCCCGCAATATGGGCACCGGCGAACCGGCGATCTCCGGCCACCGCATGGTGCCGTCCACCCACACCGTGAAGCACGGACCTGCGACACGGTTGGTCCTGCCGGTCGGCGAACCGCTCTAGGGTCGTGTCGACGTCGACGGCGCCGTCGACGTGACCTCGCTGTAACCCGAGTCAGGGTCGTGGCTGATCACGACGATGATGGCGATGGCGGACAACAGGAATCCCACCACAGCGGCCACCGCGAGTAGAACCTTGGGATTAGCCACCTGCTCGTTGTCCACGGGTGCAGCCTTGCAGCCTCCGGCGTTCGACGCACAGGGTCTCGTGGATCCGAGGCGGACGGATACGGTGTCGCTATGGCTACCAAGGGTTCTGAGATCCTGCTCACCGACACCACCGACCGGGTACGCACCCTCACCCTCAACCGGCCCGAGTCCCGCAATGCGCTGTCCACGGCACTACGCAGCAGGTTCTTCGCCGCGTTGCGGGAGGCGCAAGCCGACGACGCGGTGGACGTGGTAATCGTCACCGGCGCCGACCCGGTGTTCTGCGCGGGTCTGGACCTCAAGGAACTCGGCAACACCACCGAACTGCCGGACATCTCCCCGAAGTGGCCCCCGATGAGCAAGCCGGTGATCGGGGCGATCAACGGCGCCGCGGTGACCGGAGGCCTGGAACTGGCGCTGTACTGCGACATCCTGATCGCCTCCGAGCAGGCGCGGTTCGCCGACACCCACGCCCGCGTCGGCCTGCTGCCCACCTGGGGGCTGTCCGTGCGACTCCCCCAGAAGGTAGGGGTGGGCATGGCCCGGCGGATGAGCCTGACCGGGGATTACCTCTCGGCCGCCGACGCGCTGCGGGCCGGGCTGGTCACCGAGGTCGTGCCCCACGAACAGTTGATGACGGCGGCGCGGGCGGTCGCGGCATCCATCGTCGGCAACAATCAGAAAGCGGTCCGCGCTCTGCTGGGCTCCTACCATCGCATCGACGAAGACGGCACTGGTTCCGGGCTGTGGCTGGAGGCCGAGTCGGCGCGGGCGTGGATGCGCTCGGCGACCGGGGATGACATCGCCGCCAGTCGGGCCTCGGTGATGGAGCGCGGCCGGGCGCAGGCCCGGCAATAAGAGTGAGCCGGGCGCAGGCCCGGCAATA